>Ga0255347_1008692_pt1 | contig 10131 bp, 8 predicted proteins | sample wastewater_treat_2_FD_192479 | JGI IMG/M metagenome (GOLD analysis project Ga0255347, IMG submission 192479) | Wastewater microbial communities from Lulu Island WWTP, Vancouver, Canada - plant24 | ecosystem: Engineered > WWTP > Wastewater > Unclassified | place: Canada: Vancouver, British...
CATGGGAGCCCATTCAGGCCAAGGTAATGGCTTTGTCTTCATTTGATAAACAATCAAGCGCATTGCAGCGCTTGTTGGTGGGTTTTGCTGAGGATGTGGTTTTAGATGGTGCGGGACGTATGTTGGTGTCGCCTGCGCTAAGGGACTTTGCTGGATTAAATAAAGAAGTGATGTTTGTGGGGCAAGGTAGCCATTTTGAACTGTGGAATATGGATGCTTGGCAAGCGCAACTTGCCAGTGTAATTCAGGATGAGACCTTTATCATGCCTGCGGAGCTGGAAGGATTTTCGCTGTGAGTGTGTGCGTGACATTCGCACTTAAACTGGCTTCGTTATCTATAGTAAGTGCATCTGTGAGGTGTTCGTTAACTCTGAATAAGCCTCAATGACTCTCCCTTTAAAAAAATCTGGCGAAGATCGTCATGTCACCGTTTTACTAGAGGAAGCGGTGCAGGCCTTGGCGGTTAAGTCTGATGGTGTTTATGTGGATGGGACGTTTGGGCGTGGTGGGCACTCAAGAAAAATATTAGAGCAGCTCGGTGTGAATGGACGCTTAATCGCATTTGATCGTGATTTGAAGGCTGTGACGGCAGCAGAAAGTGTGCAGGACGCTCGGTTTTGTATGGTGCATAGTCATTTTGCAGCCATGCAAACGCAGTTGAGTGGTATGGGTGTTAATAAGGTGGATGGTATTTTGCTGGATCTCGGAATTTCTTCACCGCAAGTGGATGAGGCAAGCCGTGGATTTAGTTTTAGATTTGATGCGCCATTAGATATGCGTATGGATCAAAGTTGTGGACAAACAGCTGCGGATTTTATTGCTACAACAACGGAGCAATATTTAGGGGAGGTTATAAAGAATTATGGTGAAGAACGGTTTGCTAAGCAGATTGCAAGGTCGATTATTAAGGAGCGCGATGACGGGCACCCAATCGCCACTACAGGGCAACTTGCCAAGATCGTGGCAGGGGCAGTCACGCGGTTTGAGCCAGGGCAAAACCCTGCAACGCGCACATTTCAAGCTTTACGGATTCACGTCAATCAAGAGCTTGAGGAGTTATCGTTAGTCATGTCTCAGTGCTTGTCTTTATTGGCACCACAAGGTCGTTTAGCGGTGATTAGTTTTCACTCACTAGAGGATCGTATTGTGAAGCAGTTTATTCGGAGTTGTGAAAACACGGATGATTTGCCTGCGCACTTCGCGATTAGGGCGGCAGATTTGCCGCAGCCTAAACTAAAAGGTGTTGGCCGTGCCATTAAGCCAAGTGCGGAAGAGGTAAAAGTTAACCCTCGCTCGCGTAGTGCTGTTTTGCGGATTGCAGAAAGAACGCAAGTGGCATGACGCGGCTGAATATTATTTTGTTTTTTACTTTAATACTGTCTGGCTTGGGCTTGGTTAATTCACAGCATAAAGCGCGCAATCTTTACTTTTCTTTAGAGCGACTAAATCAGGTTGAAAAGCAGTATGAACAGGAGTATGGGCAGTTGCAACTTGAGCAAAGCACTTGGGCTCTTCAGTCTCGCATTGAGCAGGTGGCAACGCAACAATTGCAAATGCAGGTGCCAGAGGCTGCGCGCGTGCAGGTGGTGACTTTGGATAATAACGCAACACTTGCTGTAAAAAGCGCTGAGCCGCAGCCTGTGGTTGATGCGTCTTTATCGGGAGCGGTGCACTAATGGCTCTGCATGCAACACCTATTATTGTGAAGTTGCCAGCATGGCGTCGCCGAGTGCTGCTGATAGTGGTGTTGCTTGGTTTTGCTGCATTGCTTGCGCGTAGTGTTTATTTGCAAAGTTTTCATAAGCAATTTTTGCAAGACAAGGGTGAGGCTCGCTACAGTAGAACGATTTCTTTGCAATCACACCGTGGAAAAATTACAGATCGCAATGGCGAGTTGTTGGCGATTAGCTCACCAGTGGAGTCAATTTGGATGAGTCCAGCGGATGTGAAAATAACGCCAGTGCAGGTGAAGGAGGTTGCAGATCTCTTAGGTCTCGACAAAGAAGAAATCACTAATAAATTAGTGAATACTGATAGAGAGTTTGTCTATCTTAAGCGCAGGGTTTCACCTGAGCTAGCTGCTAAAGTGATGAAGGTGGGCGTGTCGGGTATCTATCAGCAACGTGAATACAAGCGTTATTACCCTGCGGGCGAAATGGCTGCCCATTTGGTTGGCTTTACAGGGGTGGATGATAAAGGTCAAGAGGGTTTTGAGTTGGCGTTGAACACCGAGTTGACGGGTAAAACTGGTAGTCGGCGCGTCATTAAAGATCGTTCTGGTCATATTGTGGAAGATTTGGAAGCGGTTAACGTGCCACAGGATGGGCGAGATGTTGTGTTGTCGATTGATCGAAGAATTCAGTATTTGGCACATCGCGAATTACTTAAAGCGGTTGAGGCTCACCAAGCGCTAGCGGGAGCAGCAATTGTGCTTGATGCTAAAACGGGTGAAGTATTAGCAATGGCTAATGTGCCTACCTATAACCCTAATAACCCAATAAACATTAAAGGCAAAACACGCAATCGTGCAATTGTCGATATGTTTGAGCCTGGTTCAACAATGAAGCCAGTCACCGTGGCGGCTGGTCTTGAGTCTGGTCAATATCAATTTGATACAAAAATTAATACGGCTCCAGGCACGTTAACAATTGGCCCTGCAACGATACATGACTCCCATGCGCATGGTGTGTTGTCGGTAGCTGAAGTCATACAAAAATCTTCAAACGTTGGAGCCTCAAAAATTGCGCTGTCGCTCGATCGGTTTTATATGTGGAATACCTTTAATCAGCTTGGTTTTGGGTCGAAAACGCGGATAGGTTTTCCAGGTGAGGCGGCGGGTAAGGTTAGAGATTATAAAACATGGCGTCCAATCGAACAGGCAACCATGTCGTTTGGTAATGGTATCAGTGTCACCTTGTTGCAATTGGCAAGAGCGTATACCGTATTTGCAAATGAAGGTGAGTTGAAACCTGTTTCGTTGTTAAAGCTACAAGATGCGCCAGTCGGTGTGCCTGTGTTTAGTCCTAAAACGGCAGATGACATGAAAGCGATGCTAGAAATGGTAGTGCAACCTGGGGGCACAGCCTTAAAAGCGCAAGTTGTTGGCTATCGGGTAGCAGGTAAGACTGGTACTACGCATAAATTAGGTGCTCATGGTTACGAGAAAAATAAATATGTTGGTTCGTTTGTAGGTATGGCGCCTGCCTCAAATCCACGCTTAATTATTGCTGTGATGATTGATGAGCCAAACACTGCTAACGATCAATATTATGGTGGTGTTGTAGCTGCGCCTGTATTTAGTGCGGTAATGGGAGAGTCGCTACGCATTTTGGCTGTGCCACAAGACTCACCTAACACCAATATTGTGATTCCGAGCGATGAAGCCGAAAGCGTAGATGATGTAAAGGAGGGAGTATGAGCACATACGCCTCAATAGATTTTACTTCGCATCAATATCGGTCATTGACTGCGGATAGCCGTAAGGTACAGGTGGGAGATCTGTTCTTAGCTTATCCAGGAAATGGCGCCGATGGCCGTCAGTATATTCCACAAGCAATAGCTGCAGGGGCAAGAGGGGTAGTTTGGGAACAGCGTGATTTTACTTGGAAGCCAGAGTGGCGAATTGACAATGTTTCTGTATTAAATCTTAAGCAACAAGCAGGTGAGATTGCGGCTGAATTTTACGGTAACCCATCTGCACAATTGCGTATGGTTGGTGTAACTGGAACCAATGGAAAAACCTCTGTTAGCCAATGGATTGCACAATGCCTAACTGCTTTGGGTGAAAAAACTGCAGTAATTGGCACGATTGGTAATGGCTTTTTAGAGGCGCAAGAAGTGGCCGTCAATACCACGCCAGATGCTTGTTTGCTGCAAGGGATGTTGGCTGATTATTTGCAAGAAGGCGCAAGAGCTGTTGCCATGGAGGTTTCTTCACATGGTCTAGATCAAGGTCGTGTGAGCGGTGTGCAATTTGAAGTGGCTGTGTTGACGAATTTAAGTCGTGATCATTTGGATTACCATAAAAATATGGATGCATATGCCGCGGCAAAACAAAAGCTGTTTGATTTGGATGGGCTGAAAGTAGCGATACTCAATGCAGATGATGCATTTGGCAATCGAGTGGCTGCTTCTTCGAAGTCGGCTGTTACGATGACCTATGGGTTAGATGCTGGTGATATTCGCGGCAATCATTTGCAATTGCATGAATATGGCTTAACTATGCAGGTAGATACACCTCAGGGGGTTACTACACTGAAAGCCCCAGTGTTGGGACGCTTTAACGCTTATAACGTATTGGCGGTATTAGCAACGCTGCTGGCATTAAATGTGAATCTGCAAGATGCTGTAAGCAGCATTAGCAAAATTAAGCCTGTACAAGGGCGTATGCAGCGGTTTGGTGGAGGTGCGTTGCCCTTGGTGGTGGTGGATTATGCACATACACCAGATGCGCTAGAAAAAGTGCTTTCGACATTAAGTGAGCAAGTGCAAGGTGAGCTCATTTGTGTGTTTGGCTGTGGTGGTGACCGAGATGCTGGTAAGCGTCCAATCATGGGAGTAGTTGCAGAACAGTGGGCTGATAGCGTAGTAGTTACATCGGATAACCCAAGGAGTGAGAACGCGGACAGTATTGTGCATGCAATAGTCGCTGAAATGAATAAGTTGCCCGTTGTTGAGCTGGATAGAGCGATGGCAATTAGGCGTGCTGTTAGCTTGGCTAAGCGGGGAGATATTGTGCTGGTTGCTGGCAAAGGGCATGAAAGCTACCAAGAAGTTGCGGGAGTGAAACATTATTTTAGCGATGCTGAACAGGTGCAATCTGCGCTAGAGGTGTGTTCATGATGACACTATTATTAGCCGCCAAAGCGATGGGTGGCCAACTGCTTGGCGCGGATGCTGATTTCTTCAGCGTAGGTACCGATAGCCGCAAAGTGGCGCAAGGTGAATTATTTTTTGCACTAAAAGGCGAGTTTTTTGATGGGCATCAGTATGCTGAGCAAGCTATCAATCAAGGCGCTAAAGCTGTTGTGATCAGTGATGAGCGTTGTGAGGTTCGTCCCGCCATCTTGGTTAAAGATACCGTGATTGCGTTGGGTAATCTGGCAACAGCATGGCGCAGCCAATTTATTGCACCAGTTGTGGCCGTAACTGGTAGTAATGGCAAAACAACGATTAAAGAAATGATCGCAGCTATATTGGTAGCAAAGGTCGGCAATACTCAAGCCGTGCATGCAACTGTGGGTAATTTTAATAACCATATTGGCTTGCCGCTCACCTTATTGAAAATGCAAGCTGAACATGAGTATGCAGTGCTAGAAATGGGCATGAGTCATTTAGGTGAGATTAATTATTTGACACAAATTGCTAAGCCTAATGTGGCTGTGATTGGTAACGCAGGTACTGCTCATATTGGAGAGGTTGGTTCGCGCGATAACATTGCGCAAGCGAAAGGTGAAATATTTGCAGGACTTGCTAGTAATGGTGTGGCAGTTATCAATGCAGATGATGCTTATGCGGACTACTGGAAAGGTTTAAATGTAAATCGCACTGTGCTGACATTTGGCTTAAACAGCAATGCGGATGTAAGGGCAGAAGTTCAGTACGGCCTTAATGGCCAGCAATCTGTGCGGTTATTGACGCCTCAAGGTGAAATCAGCTTTAACTTTAATGTCTTGGGTGAGCACAATGTACGTAATGCATTGGCAGCCAGTGCGGTTGCGGTTGCGTTAAACATTCCTTTAAGTGCCATTGCCGCTGGTCTAGAAAGCTTTGTTGGTGTTAAAGGACGCTTAACACAGTTGCAAGGCATCAATCGCTCATTGGTAATTGATGATACTTATAACGCAAATCCAGATTCAATGCGCGCAGCCATTGATGTGCTGGTCAAGCAGGGTGGAACTAAGCTGATGGTTATGGGCGATATGGGCGAGTTGGGTGAAGATGCACCACAACTACATGCAGAAATTGGCACCTATGCAAAACAAAAAGGCGTTGATCAATTTTATACCTTAGGTGAAAACAGCAAGGCTGCTGCGGTTGCTTATGGGCAACATGCCGAGTCTTTTAATGAGGTGTCAGACTTGGTTAACGTTCTAAAAAACAGCATGAATCAGAACACTGTGGTGTTAGTAAAAGGCTCACGCTTTATGAAAATGGAGCAAGTGGTCAATGAAATTGTTCAGCACATGACAGCTGAAAATAAGGGAGCGGCACATTAAATGTTACTAGAACTAGCGCAATGGTTAGCCAGAGAGCAACACCTGAGAAGTTTTTATGTGTTTGATTATATTACTTTGCGTGCAGTATTAGCCATGTTAACGGCCTTGGCAATTTCGCTTATGGTGGGGCCGTCAATGATACGCAAGCTAACTGAGTATAAGGTTGGTCAATCGGTGCGCGATGATGGTCCGCAAACACATCTAATTAAAGCTGGTACGCCAACAATGGGTGGTGCCTTGATTTTAGTCTCAATAGCAATTTCAACACTGCTTTGGGTTGATTTAGGCAATCGTTTCGTGTGGGTGGTGTTATTTACAACACTGGGTTTTGGTGCAATTGGCTGGGTCGATGATTATCGTAAAGTGGTTTATAAAAATCCAAAAGGTTTGTCTGAAAGAGCGAAGTTTTTTTGGCAGAGTGTAATTGGTATAGCGGTTGCTGTTTTTCTATTTAACACAGCTAAAACACCTGTTGAAACAACATTAATCGTGCCGTTTTTTAAGCATTGGATGATTCCTTTAGGTGGTCTTGGTTTTATGGTGTTGACCTATTTAGTGGTGGTGGGTAGCAGCAACGCTGTTAATTTAACAGATGGTTTAGATGGCTTGGCGATTATGCCAACCGTTATGGTAGCCAGCGCCTTAGGTATATTTGCTTATGTAGCGGGCAACATTAAATTTGCAACTTATTTAAATATTCCCTATGTGGCGGGTTCAAGTGAGTTGCTAGTGTTTTGTACAGCAATGGCAGGTGCGGGTTTGGGATTTTTGTGGTTTAACGCCTATCCAGCAGAAGTGTTTATGGGTGATGTTGGTGCGTTGGCATTAGGTGCTGCGCTGGGTGTAGTGGCTGTTATAGCGCGTCAAGAAATTATTTTATTCATCATGGGTGGTGTTTTTGTGATGGAGACTTTATCAGTTGGTGCGCAGGTGACTTACTTTAAATATACCAAAAAGAAATATGGTCAAGGGCGGCGTATTTTTTTAATGGCACCGCTACACCATCATTATGAGCAAAAAGGTTGGAAAGAAACGCAGGTGGTTGTGCGTTTTTGGATTATTAGCATGATGTTGGTTTTAATTGGCTTAAGTAGCTTGAAAATCAGATAAGTAAACGACTCGAATAACTGAATGATGACGCTTAATGGTAAACAAGTTTTAGTGCTAGGTCTGGGTGATACAGGCTTATCTGCTTTGCGCTGGTTAAAGGCGCAAGGCGCGAACTTGTCAGTTGCCGATACGCGAGAAGCGCCGCCAGGTATGAATGCCCTTAAGGCTGAGTTTCCTGAGTTGAAAATTAATACAGGTCCATTTAATGAACATCTGTTTAAAGAGGTCGCATTGGTGGTTATTAGCCCTGGTGTGCCATTAAATGACGGGGTAATTCAATCTGCAATAGCCAACGGTGTTGAAGTGATTGGTGATGTTGAGTTGTTTGCACGCTATCGTAATAAAAATGCGAAGGTAATTGCAATCACAGGCGCTAATGGCAAAACAACTGTAACCACTTTGGTTGGCGAAATGTGCAAAGCGGCAGGATTGAAAACAATTGTGGCAGGCAATATTGGGCTACCAGTATTAGATGCACTCAGCATGGAAACACCAGATGTTTATGTGTTAGAACTTTCAAGCTTCCAGTTAGAAACGACCAGTACTTTAGCTATTGATGCCGCAACCATGCTTAATTTGTCTGAAGATCATATGGATCGTTATGACAGTTTTCAGGATTATGCTGTTGCGAAAGCGCGCATTTTTTATCATGCCCATTTACAAGTACTGAATCGCGAGGATGCGTGGAGCATGTTAATGGCACGTCCAAAATTGGCACAAGTGACCTTTGGCCTGTCAGCAAGTGATGATGAAGCATCGTATGGCTTAATGCAAAATGATGACGGCCTGTGGTTATGCCAAGGTAGTAAAACACTCATCAATATCAATGATTTGAAAATAGTCGGATTGCATAATGCCGCAAACGCTATGGCGGCCGTGGCCTTGTGCCGTGGAATAGGTGTTGATTACGCACCGATTATTCAAACTTTATATGCTTTTAAAGGGTTGCCTCACCGAGTGGAATGGGTGGCTAATATTAATAATGTTGATTATTTTGATGACTCAAAAGGTACGAATGTGGGTGCCACATGCGCTGCTTTAGAAGGGCTGGCACAAAAGGTGGTGCTGATTGCAGGCGGCGATGGTAAGGGGCAAGATTTTAGCCCGCTTAGGGAGTCTGTAGCTAATAATGCGCGTGCAGTAGTGTTAATTGGTCGAGATGCACCATTGATTGAGAAAGTGTTGTTACAAACAAATGTGCCTTTGTATCAAGCCGCTGACTTGCCTGAGGCGGTTAGTATCGCTCAGAAAATTGCTCAAAAAGATGATGCCGTTTTACTTTCTCCAGCGTGCGCAAGTTTCGATATGTTTAAAAACTATATTCACCGTGCAGAGGTTTTTGTAGCGGCAGTTAATTTGCTAAAAATACATTCGAAGGAGCTTACATGATTACTGCAATGCTCAATCGAGATCGAATGAATTCTCCAATCTATGATCAGGGTTTACTTTGGGTTGTACTGATATTGTTGGGTTTTGGTTTGGTCATGGTGTATTCCGCCTCAATTACGATGGCTGAGGCTGAGAAAGCGGTTGGCTATAACAGTACCTATTATTTAGTACGTCAGGCTATTTTCTTAATTGTAAGTATCAGCGCAGCTTTTGTTGTGTTCAATATACCCATTGCCTGGTGGCAAAAAATGGCTCCTTATCTATTTTTGATTGGTTTGGCATCGCTGGTATTGGTATTGATACCAGGTATTGGCAGAGTAGTCGGTGGTAGTCGTCGCTGGCTATCATTGTTTGTGATTAATTTGCAGCCATCTGAATTCATGAAACTATTTGCCGCGATGTATGTTGCGGATTACACCGTACGTAAAGCTGCGGTGATGGATAGTTTTACTAAAGGCTTTATGCCAATGTTATTGGTCATGTTATTGGTTGGTGGCTTGCTCTTGCGAGAGCCAGATTTTGGAGCATTTGCTGTTATAGCATCTATCTCTATATCAATATTATGGCTAGGCGGAATTAACGGGCGCATCTTCATTGGCTTACTCATTTTATTAGTAGTCGGATTTGTGTTTCTGATTTGGAGCTCACCTTATCGGCTCGAGCGTGTGATTGGTTTTATGGATCCGTGGGCGGATCCATATGGAAAAGGTTATCAGCTTTCTCACGCTCTCATCGCATTTGGGCGCGGTGAATGGTTTGGAGTTGGTTTAGGTGCAAGCGTAGAAAAACTATTGTATTTACCTGAAGCGCATACTGACTTTTTACTCGCGGTAATCGCTGAAGAGTTAGGCTTTGTAGGCGTATTAGCTGTGGTTGGCATGTTTGCATGGATTGTAATCCGCTCATTTTCAATTGCAAAAGAGTGCATTGTGAATGAGCGCTACTTTGGTGCTTTATTGGCACAAGGATTAGGTGTATGGATGGGCGTGCAGGGCACTATTAATATGGGTGTGAACATGGGATTGTTACCTACAAAAGGCCTTACTTTACCTTTGCTCTCATTTGGCGGTAGCGGCATATTGGCTAATTGCATAGCAATGGCCATTTTGCTGCGTGTAGATTATGAAAACCGTCGACTACAAAGAGGTTTGCCCGCATGAGCGTAACCAATAAAACATTAATGGTGATGGCAGGTGGTACTGGCGGTCATGTATATCCAGCAATGGCGGTTGCTGATTACTTAAAAGGATTGGGCTGGAAAGTTGTTTGGCTATGCACAGAAGGTGGCATGGAGAATCGCCTGATTGAAGGTAAAGGCTATAGTAAAGCTATCATCACTATGCAAGGCGTGAGAGGTAAAGGTATTTTAGGTTGGTTTTTATTACCAGTAAAGTTAACAAAAGCCTTTAGCCAA
>Ga0255347_1008693_pt1 | contig 10130 bp, 7 predicted proteins | sample wastewater_treat_2_FD_192479 | JGI IMG/M metagenome (GOLD analysis project Ga0255347, IMG submission 192479) | Wastewater microbial communities from Lulu Island WWTP, Vancouver, Canada - plant24 | ecosystem: Engineered > WWTP > Wastewater > Unclassified | place: Canada: Vancouver, British...
AACAAATCGACTCCGTCAAACATGACACGACCGTGCGCAATACGCCCGTTGGCAGGGATGAGATTCATCACGGAAAGCGCCAGCATGGTTTTGCCGCAACCGGACTCGCCGACCACTCCCATTGTCTCGCCCGCCATTAAAGACAGGGAAACTCCGTCCACCGCTCTTATCTCTCCCCTGGCGGTGGTAAATACGGTTTCCAGATCCTGAATATCCAGCAGCGTCTGCATCATCAGCTTTCCTGCGTGTTTTGCAGATATTCAATAAGGAGGCGCACACCAGCTCCGGTAGCACCCTTCGGGATATAGGGCTTGTCTTTCGAGGCCCAGGCAGGTCCGGCGATGTCCAGATGAACCCAGGGATAATTTCCCGCAAACCTTTTTAAAAAGGAGGCGGCCGTTATCGCACCGGCCAGGCGTCCTCCCGTGTTTTTGACATCGGCGATGTCACTTTTTATCATCTCTGAATACATATCCCACAGTGGCATTTCCCACAGCAGCTCGCCTGTTTTTTCCGATGCTTTTTTGATTTTTTCCTTGAGGCCTTCGTCGGTGCCGAACATACCGATGACCTCTTCGCCCAGCGCCACAATGCAGGCACCGGTCAAAGTGGCGATATCGATAATGGCCGCTGGTTTGAATTTTGCGGCGTAGGCAAGGCCATCGGCTAAAATCAGCCGACCTTCCGCATCAGTGTTGATTATTTCTATTGTGGCGCCTGAATATGACTTAATAATATCGCCTGGCTTTAGTGCGCCGCCACCGGGCATGTTTTCTGTTGCGGGGATCAGGCAGACGAGGTTCAAGCGAAGGTTGAGCTGTGCCGCTGCCTGGGCTACCGCCATCACTGCCGCGCCGCCGGCCATATCCATTTTCATCTCGTCCATTTTTTCCGAAGGCTTGAGGCTGATGCCTCCCGCGTCAAATGTGAGTCCCTTGCCGACAAGCACAACCGGAGGTGTGCCTCTTTTCGCGCCCCCGTATTCCAGAACGATAAATCTGGGCGTTTGGTGGCTGCCGGCAGCCACCGCCAAAAACGCATTCATTCCCAGAGACTTCAGCCTGTCCTTTCCCATCACGCTGCAGGTGAGTTTTTTCCCAGCGGCAATTTTACGCGCTTCGGCGGCCAGAATCGAGGGCGTCATTTCATTACCTGGCGCCCAGACCAGATCACGGACAAAGCACACGGCATCCGAAATGATATTTGCTTTTTTTACCTCAGAAGCAATTAAGTGATAATCCGCCTGATTACAGACCAGTTCCAGGCCTGACATGGCTTTGGCATCTTTTTCCTGTGTTTTGTACCGAAGATACTTATACAGACCGAGGCGCACTCCTTCCACAATAGAGGCCGCCAGAATACTTTTTCGGCCGTTCAAGAGATTCCAGTGCGGCATAAGGATCGCCCGTTTAACTTTCAGGTCGCGTAACTGACGGGCGGCCCCGGCAAATGCCCGACGAACCTTTTCCGGGGTCAATTCTTTTTTCCTGCCAAGACCAGTCAAAAGAACAAGCCGGAAAGGAACGCCCCTGCCGGTGTATAATGATGTCAGCTGCCCTTCCTTTCCTTCGAAATCCCTGTTTTTTATCAGCTGCGTCAGCAGTCCGCCGGTTTCACGGTCAACGGCCGCTACTGCACCGGTCACTTTTCTTTCATCCTCGCACAATGAAACGATTACCGCCTCTGTGTTGATTTTATCCGGTACTCCCCTTATAACCGATATCTTCAAATTAACCTCCTTTTGAATACCTTTCAGCCTGTTTTCTTCTCTGTTTTGGCGTATGGGGGATGAGGCGGATTTCGGTAGCGCAAGGACAATTATTCGCCATGATGCGGGCGAGACTTTGCTTAGCCTCTTTTAATATGCGTTCAAAGAATTATCAAAACGCCGCTTTCCGGCCTTTTATTCTCCCTTCACACCACGATGCCTGGCGCATGTTTTTCCATACGGCTTTTTCCATAACACATCGATAAGAAAAGTCAATCTGGTTAGATGATAAGCATTGATTACGTTTCTGAAGTTACATTTATGCATATCTCCGGCTGGTTTGGCTGCGACGTCCAGTCTGTTGAATCTGTCAGTCCAGCCATGATCCGTTCCATTCCGTCATTATCAGAGCGCCGGCATATTCGAATCAAATAACAATTTCAGCTTGGAAAACACGGTCAAAAAATGTAAAGTTCCGCCCATCGCCCGTAAGTAGTCTGGGCTTTGTCGGGATGGAACCACAATTTGCGGTTCCGTTCCCCGGTGCTTCTTTCACCTGAGCAGGATTAAAATATGTTGACCAAAAATAATGAATTCACACTTCCCGTACGCTTCGGTTTCCCTGGCGCAAAGAAATATGCCTTCACTCTTGTCACGCTTCTCATTGTGCTTCTTGCCGTCTATGCAAACAGCTTTCACGGCCAGTGGCATTTCGACGATTTTCCGAACATCGTAGAAAATACTAATATCCGGATCAAGTCATTTTCGTTTGAGGAAATGAAAGGTTCCGTAGCAGGCGTCTTTACCAAGCGAAGTGTAAGGCCGCTTGCCTATCTGAGCTTTGCAGCTAATTACAAATTCGGCGGGCTTGACGTTTTCCACTTCCATCTGGTGAATTTCTTTATTCACTACCTTGCGGCCGTGTTCCTTTTTCTATTTATTTACAACCTCCTCAAATTGCCGCTTCTGAAGGAGAGATATGCCCATATCAGCTACAGTGTCGCTCTCATTGCCACAACCATCTGGGCTGTTCATCCACTACATGTGAGCACAGTTTCCTATATCGTGCAGCGGATGTCGGCTATGGCCGCCCTGTTCTATATCATGTCGATGTATTTTTATTTGAAAGCCAGGGTGTCTCAAAGAGCGTCTTCCTCTTTTCTGCTTTTTGCCTTGTGTATCCTCTCTGCCCTTGCCTCTTTTCTATCCAAGGAAAACTCCGCTCTTTTACCCGCGGCCATTTTGCTCATCGAGCTTTTGCTCATCCGGGGCGCCAGCAAAGATAATCTCTTGAAGTTGGGCAAATTTTTAATTCTACCCCTGTTATTTGTCGTGGTGATTGGATATATCTACACAGGCGACCCCCTGAACGCCTTTGCCGGATATGCGATTCGTGATTTTACCCCATTGGAGCGGCTTTTGACCCAGCCGCGTGTCATCCTGTTTTACCTGTCTTTACTTTTTTATCCTGTCACAGCCAGAATGACGATGCTGCATGACATCCCTCCCTCTCATTCCCTTTTTGACCCGTGGACGACTCTGCCCGCTCTTTTGATCGTCGTTATGATTATCGGCCTTGCCGTTTATCTGGCGCGCAAACGTCCTCTTTTGTCTTTTTGTGTTCTTTTTTATTTTTTGAACCACCTGATTGAAAGCACAGTATTGCCTCTGGAGATGGTATATGAGCATCGAAATTACTTACCCTCGATGCTCCTCTTCGTGCCGCCGGCATATTTTTTCATCTACCTCATCGATTACTTTTCTTACAAAAAAACCATCCAGTTCGCGCTGGCCGCCGGCGTCACCTGCCTCATGATTTTGACGGCAACAGCAACGTTGGCCCGCAATGAAGTCTTTGCGGATGATTTTCTTTTATGGACGGATAATATACAAAAAACACCCGACCTGAGCAGGCCGCATGCCAATCTGGGGAGGATCTACTTCAATTCAGGTGAGCGGCAAAAAGCGATTCAGGAATTTGAAAAGGCGCTTTCCTTAAACAGATTCGACAACAAGCATGTGTCCGCCCAGCTTAAATCCAATATCGGTATCTACTACTTTGTCGAGGGACAAAATGACCTGGCCATGCAATATTTTGCAGAATCGGCACGGGAACTTCCCCGATACATGGACAATATTATGTTCACAGCCAGAATTCATCTGCGCCAAGACAGGATCGATAAGGCCCGACAAATCATTGCCGGGGAGCTGAAACAACACCCGGACAACGCCAAACTCGTCGAGATGTATAGTTTCATCCTTTTAAAAAAAGGCGAGCCTGATGAAGCCCGCAGATACGCACAAAAGTATCTGTCAAAAAGGCCGGACTCTCCTTATCCGCTCATGCTGATGGCGGAAATATCGCGCCAGGCCGGAAACAATGAGGCAGCGATTTTCTACTGGGAGAGGGCACAGGCAATAGAACCGGAAAATCGATACGCGAACCTTGCTTTGATTGAACTTTATTCAAAGACCGGCCGGATACAACTCCTAGAGCGTGAGATAGCATTTTTGCTATCTTTGGCGGGGCCCTTAAAGCTTGGCGATTACATTAAGGAATTAACCAAAGATGCAAAGCTCACGATTTATATTCCCCGTGCGGAAGATTTTGCCTTCATGGAAACAAAGTGCCGGATGGTGAGCCATTAAGCTCACCGGACCTGATTGATTCTGCCTCAACAGGAGTTGTATTTTTGTTTATGGCGTGCACACGCCGCAATCTCTATCTTCAGACCCATAGGCACAGATACAGCTACAGACGGAACCATCTACCGCCATGCGAGCCCGGCTGTCATAAAAATCTTTCGCCGTCTGTGTTGAATATTCATAAGGACAATAAAAGGTCGTCTGCTTACCCAAATCGAAAGGCTGCCATGGAGAACCAAGACCTGTCAAGGGAGCCAAATCCGTACCATCGCTGACATGAATGGAAAGAGGGTCATCAAAGAGATCTTGCAAGGTGTCGGCGGGATTTTTATAGAAAAAACCGAAATGCAGATGAGGATAATGAGTCGCTATCGGATCTTTGACAATCAGATCGCCTATGACCTGTCCCCTGGCCACTCTATCTCCTTCGTTCACATAAATGCTTGTTCTCTGTTCGTTAAAAGCCTCTTCATCTTCCGTCTGCGGCTCGAAGATATAAGCCATACACCAATACTCGTTCATCTTCAGTATAACAACAATACTTTTTACCCCCGCCCCTGTGTCCCCCTCGACAATCCATTCCACTGTGGCAGGTGTCGCAGCTACAAGCGGAACTTTTTTTATCACGCCGGGAGAATCATCCCAAACCGCGATATCGATGCCTCCATGCGTCTCTTTTTCTTCCTCATCCCAGGGGAAAAGGGCGAAACAATAATATTTATCCACATCATCAAAATTCTTGACAGGGAAATCCAGACCTTCCAGACCGTAATATAAATCAGATCCGGAATCGGAGCAGGAAACAACGATGCACAAAAGGACAAAAAAGGTTGCACAAATGAGCACCTGCCTGATTATTTTCTTCATCAGAACAATCCCTCACTGTTTTATAGTTTGCCACGCACTCATATCTGAACAAATATCTTCTGATTTTTACAAGGATGGGGGCACATCCGGATTAGCAATAACCTGTTTTAGCCAAACCTGAACATAAAAATATTACCATTTAGAGAATTTTTTTCTAAACAAACATTCGGCGGTAACAAGTACTCACAGATATACGTGTCTTTCAATGTAAATGGTCGGGGCGGCAGGATTTGAACCTGCGACATCTTGGTCCCAAACCAAGCGCGCTACCTGACTGCGCTACGCCCCGACTGTCACGGCCGGTGATTCTCCGGCCAGATATTCTTTAAGCTTTGCCAAAGCCCGTCCACGATGGCTTATTTTGTTTTTCACTTCCGGAGGAAGTTCGGCCGCCGTCTTGTTCATGTCCGGCCACAAAAATATCGGGTCATACCCAAAGCCGTTTGTGCCGCGGGATTCGTCGATAATCAGTCCATCCCATCTGCCCTCAAAAGCATGATAGCCGCCGCCAGGACTGTACAGAACCAACACACAGCGAAAAGACGACCTTCTTTCGGAAAGCGGCACGTCTTTTAGTTTCGTTAAAAGCAGAGCGTTGTTTTCCTCATCCGACGCATCTTCACCGGCATAGCGAGCGGAATAAATACCCGGCTCCCCTCCGAGCACTTCCACCTCCAGGCCGGAATCGTCCGCCAGCACTGTTTGCCCGGTCGCCTCCGCAATGATCCTGGCTTTTTTTAAGGCGTTTTCGAGATAGGTTTTACCATCTTCCACAACTTCCGGCAATGATGAAAAGTCGTTGAGAGAAACAAGCTCTACTCCGGTAGAGGCAAGCATCTGAGTCAGCTCCCGGAGCTTGCCTTCATTTCTGGTTGCAAAAACAATTCTCATGCCTGCCACCCGTCCAGGGCTTGTCTCTGCAAAGTAATGATCCGCTCAATGCCGTTTTTGGCCAGAGCGGTCATTTCATCGAGCTGGTCTTTATTAAAAGGTTTCTGCTCTGCCGTCCCCTGGATCTCAATGAAAAGACCGGCGCCGGTCATCACAAAATTCATATCGACTTCCGCACGCGAGTCTTCCTCATAATCCAGATCAAGAAGAGCCGCACCCTCTACTACCCCCACACTTAGCGCCGCAACATAATCACGAACGGGGATTTTATCCAACTGCTCCGAGCGGTTCATCTCCTTAAAAAGCTCTACCAGCGCTACAAATGCCCCGGTGACGGAGGCGGTTCTGGTACCACCGTCCGCTTGAATCACATCACAATCGATACAGATTGTTCTTTCACCAAGCGCACTAAGGTCGGTTACCGCCCGCAGCGATCGACCAATCAGCCTTTGTATTTCGTGAGTGCGACCGCCGATTTTCCCGCGTGCGGATTCACGCGTCTGTCGTGTTTGTGTGGACATGGGGAGCATGGAGTACTCAGCCGTTACCCACCCCTTTCCTGTTCCTTTCAAAAAAGGAGCTACTTTTTCGTCAATTGATGCAGCACACAACACTTTCGTGTTACCAAATTCCACCATCACGGAAGCAGGTGTGTGTCTCAGGTAGCCAACGTCAATCGTCACCGGCCGAAGCTCATCATTTTTTCGTTTATTGCATCGCTGGTACAAAGCCTGCTCCTAAAAGAAAGTCCTGATTGAAGCGGCAAGCGCCCCGGCAATTTCCTTTTGCGTCCTGGCTGAGACCAATTTCTTCTTATCGTCGGCGTTGGTGACAAATCCCAGCTCCACAACAAGTACCGGTATTTTCAGGCCTTCAGCAAGCGGCACGGGTGCTTCACGCAACCCCCGCCCCTTTCGTAAAAACAGATTATCGAGGTTCTTCTGTATGAGTCGCGCGAGCTTTACTGTGTCATTGAGGTATTTTTTCTCCGCATCGTCGGTTGCTTTGTTTGAGTTTTTCCCGTTGACCGTCCCGCCGGAAGCGAAACCTGGATAATACAGCTCAAAACCTGATGAGCTCTTGTTGAATCCCGCATTGACATGCAGGCTCAAAACCAGCGCCGGTTTGGCCTGCAGGATTTTCCCCCGGCGCTCCTGAAGCGAAACGGTCTTATCAGTATCTCTTGTGAGTAGCACTTCAATGCCTGACTCTTGTGCCAGGGCTTTTTTTAATTCCAAGGCAATTGCCAGTGTCAAATCCTTTTCGGCGGTTCTGCCTGCCTTCACACCTGAATCTGTACCGCCATGGGCGGGATCGATTACTACGACGTGTCCGGCCAGTACCCCAAGGGGATAGAACATAAAACATGAAACAATCAGGATATTAAACAAAATCCTGTAACCGAAATATTTTTTTAACATCATTTCTCCTGCTTCTCTTTTTTTACAAACGCCGATCAGATTGCGCCTCTTATCGCAGGGCATTCGTGTTTGTCAATAAACAAAAATTTTAAGGACATTATCAGCCTTTGTTGAGTCTTTCTATCGAACGGACAATTTTCAGCTGGCGGATAGCGGCGAAAATGGCATTTAGCTGGTGTGTGTCGTTCACGTCGATGACGAATTCACATTTGGCGATCATGTCCGTTGTTTCCACCTGGGCAAAACTGATGTTCACGTCAAATGAGGTGATGACGGAACTAATTTCTGTCAGAACGCCTTTCTGATCATTGCAAATCACCCTGATATGCACTGGGTAGGCGTGTTTTTGTCTCAGGTCCCACTGGACTTCCACAATCCTTTCTGAATCCAGTCTTTTCAGATGAGGGCAGTCCTGGACATGCACGGTTATGCCCCGCCCGCGCGAGATATAACCGGCAATCTCATCCCCGGGTATCGGATTGCAACATTTGCCGAACCTGACCATGACATCGTCAATTCCCGTCAGCGTGATCCCCATGGGGGCGGCTGCGGCCTGCTTCTTTTCTTTTTCCGTGGTCTTTGCCGGTTCGCGGCAGGATCTGCCTTCTTTGTCGAGCAAACACTGATTGGCGATCTGTTTGGCGGAGATACGGCCAAAGCCGACCTGGGAAACCAGATCGTCCAGCGTCGGCAGTGAGTATTCGGCCAGAATCTCTTTGAGCTCCTCGGATTTGATGAAACTGGCGAATTTCAGATTGTGTCTTCTGAATTCCTTTTCCAGGAGGTCCTTACCCAGCATCAGTGACCTGCTTTTCTCTTCCGCGTTGATCCAGTTGCGTATTTTGGAAATCGCCCGTGAGGTGACCACGTATTTGAGCCAGTCCTTGCTGGGGTGATGGCCGGCTTGCGTGATAATCTCCACCTGATCACCGTTTTGCAACTGGTAGCGCAAGGGGACGATATTACGATTCACCTTCGCACCGATGCACTGATGTCCAATGTCTGTGTGAATGCTGTAGGCAAAGTCGATGGGGGTGGCCCCTTTGGGAAAAGATTTCACGTCGCCATGGGGCGTAAAGACATACACTTCGTCCGGAAACAGCGCCATTTTCAAATTGGACATGAATTCTCTGGGATTTTTTATATCCTGCTGGATTTCCAGAGTTTCTCTCAGTTTTTTTATCTGACTGTCTTCTGCCTCCTGAAAGCCCTTACCCTCCTTGTAGCGCCAGTGCGCCGCAATGCCTTTTTCCGCCCATTCATGCATTGCCCTGGTACGAATCTGTATTTCGACCCTCTCCCCGTAAGGTCCGATTACCGCCGTATGGAGAGATTGATAATTGTTTGCCTTGGGCATAGCGATATAATCCTTGAAACGCCCCGGTACAGGCTTCCACAGGGCATGCACAATGCTGAGCGCTTCGTAGCAGGTCTTGTCCATTTCGGAGTCCACGATAATACGAAAAGCGATGACATCATACACTTCGTCGAAGTTGATGTGCTGTTCCTGCATTTTTTTGTAAATGCCGTATAAATGCTTGGCTCGCCCTTCGACCTCGGCTTTGATGGATACTTTCTCCAGTTCGCTGAAGATTATTCTCTTTACTTCCTCCGTATAGCGGTTGCGTGACTCCTGGGATTTTGCCACGCGTGTGGCGATTTCCTCGCATGCCTCCGGCCAGAGGTATTGAAATGCAAGATCCTCCAGTTCCATTTTCATCCAGTTAATTCCCAGGCGGTTGGCCAGCGGCGCGTAGACATCCATCGTCTCACGCGATATGTAAACGCGGCGCTCCGGCTTCTGATACTGCAGGGTTCTCATGTTGTGAATACGGTCGGCAAGCCTCACCAGCAGGATGCGGATATCCGAGGACATCGCCAGAATCATTTTCCGGAAGTTCTCAGCCTGTCTTTCCTCCTGTGACCCGAAGGAAATGCGGCTCAGCTTGGTCAGTCCGTTGACCAGAAATGCCGTGTCTTTCCCGAATTCGCGCTCAATCTGTTCTTTGGTGGTCAGCGTGTCTTCGATTGTGTCGTGCAAAAGCCCGCTGATGATTGTGGCCGCGTCGAGCTTCATGTCCACCAGGATGCCTGCCACCTCCATCGGGTGGGTCAGGTAAGGTTCACCGGAGAGACGCACCTGCCCCTGATGCACAGTGGCGGAATAAATGTAGGCCTTCTGAATCATCTCCAGCTCTTCAGGCTCTAGATAGGTCTGTGCCTTATCGAGGATATCAGTGATTCTCAGCATGAAAGTCTTCCGCTCATGGCCGGCTCATCAGTGTGTTTCACTCAATTGCGCCCCGATGATCCCGGTTGCCTGCCGAACAATGTCGCGCACGGCAATCATTCTGGTTTCACCAGTTTTACGAATTTTTAATTCGACGTTTCCCTGGACAAGGTTTTTGGCTCCCACGACAATCCGCAACGGGATGCCGATCAGATCGGCGTCTTTGAATTTCACTCCCGCCCGTTCATCGCGGTCGTCCAATATCGCCTCCACGCCGGAAGTGAGCAGGTCGGCATAAATATCTTCGGACGCCTTCATGACATCCGGTTCGTTGATGTTCACAGGTGTGACAATCACCGTGTATGGG
>Ga0255347_1008699_pt1 | contig 10125 bp, 9 predicted proteins | sample wastewater_treat_2_FD_192479 | JGI IMG/M metagenome (GOLD analysis project Ga0255347, IMG submission 192479) | Wastewater microbial communities from Lulu Island WWTP, Vancouver, Canada - plant24 | ecosystem: Engineered > WWTP > Wastewater > Unclassified | place: Canada: Vancouver, British...
AACATAAGTTGGTTGTTACTCTTCATCCCACTACAAGAGAGAGGTTAAAAGAGTTAAATCTCTATGACGAGTTAAATAAAGATAAGAATATTACATTGCATAAGAGGTTTGATTTTGTAGATTGGATAAATGTTTGTAATGATGCGGAGTTTGTAATATCTGATGGTGGCAGTAATCAGGAAGAGCTTAGTTATTTGAGAGTTCCAACGTTACTATTTAGAGATCATACAGAGAGGAAGGAAGGATTGGGGGAGAATGTTGTATTATCAATGTTTGACAAGGAGCTTATAGATAATTTTGTAGATAATTACAATGATTACAGAAGAGAACCTCTTTTTAGCAAGATACATCCTAGTAGTAATATAGTGAATTATTTAATAAAAGAGAGGTATGGAAAGTAGAATAGTTATGTAATCTAGGTGTTGTCTAATTTTATTAATCAAATACTATGAAAGTCTCAATAGTTCTTCCAGTTTATAATGGTGAGGAGACATTAAAAAATTGCCTTCAAGCAATTTTAGATATTGATTATCCCGCAAAAGACTACCAGCTAACTGTGGTAAATGATGGTTCAAAAGACAAATCTTTGAATATTATGAAATCTTTTGTATCTAAGTTTAAGAAGAAGGGAGTAGATATTAATATTGTGGATTTAAAAAAGAATCAGGGAAGAGTGAAAGCAAGGATGGCAGGTGCTGAGAAAGCTAAATATGACAACCTTCTATTCATTGATCATAGGTGTATAGCAGATAAAGATATTCTTAAAAATATTAAGAAAAAAGATTATGAGCCAATAATAGGGAATCTATATCAGGAAAGAGAAGGTACGTTAATAAATAGGTTCTTCTATACCTTTAGGTATCTGCTTTATAAACCATATTTCGGTTTAGAATATCCAGAAGTTTATATAAACAAAAGGAATTTTGATAATATTTCAAAAGGAACCAGTCCATTTTTTTGTGATAAGCAGAGATTTTTCGAATCTTTGCCAGAGAATAAAAATGATTGGGCAAGTGATGATACTCTTGTCTTTAGGATTATTGTAAAGAAGAAGGAGATATTGAAAACTTCGGAAGTAAGATGTTTGTACCTTGAGAGGCATGCTCCAAAGGAATTCTTTAAACACCTCTACGAGAGAGGTCCAAAGTTTGTCGACTATTATTCTAATCCCAAAACGAAATACTTTTTCATTATACCTGCTTTATTATTATTTCCTTTTGTATTTTTAGGGTTGGTTTTTTTATTAAAGTGGGGTTTTCTATATCTTATTGGGATTCTAGCTCTTCTAGTGTTGTTTTATTTGTTATTTAATGGTTTTGTATTTGTGGATTTTATCGCAATGATATTTGTGGGTTTCCCTGTCTTATTATCGTTTACAGCAGGGGTATACAAAGGTGTTTTAATAAAATTGTTTAAGAAAAGATAATGAAAAACATCTTTGATTCTCTTAAAAAGCATAAACGAGTTATTAAATATGCTTTTACCCTTATTGTTCTAGTATTAATGGTGTATTACCTATGTAAAAACAGAGATATTCTTTCTTTGTTAGAGAAACTAGATTTTAAATATGTTATTGTTATTTTTTTTGTACAAATTGTTGGGGTTTTTCTAATAGCTTTTACTAATAGGGAGGTTATTAGTATTCTTCGTAAAGAGATTCCTCTAATGGAAGCTTTTATGCTTCAATATGTAAATAGTTTTCTTAACAGGATTATCTCTGAGGCAGGTGCTGTTTACAGAGGGGTTTTTCTTAAAGAGGTCTATAAACTTCCCTATACAAAATATATCTCTACCATAGCTAGTCTCTATTTGATTAACTTTCTTTCTTACTCAGTTATAGGACTTCTTTCTTTGTTATATATCTATTTACACCATCATAGAATCAGTTATATTGTTCTTGTTTTATTTTTTGTTGTGCTAATAACCTCAATTGTCATTATTGTAATAAATCCCTATTTGAAAAATAAGAAAAGGAATAAATTGTTAACATGGATAATCAGTATTCTAGAAGGATGGAAAGATATAAAGAGAGAGAAGGGAAAATTAGTTATACTGACTTTGTTATCAATTGGAACTCTAATTTTAGCTACTGTGCAATCAGTTCTCGTTTATAAAGGTTTAGGATTCAAAATAGGTTTTATGGAGACTCTGTATATGTCATCACTTGCTGCAATTACAACTTTTGTTAATATAACACCAGACAACCTTGGTCTTAGGGAAGGTGTGTATATGTTTACCTCTGATGTAATAGGATTAGATTCAGATGTAATTCTTTTAGGTTCATTGATTATAAGAGCAATATCATTAGTAAATACATTCTTAATAGGGGGAATATCATACTTAATACTTGTTCCTCGTTATAGAAGTGCAAAAGGAGGTAGATAATGTTCCTTTCACCTAGTTGTTTTGTAACAATCTCTTGAATTTCTCTTTGTAAAAATAGAAATTTGTTTTGTGTCTGGTCGTTATAATATCATTCTCTGTTAATTTTTCTATCTCAGCAAATAAACCTTCTTTTTCATTTTCAAAGACCTCTTTGAAGATTTCTACTAACTCATTTTCTAAGAGTTTTTGCTTTTTTCTGTTAAATCTATTGTGTCTTTTATTTCGAATTAAAAAGTAGGTGTAAAAATAAAAATGATCGGATAGCAAGGATTCTCCTTTTCTCTCTTTACTGTCTATGAAAGAAACCTTCCTGTTGGCATCTACCAAAATATTGTAAATAGTAAAGTCTCCATGAAGATTAGTTCTGTCTGTTTTTACAAATTTTAGATGCTCTTTTAAAATAGAGACAATCAAATCCTTGTTTTCAATTTCAGTGGAATGAAAATCATAATGTATTGGATAACCTTTAAAATTTTCTTTTGTAAAATTACCTAATTTATCCTCTCCAATAATATATTTACCGTTTCTATTTTTACAGAAGTAAAGGGTAGAGTCAGAACCCTTGTAAATTAAATAACAATCTTTATGTGGTACAGGTGTGTCTTTTTTAAGGAATAATTGGAAGATGGAAGAAAAGAATTGGTTAGTTCTAATTCTTACTACGAATTGTGGATACTTTTTATTTACTAATACCTGAAAGTCTTTATTATTAAAGACCTTTGTAGTTTTATAATAAATATCAGTTCCAATCTTAATAGGGGAGAATTTGTAAAAGGTTTCTATCGTAGTAGATTTATTTTTCATGCTTTCTATTTTACAAGTTTATGTGTAGAATACTGTAGTTAATTTTACCATATTGTTGATTAAATGAAGTTATTTCAATATGTATATGAGTTTATAGATAGAGTTAAAGCTAGATTTGTTAATAAGTACCAATTTAAGAAAGGTTATATCACAAAGATAGAGTATGAGTTAAGGAAGGAGTTTTTAAAGTCAGCAGAACAATTTGGAGCAAATAATTTCTATCAAAACTATCCACCACTTAGGATTAGTGGCGGACGATCTTCACTCTGTCGATTTAAGGTGTATGAAATGGAAAAGTGGTTGAATAAGGATGTGGAAATATTGGATGTTGGAGGGAATATTGGTTTCTTTTCTCTGTATTTATCACGTTTTGTTAAATCTATTACTATTGTAGAGCAGAATCATAGGTTACTTAATGTTGGTAGGAAGTTGGCAGATTATGAGAAGATAGGGAATGTAAAGTTTATTGAGAAAGATTTTAAGAAGTTTACTACAGATAAAAAATTTGATGTTGTTATGAGTTTGGCAATACATAAGTGGGTAGGTATGGAGTTTGAAGATTATCTAAAGAAGATACACGGTTTGTTAAAGAAGGGTGGTTTAGTGTTAATGGAGAGTCATTTGATATATGGGAAGACAGGGGATTTGATTAAAGACAAGTTGAGTAAATCTAAGTTATTTGAAATTGTTGAAAAAGGAGCAATAGATGATCATGAGGGTAATTATAGGGAGTTTTATTGGATTAGGGTGAGGTAGATTTTACAGGTAAGATAATCTATGTTTAATGCCTCTTGATAAATGTTCTCAGCTTTTTCCTAATACTTAGTGGAATAATCCTTCTTCTTATTTTCTCCCAACGAGTTTCATTTTTAATACTTTCAATCTTTCTACCCTCACCATCTTTAATAATATCGTAATTGATTTCTTTTCCTTCAATGAGAGTTGTTATTATATTGTAATACTTCTTATCACTTATCATATTGTAGATATCATAATCTTTGGGTGTTGTTTGTTTTAAAATCTGCAACCCGATATAGGCATAATACAAACCATTTTCTTGGAAAGTTAGTAAGAGTCCTGTAATGTACTTTTTAATTTTAGGATAATTTCCTTTAAGAGTTTTTCCCAGAGAGTCAATATATTTGTCATACATAAGAAGTATTTCAGCTTTCATTCTAATGGTGTTTGTAGTAGTTTCATTAAGACCATGCCATCTGTAATAAGTAAGAATGTCACCACATCTTCCTATTTTAATATGTGGTAACATTTTTCTCCAAAGTTCAAGGTCATAGGCTGTTATAAGATTCGTATTAAACATTCCATATTGCTCAAACAAAATCTTTTTTAACATTACAGCAGATTTGCATAGATAGTTACCATTAAAAAACTTGAACTCTATATCTGGTCCGAATATTTTTTCAGGATCAAATGTATTCCACCAGAGATTAAAAAACTTGTCATTAGAATTTTTACCCTCAGCATCTACAGCAGATACTTTTGTAGTGACTAAGTCATATCCTTTTTCTAACATTTGTACCTGTTTTTCCAGTTTTTTGGGGTGATAGGAGTCATCTGCATCTAAAAAACAAATATAGTCGCCTTTAGCTAATTTAAATGCCTTGTTAAGTGTTTTTGTTACTCCTTGATTAGTTTGTGTATATAGACGAATTCTTTTATCTTTAGTATATGGCTTTATTATATTAACCGAGTTATCTGACGAGCCATCATCAATAATTATTAACTCCCAATTTGCATAGGTTTGTTTTAACACTGAGTTGATTGCAACTTCAATGTATCTCTCATAATTATATGATGGTAATAAAATACTTACTTTTTTGGTCATGGTATCTTTTTATTAATTGTTAGGGTAAAATTATATCCATATGTAAAAAACAAATCAATTTTTTAAATAGTCAACAGTGATTAATCGTGAGAAGAACAAGCAATTCGTGTATAAAATAATCAACAGGGTTTTGGTAAACAAGTATTGTAAAAGGGAGAATAAGACAACTTTAGAAAATGATTGCGACATTGTCTCCATAATAATGTTGAGTTTCAACAGAGTAGAGGAAACAATGTTTTCTATTAAAAATATATATAAGTATACAAAGATTCCTTTTGAATTAATACTTTTTGATAATAATTCTGATAATGAACAATTAGAACAATTGAGAAATTTTGTTAAAAAGTACGAGGGTATTACTCTTATAGAATCAAAAGAAAACCTAGGTTGTGCTGGTGGAAGAGTAAAAGCAGCTGAGTTTGCTAAAGGTAATTATTATCTTTTCTTGGATAATGATATTGTTGTTACACCTTACTATTTGGAGAATCTTTTGAATACTATTAATCTTGATGAAAAGACCATAGCAACTTGTGCAAAAGTTATATTTCCCGACTTAACAATTCAGTTTAATGGAGGGACTTTAGTTAAAGATGATGATTTTTATAGATTTAATTTAGTTGATAGCTTTAAACTTTTTTGGGATTCAAGAACAACAGATAATTATATGCTTTGTCCCTGGATTCCAGGAGGTGCAACTCTTTGGAAGGCGAAGTATTATAAACAGTTTCCTATTGAACCTAAAATGAAAGGTAGTTTTGAGGATAATGAAGTGTCTTTACGAATCAATAAGGCTGGGTACCATCAGAGAAATTGTCCTAAGGCTATAATGATTCACTACCATATAAACTTTAGAGATTTAATATATAAAGAAGAGGAGAAAAGATATATGTCTGGGAGGTATAATAATGAAAGGACTATTAGTGCACTAAGATATTTTTGGAAGAAACATGGGAAGGCTTTTATATTTGACAATGAAGAAGCAACATATGGATTTCTTGGTGATTACAGTAAAGAGAATATTATGAAATTTTTATCAAAGAAGAGTTAGTTCTATAACGACTATGTTCATTCTGAATAGATTAAAAAACTTACACAACAGATATAATGAACTAGGTTTCCCTAAGATTTTGTATTTCTATTTAAATAATATGTTTTTTGGGGAACAGACAAATTTTAATACTGGTTTATTAGTAAAATATCTGTTAACAGTGAATTGTTTTAAAAGAAAAAAGAAACAAGTTTAATGTGGTAAATAAAATGTCAGTAATAAAACAATGAAAAAAGAAATTATAAGAGGAAGGAAATACTCATGGAAATTCGTTTTATTGATAGTAACTCCTGTGTTGTTATTTCTTCTTTCCTTATTACTTTCTAAGTATTTTCTACTTATTCGTATAATCTCTCTGATTCTTGTTTTCTTAGTTATAGGTATGAGTTTTGCAAAGTTTTTTAAGGAAACATTTAAGTATGAGAACCAACTTGATTTTATAATAAACTCCTTAGTCCTTGGAAGTTTCCTTAGTGTTTTCCTTCTTCTGATGTTGGGAATGATAGGAGTTGTCTATACCGATACTTTGTTAATTATCTTCTTCTCTGTTTTGTCTATAGCTAGTCTCTTGTATACTATCTTAAGTAAAAAAGATAGTGAGTTAGAAATAGTTTTTGACCAAAGAATTCAATTATTGGATATCTTGTGGGTTGCTGTTTTCCTTCTTTTATTTTATCTTCTTATCCAAATATGCTTAGAACAATACTTTCCTCATTGGGATTGCTTTACTTTCTGGGCAGTAGATGCTAAGTACTTGTTTGAAAACATGCGACTAAGGGATGCGACATTTAATTTGCTGAGCCATTTCTCCTACTCCTCTCTTTATCCTCTTTACTCTTTTTTAATTTACAAGGTTTTGGGAGGGATATATGAACAATTTGCGGGTATTATTACAGTTTATTTTGCTTTACTTTCTTGTCTTCTTGTGTTCAAGAGAATCTATAAACAACCTTCTAAGAGACTTAAGTCTTTTCAATATCTTTTCTTACTACTTGTTCCTATTATTTTTCTTTCAACATTAAACGTAATAGTAAATATATATGCAGATGTATTTTGTTCATTTTTAGTTCTACTTTTTACAGTTGTTTTATTACAGTCAAAGGTAACGGTAGAAGGGTATTATAAAAGATTTTTTCTAGTTTCAGTTATTGCGATAAGCTTGTATCTTGTCAAAAGTCCGTATATGCCTATCGCCGCATTTTTGTTATTAGTATTTATTCTGTACGATGTTAAGTATTGGATTAAGAATTTTCAGCAACTAAAGAAGCAATATAAAATAGTTTTAGTAATTCTTCTCCTCTTGATGTTCTTTATTATTCAGCAAAAATATCTCTCCCAGTTCCAAGCCACAAGTATTGTAGAAGCTACGAATAGACGGGTGCGTATAGCATCATTGGAAGAGTATGCTGTGTATTTGGGAAGTATATTTAAGTTAATACTGAAAGAAGCCCCTTATATATTTTTTCTTTATATTGCTTACTTCTGTGTTCTTGCTTTTGGTTCTTTGAAAGCATCTAGAAAAACCAAGTTCTTCTTAATTGTGTTAGTGCTTGGTACTCTGTTTATACCACTTTTCTTTTATGTGATACGGTTAGCTAATCTTACAAGTAGGAGTCTATTAAGGTACATAGGAATCAGTTTCTTTGCTTGTTCTTACGCTTTCACTTATATGCGAATTAGAAGTTCTAAGAATAAAGAGATGTTATACAATATCTTATTTATATTGTTTACTATACTTTCAGGGCTATTTCTCCTTTCCCAGACTTATCTTGAATATAATCTTGACTTTAAACTTGAGCCTCATAGTGGAAGATATCAGGATTTCAGGTGGCAAAAAGGTTATTATGACATTGCAGAAGGAGTAAAAAGCTATCTACCTAAGGATTCAAAAGTATTGATTGTTGATGGATTAAATGAACGAATACTGGGAAATAATGATATGCATGCACTTGGAGTTCGCTATTATCTGTTTAATTTTTCTGTTGGAGGACTATATAAAACACCTAAAGAAAAGATTAGCACTACTATAGAGGAGTCTAAGGCTGATTACATACTCATTCTTCAATATGATGGCTATTGGACAGAATGTCTTGATCTTTCTGCCAAAGGAACTTATTTGATTAAAAAAGAGGACTTAAACTTTTCTAATACTTGTCCTGTTGAAAATATTACTCATGTTATTATTCCTTAGTAAGTAACCCTCTTATATATCTTACTAACTTAACAATCGTGTTTTTCAAGATTTTATTGTTTATAGCTGCATTCCATACTCTATACCCAGTATTTCTTGTAATTCTCTCAATCTTCGTTTCCATTGCTTTCCTTTGTTCTTCAAATTCCTTTCTCATTTCTACTGCCTTCTTCTCAAACTCCTTTGCATAGAAATTTCCAATATGTTTGAGATCTCCAATTTTGACAGTTATCTCTTTATCTTTTAATAAGTTATGAGTTAATTCCCTAGACTTTACCCACTTCTTATGATTTGCCTCATTATAAGTGTCTGTATGATCATATCTTTTTCTATACTCAGATACAGGTACATCACCTAATTGGATAATGCTAAACTCTTCTTTTAATACTAACCGCTTAAGAAAATCCCAGTCTTCTAAAAACTCCATATCTATATTAAACTTAACACCATCTAACAGGGATGTCTTTAGAATAAACGTATTAAAAGGGATAAAATTTTCTACGAATAGGAAAGCTTTCGAAAATTCTTGATAAGGTCTTTTAGCTTTAGAAGTAATGTAGAGGTATTTTTCACCTGTTATGTTTGTTTCTACTTTCTCAATTACGTCTATACCTCTTCCTAATGCAAATGTTTTTCTATTATCTTCAAGTGCTTTTATTAAAGTTGTTCCCATATCTGGGTAGTAAATATCATCATCATCTAAGAAGGAAACATATTCACAATCTAAGTTCTGAAGTGCAACGTTAAGTGGATGTGCCCTAAGATCTTGCTTTTCTCTGATAACAATGGGTTTAATATCAATCATTTTTTGATATGGTTTTAGAAATGAAAGAGTCTTTTCTATAATTTGTTCTTTATCACTATGTATTGTTATTAAAACAGAAAGATTTGTATATGTTTGTGCAATTAATGAATTAAGAGCGTTACTTAACTCCAACTCTATCTCTTTTCCCTGTGTTCTAAGTATAATAGTCCATTTCTTATTCATCTAAAGTACCCATCTAAAGTTAGTATAGTCTTGATTCTCACTGTTTAAAAAATTCTTGTAGTATGTCCTCTTATTAAGATTCTTCTTCATTTCTTGGAATTTTTTTAGTATCTCTTTTCTTTGTGGATTATCTTTACTGATAAGGTTGATATATTTTTCTACATCCTTATCTCTGGCAAATTTGTATCTCAGGTATAATTCGGCAGTTAGTTTACTTATCTTAGTAAAATCACTTGTTTTAGATACATCTGTGTCTTTTGTCAAGTGAGTAAATTTGGCATTGGGTAAATGTAAGATTTTGTATTTATTCATTCTCATTCTCATCGATAGATCTACATCTTCACCATACATGAAAATATTTTCATCAAACATACCAATCCTTTCAAAAGCCTGAGAGTTTATAATTGCTCCTGCACCTGATACCCAGTTTGTTTCTAAAGTTTGAGGGTCAAAGTATTTAGGATGTTCACTCGGGAATTGTGTTAATTCTAATAATCCCCAGTTAACACCTTTAAGTTGTTCTAAATAATTTACAATGTTGTCTATTAGATTGTGATGAATGATACTATCTGGGTTTAGAATAACAAAACAGTTTTCGTAAGAATCTTTGTTTTTTCTATATACTTCATTATGTCCTTTGCTAAAACCGTAGTTGGGTTGCTTATTTAGTGTGATTTTGATGTTTTCTCCTATCTTTTTCTTTGATTGTTCTATTATATTTTTAACTCGAGTAAATTCTTTAGCATCTTCTGATTGATCAACAAAGTGGAAATATGTTAATAGTTTTGTTTTTTCTAAGACTTCTATGCTTTTTAACAATTTTACTAAGTCATTACTTGAAAAATATAGAAGTATTTGAATGTCTA
>Ga0255347_1008706_pt1 | contig 10118 bp, 7 predicted proteins | sample wastewater_treat_2_FD_192479 | JGI IMG/M metagenome (GOLD analysis project Ga0255347, IMG submission 192479) | Wastewater microbial communities from Lulu Island WWTP, Vancouver, Canada - plant24 | ecosystem: Engineered > WWTP > Wastewater > Unclassified | place: Canada: Vancouver, British...
TTTGTTGTGGCTCTCGGCTAAAGTTTCCGGTGTGAGTATTTCTCTGGTGCAGCTTTTCCTCATGCGCATCAGAAAAGTTCCGCCTCACTCTATTGTTCAATGCTTGATAGAAGCTCACAAAGCCGATTTGCACGAAATAAAGCGCGATGAACTGGAAGCTCACTACCTTGCCGGCGGACACATCGAAAGAGTGGTTCATGCTTTGGTATCAGCTTCTAAAGCCAATATTGACTTAACTTTCAAAATGGCAACTGCTATCGATTTGGCAGGAAGAGACGTTTTTCAGGCCGTTCAAATGTCGGTCAACCCAAAAGTTATCGATACACCGCCGGTGGCTGCGGTTGCTAAAGATGGTATTCAGCTGATTGCTAAAGCGCGCGTTACGGTGCGGGCCAATATCAAACAGTTGGTTGGTGGAGCCGGAGAAGAAACAATACTGGCAAGAGTAGGAGAGGGAATTGTTTCCTCCATTGGTTCGGCCGAATCGCATAAAGCAGTTTTGGAAAATCCGGATTCCATTTCCAAGTTGGTATTGAAAAAAGGTTTGGATGCCGGCACGGCATTTGAAATTTTATCCATAGACATTGCCGATATCGACATAGGAAAAAATATTGGTGCCCAGTTGCAAATGGATCAGGCCGAAGCCGATAAAAATATTGCACAGGCTAAAGCTGAAGAACGTCGGGCTATGGCTGTTGCCCTTGAGCAGGAAATGCGGGCAAAATCACAGGAAATGCGCGCAAAAGTAATTGAAGCTGAAGCTGAAGTACCTAAAGCTATGGCTGAAGCATTGAGAAACGGGAATCTGGGTGTGATGGACTACTACAGATTGAAAAATATTGAAGCTGATACTGCTATGCGTGAAAATATCGGTAAACCCTCCGATAAGACCAAATAAAGTAGCTTCTAAATTTAATGGTTACTGAATCTGAATTGAACCTTGTTTGCTGAAAAATTATTTTGATTGGAAACAAGTAGATCAAATCTAAATTTTAAGAGGGTGTCCCAAAAGGACACTTTCTTTTTTAGGCATATAGGTGAAAAAGTAGACTGAAATCTTCTTGAAAGTTGAAAATAAGATATTTATATAAAGAAATTATTCGATGTAATTGACTTCGGGTTGAAGTTGAATATCAAATTTGTTTTTTACTGAAAGTTGAATTTCTTCGGCCAATTGTTTAATTTCACTGCCCGAAGCTCCACCACAATTAACAATTACCAAAGGTTGCTTTGCATAAACAGCGACTTTTCCAACCTGTTTACCTTTCCAGCCGCATTGTTCAATAAGCCATGCGGCAGGAATTTTTTCTTCTGTTTCAGATACATAATAATGAGGTATTTCGGGATATTCACTTTGCAAACGCTGAAAATGCACTTTGGAAACGACCGGATTGACAAAAAAACTGCCGGCGTTGCCCATTGTTCTGAAATCGGGTAATTTTTGGCTCCTTATTTGTATAATGGTTTCCCTAATGGTTTGCAGGTTTATGTTTCCTCTTTTTCTGACTTCTTCTTCCAAATGCTGGTAATGAAGCCTGAAATTAGGTTTCTTCGACAGACGGAAGACCACAGAAGTCAAAATGTATCGACCTTTGTATTGATTTTTAAAAATACTTTGACGATAACCGTATTGACAATTTTCTTTGGAAAATTCCATCAATTGAGAAGTTGCAGTATCAATTGCTTTCACTTTTTCAATGGCTTCCTGAACTTCCATACCGTAAGCGCCAATATTCTGGACGGCTGCTGCACCCACTTCTCCCGGAATTGATGAGAGATTTTCAATGCCACTCCAGTTATTTTTTACACAAAATTCGACAAACTGATCCCACACAACTCCGAGCCCACTTCAAAATAGACAAATTGGTCGTCTTCCTTTATTTTTTTCATTTGCCGAATTCCGGAATGTAAAACGACACCCTTAAAATCGTTCAAAAACAGCAAATTGCTTCCCTGTCCAATCACAAACCATTTTTTTTGTTTTAATGTTTTCGACAAATCTAAAGCTTCTTCAACCGTGTAAAATTCGATAAATTCTTCGGCTTTTACGTCAATGCCAAAAGTATTGTGCGAAAGGAGGGAATAGTTGTATTTAATATTCATTCTTGAGAAGTTAAGAAAGTCGGTTTTGTAGGAAACGGATTATTTTTTCTCTTTCATCGGGATGAAACCAAGTAATGTCTTTGTCGTGATTGAACCATGTTAATTGTCTTTTGGCATAATGTCGGGTGTTTTGTTTAATTTTATCGACAGCTTGTTTTAGTGTAATTTTACCGTCCATAAATTCGAAAAGTTCCTTATATCCAACAGTGTTCAAAGGATTTAAGTTCTTAAAAGCGTAAAATTGTTTTGCTTCCTCCAATAAGCCTTCTTCCATCATTTGATCTACTCTTGCATTGATGCGTTCATACAATTCATGACGAGGTCTGTTCAGCCCTATTTTAACAATATCGAAAGCTCTTTTTTTGTGAACGCCGGTTCTTAATGCCGAAAAAGGATTTCCGGTGATGGAACAGATTTCCAGCGCATGCAAAATTCTTTTGTAATTATTTGGGTCCACTTGTTGATAATATACAGGATCCAATTTTTTCAATTCTTGTCGAATGTATTCAAGTCCCTGATTTTCATATTGTTTTTTCCAGAAGTTTCTTGTAGTGGTATCTACTGTCGGGATGTTGTCGAGTCCTTTGCATACAGCATCAATGTAAAGCATTGAACCTCCAACCATTAGGGCGATGTGATTGGTCGCAAAATGTTTTTCAAGCAATGCGAGAGCTTCCTGTTCAAATTGTCCGGCACTGAAATTTTCAAAAATTGAATGAGAACCGATAAAATAATGTTTTACTGTGGAAAGTTGTTCGGATGTAGGTGCAGCTGTACCAATTTTCAGTTCTTTGTATATTTGACGCGAATCGGCCGAAATGATGGGCGTTTGTAAATTTTGGGCTACTTGCAGGCTTATTTCGGTTTTACCTACACCGGTAGGGCCAAGAATTACTATTAAGGTTGATTGCATTCGTAAAAAATAAAAAAACAGAAAATAAACCCGTTATTTTCTGTCAGTGAAAAAAATCAGTTGAAATCAAAAGTTGGTGTCATCATTGAACAGATTGCTGTCGTCATCGAAATTGAAATCGCTAAATCCTTCTTCATCCAACTCATCCAGTTCAAAATCTTCGTCGCCATAAAAGTTTTCTTCCACATTCAGTTTTGGAGCCTGATTCACATCATTTTCGCTTAAGGTTTGTTCGGGTGGATTGCCGATTGATTTGATGCAAACCGGCTTTTCAAGTTTTTTTCGTGGAATAATTTCACTTAGTTCTATAAAAAATGCTCTATCAGCAATCATATCAAACACATACATGAGTTTTTGTTTCTCGTCGGTAAGCAACTCTTCCAATTTTACTTTATCCATCACCAAATTATCATATTCTGAGGAAGAATCCATCTCAATAAGGGTAATTTCCTGCTCTTTTTCCCAGTCGTCAGAACAGAGGAAAAAAGAAGTAATCTGGTCTTTTTTGAAGTTTACGGCATCCAGAATGGCATTATGTAAGTCAAAGAAAGTTGCTTCAGCATCTATATCTATTACTCTTAAGAAATTGTCCACTTCGTCCGATAATATAGTAAATCTAAAAACCATAGCTTTTGTTGTTTAAGTTTCGACGGTAAAAATAGTAATTTTTTTGGAGCTAATAAGCATTTTCTCCCGATTTTTTCAGAAAAAAAGCCGTTTAAACAATAATTAAACAGCTTTTAAAAGATATTTATTGATCGAATAGCCATAAATTAATTTCGAAGTATTTCCTCAATAGCCTTAACGTTAGATCTGAATTTTTTGTCCGTATCCATAAGATCACTAATAATTTTGCAGGCGTGGAGTACAGTTGCGTGATCGCGCTCTCCAATGGCTTTTCCAATCGAAGAGAGAGAATTTTTAGTGAACTGTTTGGACAGATACATGGCTATTTGACGCGCCTGAACCACTTCTCGTTTACGACTTTTGGTAAAAATGGCATCTACCGGGATGGAGAAATAATCGCAAACCGTATCACGAATTTTTTCTACCGTGTTTATTTTTTTGGGGATATTTACAATACGACTGACGACTTTCTCGGCAAGTTGCAGGTCGATGGGCATATCTGTGAGGGTTGAATGTGCCAGCAGTGAAATCAAAACACCTTCCAAATCACGAATATTATCGGTAACATTTTGGGCAATAAAATTCACTACATCTTCTGGTATATCCAATCCATCGCAATAAATTTTGTTTTTTAGTATTTCTTTCCGAAGTTCAAAGTCGGGTTTTTCGATTTCGGCCGAAAGTCCCCATTTGAATCGGGTCAGCAAACGTTGTTCCAATCCTGCCATCAGTAACGGAGAACGGTCGGAAGTCAATATCAGTTGTTTGCCCGATTGATGCAGATGATTGAAAATATGGAAAAAAGTGTTTTGGGTGGCCGTTTTTCCCGAAAATTCCTGAATATCGTCGATAATCAAAACTTCGATGGTTTGGTAAAAATTTACAAAATCGTTGACCGTATTGTTTCGTACCGCATCGGTGTACTGAATTTGGAAAGTATTGGCCGAAAGATAAAGCACTCTTTTATCTGGATGCATTTGTTTGGCTTTCACCCCAATGGCATTGGCTAAATGCGTTTTTCCCACACCTGACTCTCCATAAACAAAAAGAGGATTGAAAGCTGTTTTTCCCGGTTCTGCTCCAATGGTGATACCGGCAGTACGAGCCAGTTTATTACTTTTTCCTTCTATCAGAGTATTGAAATTATATTTCATGTTCAATTGTGGATCGATATTGGGCAATGAAGATTTGTCGTAAGGATTTTTTGATCCTTGCGTGGCATTTGAGTTTTTTAATTTTGGCTGTTCAGCTGTACTGGGGATTTGTGTGCCTTTTCCATTGGTTTGATCAATCAATACACGATATTCCAATTGAGTACCGGCTCCAATTTCTCTGTAAATAGTTCTACTAAGCAAATCGATGTATTTTTCCTCGATATACTCAACAAAAAATTGACTTGGTACCTGTACAACAAAACGATTGTTTTCATACTGCAAGGGGATAATAGGTTCAAACCAAGTTTTGTAGGACGCTTCGTTGATATTGTCCCTGATAACTTTAAGGCAGCGTTCCCATAGTTGTTCGTGCATCTTCATTTTTTTAATCCATTCAAAAAAGTAAACAAGTGAGATTTTCAGCCAAAAAAAGATTTTCAAAATTTTACTTTTGAAAATTCTACTTAGACGTACGGCTGCATTTAGTTAGGCAAAAATCTAAAATTTTTTTGACAAGAACAAATCTTTTTTTCTACAAAAAAAATCAGATTTTTCATTTGGTTAACTGTCAGTGCTTTGATGAAACAAATTCATATTCAGTTAATTGCATAATAAATTTTTAAAAATTATCCTGATTCTAAAGGTGTTAACAAAAAGAAATCAGAATTTGAATTTTTTCCGATTTCTTACATTGAAACCTTTTATTAACAAGTGTTTCAATGATGTTAAAAAAATAAATTCAAAATTATTTTCAAATTTTTATTTAGAGAAATTCTAAATAAATTCTATTTCGTTTTGCTCCCAAAAAGTGAGAAGTGTACGTAACGTTTCGGATTATTTTTCAAGTCGATCAATAATTGATTGGCACTGGAGGAAGTATTTGCCAAATTCAGATAAAATTGCTGGTCGGTGAGAAGCATGCCCAAACTTCCTTCTCCGTTATTGATTTTATTGGTAAGCAAATTCAAATTGGAGACAGTTTGATCAACGTTGTTCATAGTTGAAGCAAAATTAATTTCTTTCAGATTGGAAGTTACGGATTTGAAATCGGAAGAAGCTCCATTCAAATTACTCATGATAGATGGAAGCTGATATTTCATCAGATTTTTCATTTGTGCCGAAGTTTCTGCCAGGTCGGCAGTTGTTTTTTCAATGGAAGTGAGGCTGTTGTTTAATTTTTCGCCTTCGGTAATAGAACGAATGGAACGCAAAAGCGAATCGGTTTGTGTAGAAATACTTTCAATTTTTGGTAACAAATTGGAACTCAAGTCGGCCATGAGTCCGGGTTTGATTTCCGATTGGAGTGTATCTCCGTTGTTGCAAAAATTTTGAGAAGAAGCGTAGGGCGCAAAAATCAACTGAATGGCTTTTCCTCCCATCAAACCGTTGTCGAATAATTGAATCTTGGTGTTTTTGGGAAGATTGATTTTTTTTTCGATAGTAATTTTCACTAAAAATGGTTTTTCCTTTGAAAAGTCGTATTGAATTTCGTCAACCTGTCCAACTTTATATCCTTTTATAAATACGGGAGAAGATGCAACCAAACCATCCAAATTTTCATAAGTAGTATAATAAGAACGGGTTGAGGTAAAAATATCAATTCCTTTCAGAAAGTTTAAACCGAAATACAACAAAAAAATGGCTACAAAAACCATCAATCCGATTTTTACTTCTTTATTAAAAAAATTTTTTTTCATAACTTGAATATTATCAGAATTTATTTTTTTTCATAAACAATTTATTGTTTTTGCTATCAAAAAGATATTTAGAGCTTTTCTTAGAGTTTTTCAGAAACCACAGTTTTAGAAATTTTGTTATTTGCCTGTCAAGCGCAAAGCCTCCTTGACATCAACTTTTTTACCGTTAACGAAAGCAACGATAAAAGCTTGGGGAAATTTCGCCGACAAATTGTTTTTTAATTGAACGATTTTATTGTAATCGGTTTCAGCTCCAACGGTGTATTTGTACAGTTCGTTCTCAATGTAATAATCAACGGATTTTAGGCCTTTAAGTTCATTCGCTTGGGGAGATAATTTCTTTTTTGAAGCCAGAATTTGTAATTTGAAAACAGGTTGTTGTGTTGACGGTAAAATATTTTCTGTTTGTTTTTCTTGATTCGTAATGTTGGCAGTATTGATGTTTTCAATTTCTGCTTGCTGTATAGGAGTTGAATAATTGTTTTGACTTTCTGAAACTATGTTTTCCGATTTTTTGGAAGGAGCTTGATTGGAAACAGACGTAGAATTTGGCTTGCCGTTTCGCTTGTCGTGTTCTTTTTTGAACTCTAAAAATGCGGTGTAGATAGCTTGAGCCATCTTTTTTTGTCCATATTCGGAACTTAAAAAAAGTTCTTCTTCCAGATTGGAAATAAATCCGAGTTCTATCAGTGTGCTGGGACAGGCAGAGCGATGAAGTACCCAAAATCCGGCCTGACGAACGCCTCTGTCCAAACGTCCGTTTCTATCGAGGTGTTGTTGCACCAACGAAGCAAATTCGATACTTTTATCCAGATATTTGTCCTGCATAAATTCAAACATTATATAGGAATCAACCGAAGTCGGGTCGAAACCCTGGTATTTGGTTTGATAGTTTTCTTCCAGCAAAATCACTGAGTTTTCACGCATGGCAACTTCAAGATTTGCATTTGTTTTGGCCAAACCCAGTGTATAAGTTTCTGCCCCGTAAGCCGAAGAACTTTTCGAAGAATTGGTATGAATGCATATAAAAAGATCAGCATGATTTTCGTTGGCTATGTCGGCGCGTTCCTGCAGGGTAAGATATTTATCGGTTTTTCGTGTGAGTACAACTTTCAATTCCTTATTGTTTTCCATGAGTTTAGCCAATTCTTTGGCAACAGCGAGATTGATATCTTTTTCTCTTGAAATTTTACCCATTGCTCCCGGATCATGTCCTCCATGTCCGGCATCGATTACCACTACAAATTTTTTTTCCTGCGCAGCAACACTGGAAGCGAAAATGGATAAAAACAATATCAGGAAACCGTAAGGCAACAATAAGTACTTTTGAAATGGAATTTTCATGCCAAAAAATTTTTTGTCTTTTTCCGCATCGAATCGTTTTTTTATCTTCTGATGAACTATAACCCGTTCATTAATTTTCCAAGTTTTTACAATCCTTTTATTTTCTGCAAAATTAATCTTTTTTATTTCAAATTCCATTGGATAAATTTGAAATTAATCATAAAAAAGGGGATAGATACTGTAGATAGCTTTTTTTTTCCTTAAATTTGCAGCTTAATTGAAAATGTTTAATCCCAAGGATGCACCATAATTTTAAATTTCACAATAGCCTGAAATGTAAATTATTCCTCTTAATTACAGGGTTGAATATTTCATTTTGTCTGCAAGCAAAGAATTTAAATCCATCACCTTCCGATACTCTTCAAGCATTGCCAGATTCGGTTTTAACTACAAACGAAAGCTTAACCGTATCTGTACCCAGAGAAAACCCTAACAAAATTGATGCCGAAATCATTTATTCTGCTTCCGATTCTATTGTTTTTTATGGAAATGGAACAGGTTTTTTGCATGGGAAAGGCGATGTGAAGTATAAAAACATAACATTGCAGGCCGATTTTATTCGTGTTAAAATGGATAGCAGCCTGATTTATGCCAGAGGAACGACTGATTCGCTGGGAAATAAAATTGGAGAACCTGTTTTCAGTGAGGGTGAAGCAACTTATTATTCGAAAGAGCTGACCTACAATTTACAAAGCAAAAAAGGATATATTCGAAATGCAGTTACCCAGCAGGGAGAAGGTTATGTTATCAGCGATAAAACAAAAAAACTGGATGATAATATTTTGCTGATTGCCGACGGCAAATATACTACCTGCGATAAGCATGATAATCCCGATTTTTATCTATATTTGACCAAAGGAAAAATAAAACCCGGAGACTACATTGTTACCGGTCCTGCTTACCTGGTGTTGGCTGATGTTCCTTTACCAATTGCTGTTCCTTTTGGTTTTTTCCCTTTTACCGACAAATATTCTTCGGGTATATTAATGCCCAACTATGCTGATGAACTGAATCGCGGTTTCGGGTTGACTAATGGAGGCTATTATTTTGCCTTGAGCGATTATGCCGACTTGGAATTGTTGGGAGATATTTATACGAAAGGAACTTGGGCTCTTACTGCCAATTCACGATACATAAAAAAGTATAAATATAATGGGAATTTCAGTTTTAGCTATCGGGTGGATGTTACCGGCGAAAAAGATTTACCCGATTACAGTAAGGCGACCAATATGAATATTCGTTGGACACATTCGCAGGATCAGAAGGCAAATCCGTATTTTACATTTACATCCAGTGTTAATTTTTCAACCAGTGGTTACAACCGAAGTAATATCAACAGCTATTTTAATCCAAATTTGAATTCGGAAAACACCAAAGGTTCCAGTATATCTTTTACAAAAAGATTTCCTTCTCAATCCAATCTAAGTTTGTCGGGAAGTATGTTGATAAATCAACGTACAAAAGATTCCACCATCAGTCTTACATTACCGACTCTTAATATTGCTGTCAGCCGTTTTTCTCCATTCAAGCGAAAAAATGCTGTTGGTAATGAAAGATGGTACGAAAAAATTTATATGTCCTATTCGGGTACTTTTGCCAATAGCATTGATACAAAAGAATCTTTGCTGTTGTCATCTTCGCTTTCCAAAGACTGGCGAAACGGAATGCGGCACAGTATTCCGGTGAGCGCAACTTTTAATTTATTCAAGTATATAAACATCTCTCCTTCTTTCAATTACACTGAACGCTGGTATTTACGATCTGTGGATAAGAATTGGGATAGCGATAAACAAAAAGAAATAACCGATACGGTTAGCGGTTTTAACAGAGTTTACGATTTTAATATGGGCGTTTCGGCTTCTACCAAACTTTATGGCTTTTTTATTCCTATTCGTTCCATTTTTGGAGACAAAATTGACCGTATTCGGCATGTTTTTACTCCAACGATCGGTTTCGGATATGCTCCCGATTTTGGTGATCAGCGTTGGGGATATTACGATTCCTACAAAAAAACGACCAAAGATCCTTCCAATCCTGCCAGCATGATTGAAGAAGAAGTTGTATATTCCCACTATCAGGGAAGTTTGTACGGATATCCGGGTTCAGGTAAGTCGGGAAATATCAATTTTTCATTTGCCAACAATATTGAGATGAAACTCAGAAACGACAATGATACAACAGGGAAAGTACCTTTTAAAAAAGTCAGTCTGATTGATAATTTTTCGGTAAGTGGAGGATATAATCTGGCAGCCGATTCAATGCAATGGTCAAATTTTAGTA
>Ga0255347_1008708_pt1 | contig 10113 bp, 9 predicted proteins | sample wastewater_treat_2_FD_192479 | JGI IMG/M metagenome (GOLD analysis project Ga0255347, IMG submission 192479) | Wastewater microbial communities from Lulu Island WWTP, Vancouver, Canada - plant24 | ecosystem: Engineered > WWTP > Wastewater > Unclassified | place: Canada: Vancouver, British...
GCTGTTCCTGTGCGACGCGGCCTGCGGCGAGTGGATGGACTACGGGCGATTCGCGTGGGAGATCGGGTCGATGTTGGCAGTCGCCGAGCCGACGTCGGCGTTCACGGCATTCACGAGAACTAGTCCAATGTGGGCTCGGGCAGCAGCGGGTGCTGCGCCGGACAAGGGACCGGGGCAGGTGAGTGTGCCGTGAAGAGGAGGCCCTTTCGACGGTGAAGGGCAACGGCCGACGGTGAGTGGAAGACCAATCCTTCCCTGGTGTGCTTTGCTGATGCAGCACTGCTTTGGCTTCGCCGTAAGCAATCGCGCCCTTGCACACCGTGACCGGAGCGCGTTCCCCTGAGGGTTGTCCGGACGGCGACGGCCAACGGCTGATATGTCGGGAGAATGCCTACTCGGCCGTGTGCTCCTGGCAGCGGCGGATGAGCCACTCGAGATCCTTCAGAGCGTCGGGCCGGCGGGCCTCGCGGCGCCACAGGGCGATGTACCCGCGCAGGATGCCACCGATGCGGGCTACTGTTATCCCCCAGTGCGTCAGGAACCAGTCCAGTGGCACCAGGCCCTGCTCCGGGTCGACTAGGCGCGCGATCAGGTTCATCTGGTCGCAGAAGGCGCGAACGTCCAGGCCCTCGATCTCCCGCACCGGCTCGGACATGGTCTCTAGGGCCCTGATCTCGCCCCGGTGCTTCTCGATGATGGTGGCGATCCACACAGCGAAGAGGCCTTCCGTACGGTCTTCGGGCTTGTCGAGCATGTCTCCCAGGACGTTGAGGCGTTCTTTCATGTCCAGAAGTTGCCGGTCAGCGGCTTCGGCTTGAGACCGGGCGGCGTTGGACACAGCGCGCACCTGCTCCAGCAGTTCCCGCAGAGCCGCAGTTTCACGCGCCAGGTCTTCCCGGGAGACTGAACCCGTGGCCTGTGCTTGCGAAGCCGACGGAAGCGCCGCCGATCCGGCAAGGGCATCCAGCGCCTGGCGCGCTTCGGAGGCGGACCGGGCGGCGTCCTCCGCGTGTTTCCGGGCGTCGCGTGCGACGTCCTTCACCTGGGATAGCTGGAGCTGGAACTGGGCGTCGGAGGGGGCTTCGGAGGTCGGCGCATCCGGCGGCTGGACCTCCCGTTGCGCGCCGCGCACGGCGGCAGACACATACCAGACGGTGCCCGCGGCAATGAGTAACTGCAGGATGAATCCGGGCCATTGGCTCATGGGTGACCTCCACGGGTGTGTCGCGCAGGTGCCCTATTCCGCGGACCGCTGGGCCTCTTCCATGGCGATCTGGGTCCAGCGGTCGAAGCGCACGGGCTGGTGATTGCAGGTGTGCGTGTCTTTCAGGATGATCTCCAACACACAGCCATGCTCACGGGCGATATCGCAGGTCTCGCGGATATCCTGCCGCACCCAGTCTTCGTCGAACTGGATGCCCGCAAGTGGGGCCGGATTGGGCTTCCATGAATAGATGACGTCGCTTTTCAGCTTCTCGGCGCTCATGCGCTTGTCGGCCCAGGGGCTGATGGATATCCGGCGCAGACGCGGCACTCGGGCGAGCAGGAAGTCGAGTTTCAGGTGCAGGGGCTCGCAGCAACCGTAGCAATTAAGACCGAAGCGCTCCAGGATGGGCAACTGGTAGCGAAGCACGTACTCCTCGTGCATTGCGGGTGAGACCTCGGACATGGTCTGGGCTTCGCAGAAGCCCCAGAGATCTTTGAGACGCACATGCCCGGTGAAGTCCTCCGCCGGCAACTGGTCTGTGAAGCCAAAGCCACCCGACCCCACGTAATCATTCCCATTGTTGAGGGAAAGCAATCCCGCTTCCACAAGGGCCTCCAGCCAGGCCAGCTTGCCTTCCATGAGGCGGCGCATGCCGGCGTGGACCATCTCGGGGAAATCCGCCATGTCCATGTAGGTCTGGGTGATCCCGCGCAGGTTTGTCCATTCGTCGATGAGGCCGAGAGCCCACCAGAAGCGGCCATTCAGCTTCACGTCGAGGATGTCGCCGAAGAGGTCCTGGTAGAAGGCCAGGCGGCGTTGGGATTCATCTTCGTCGTGTCGGATAGTGGGCGTCTGGATGCGCTCGACATCGTCCAGGGTCTTGATGGGAGCATCCCAGACGTACGCGCCGCGGGACTCCTCGGGCCTGTGGTACTCCGCGCCGATGCCCCAGCCGGTACTGTGGACGGCGTACGGCACAAGGAACTGGTCGTCGCAGACTTGATCATCGACGAAATGCTCGAAGGCGTAGATCCGGGTGCGCAGGCCGCGCTCAAGCCCCCGGGCGTCGTCATCTTCGCAGACGAGGTCGGAGTCCAGGATGAGCTCGATCCATGAACCCTCGGGGGAGCAGTAGACCAGGGGGCGCTGTGGCCGCAGCCCGTTCTGGGCGCACCAAAGGCGCCGGCGCTGGTCCTGGATTGGATCGGCGGCGATCTCGGCGATGCGGCGCGCGAGATCGCGGAGGATGTTCCGGTCGGCTGGAGTCATTGGCGCAAGGCTCCTTGGGTGGGTTAGTCCGGCAGAACTTCCTGGATGGTCCGCAGTACGTCGCTTGCGATGAGGCCACGCTCGCCATCCTTCGCGGCGGCGTCACCGGCCAGGCCGTGGTAATAGGCCCCGGCGATTGCGGCGGATTCAGGACCCGCGTCTGCGGCGAGGAGCGCACCAACCATTCCGGTGAGTACGTCACCCATTCCACCGGAAGCCATCCCCGGGTTCCCCGTGGTGTTGATCCACACCTCGCCGGAGGGCTGGGCGATCACAGAAGCCGCCCCCTTGAGCAGCACAACGGCCTGGGTCTCCCGGGCGGCTCTCCGGGCGGCCTCGACGCGGTTCTCCTGGACGGCTTCGATTGTCGATCCCATCAGCCGCGCCAGTTCGCCCGGGTGTGGCGTGATCACGGTCGGCGCGGTTCGGGATGCGATGGCCTGCGGAGACCCTTCCAGGGCGTTCAGGCCGTCGGCATCCAGCACCAGGGGGACAGCGATGGCAGGCACCAATTCGCGTACCAGCGCGAAAGTGTCCGGGTTCTGCGAGAGCCCTGGCCCCAGCGCCACGGCGTCGCTGCGTTCGGCGAGTTCGAGTACTCTCGCGGTTGCCCCGGTGGAGAGGGAGCGCGCGGGTGTCTCCGGCAAGGGCACGGTCATGGTCTCGGTGCACTTCTCCTCGAGGACGTCGTTCAGGCTCTCCGGGCAGCCGAGTGTGACCAGCCCAGCGCCTGTGCGCATGGCAGCCTGGGCGCAGAGCGCCGCGGCTCCGGTCATGCCCACCGACCCGGCAAGCACGAGGAGGCGGCCCGCGTCGCCTTTGTGGATGTCCTGGTCCCGCATGGGCAACAGGAATGACGCGATCGGTTCGGTCACAAGATTGGCGGAGATGGTGGTGGAGAAGGTAAGGCTGCGGGGGATGCCGATCTCGACCAGGCGCAGATTGCCGCAGAAGCTGGCCCCGGGGTGTTGGACCAGCCCGAGCTTGATGGCGCCGAAGGTCACGGTGACGTCGGCGATCACCGCGACGCCCGAGACCTGCCCGGTGTCGGCGTTGATGCCGGAAGGGATATCCGCGCTGACGACGCTGGCTCCGGAATCATTGACGGCCTCGATCGCCGCGCGGGGAAGGCCGTGGACTTCGCCCGAGATTCCGGTGCCCAGAATGGCGTCCACGACGATGTCTGCGCGCCCGAGCATGGCGCGCACTGCCTCCAGATCGGCGTTCTCGGTGATTGACACGCCCATGTTCCGGGCTATGCGGAAGTTGGTGGCGGCATCGCCGGCCATGTCAGCGCCGTTGCACAGGAGGGCCACGCGCACATTGGTCCCGTCGTTGGTGAGATGGCGGGCGGCGACCAGGCCGTCGCCCCCATTGTTGCCCTTGCCGCAGACCACGACGACTCTGGCGCCCGGCTTCTCCTGGATGAGCTCCCTCACGGCATTGGCAACCTGGACCCCGGCATTCTCCATGAGCAGAATGCCGGGGATCCCGTACTTGTCGATAGTGGCGGCGTCTATCTTGCGCATTTGCTCGGCGGTCACGAGTTTCATGCCTGGTCTCCGTTTTCGTTCAGGTCTGCCTCAAGGGTGGTGCGAGCATGGCCGAAAAGCGTTGAGTAGCCTCCTGTCAATCAGGTATACTAGTCATCATCGTGGACACTGTCCCGGTCTTGGCTTGTCGCCGGCGACGGGACGCAAACTCCAGTTCCGAGGAGACTCACCATGAGAGTCGCGCTAGCCGGAGCCATTCTGCTGGTGCTGTGCATGTCTATGGCGTACGCCCAGCCGGAGCCGCAGCCGCAGCCCCAGGCCGACCCCGAGACCCCCGCAGCACAGCCGGAAACGCCGGCGCCGCCTCCTGTTCCGGGACTGCCGAAGACCCTCGAGGAGTTCCAAGCCAGGATCGCGGAGAAGGCCACGGACCCCAAGGCGGCAGTCAAGCTTTGGTTCGACGCCGTGTTCGTATATATGCTCCGGGACAAGGCTCTCGGCCAGAAGATGATTCTGGAGATGGATCGCTATAAGGAATGGGACTCCAAGACATTCCTGCTTTTCCGGGATCAGATCACCCGGCAGCCGTATATCATGTTCAGCTACCCGAAGGGCGCAACGCCCGAGAACAAGTACGCCTTCGACCCTGACAAGTATGAACTGACCTACCACGGCGAGCCCAACTTCAGCCCCTACGCGGATACCGAGGAAGGCAAGTTCGTCAAGTTGTTCGTGAAGTCCAACGGCGCCGATGCCCCTCGCCCGATCACGATGCAGCGGAATGCCAAAGGCGAGTACAAGTTCTATGAGTTCAGTTCCATCTTCGTGGGCGTTCGTCCTCCTGTGATGCCCAAGATATACGGAGAGAGCGTACCTCAGAGCGTTGACCCGGTGTGGGTTGCGCGGCAGTGGATTCAGGGCATCCTTATGTACCACGCCGGGCAGAAGGAAGAGGGCCTTGCGCAGATGAACTCGGTCATGAAGGAGCCGACGAACGACAGGTTCCAGAGCTTCCCCGGCATGGCCATGGCGAAGGACAAGACCTACATCTGGCGCTCGTACGTCAAGGGCACCAGCCCGGAGAACCAGTACAAGGTGGACGATGTCTCGGCCATCGAGATCGAAACTTACTACCAGGACGGAGAGGCCCCGACCGAGACGAGCACCAGCCTGCGCATGTTCGTGCGCAGTTCGGGCGCCGACACTGCGCGACCGCTGAGGATGGAGAAGGATGACCGCGGCGAGTGGCGCGTCAGCGAGTTCAGCAGCCTGTGCGTGGGTGTGCGGCCGCCGAAGGACCCGAACGCCGACAACTTCTGAGCCGGACTGCGGCTCTGAGAATCGATACGGCGCCCCAATAGGGGCGCCGTATCGTTTGTGTTGGAGGTTCATGATAGCGGCATGAGGATGTCGAGAAGGGCCACGAGCCGGGCCATGATGACGAGGAGGGCGAGGATCGCAACCGCCGCCACCACCAGCAGCGCCCGGCGGAGTTGGATGGCGCGAAGCCAGGAGTCTTTCATGCAACAAGCCTCCGGGAGAGCGGAGGTGGCGATGGATGACCGGCGGGCTACGAGCCCCGCCCTCCAGACGACAGAAGGCTGACGGCTGGCGAACAGCCGGTTCATCTCCGGAGCGCTACTTCAGCACGACCGTTGTGTTTGAGCGCATGGTCATCGATACGCTGGACTGGTTCCCGGCGGCCGAGCCGAAGAGCTGTGGCGTCTCCATGACCACCTGGGTGTCGGAGATGCCGTCGAAGCGCATGACCTTGCCGCCCTCATAGTCAAAGTACGAGATCTGGCTGCCGCGCTGGGTGCCGCGCAGGTTGAACAGGGGGCCGGCGATGAGGCCGAGGTCCAGCGGCATCTCGTAGTCGGTCTTCAGGCGCGCGCAGTTGACGCCGGTGAGCTTCGCGTAGTCGAGGAACGTGGTGGTGTAGGTGACCGGCATGAGCTGGCCGGACTGGGTCTTCAGCTTGAGGGTCTCCTGCCACCGCTTGCCCGGCTCGACCGCCTCGACCGGGAACCCGGGGCCGTGGAGTTCGCCGAAGAACTGGCCCACATCAAGCTGGGACCCGCCCGCCAGCGCCCCTCCGAGAGCCCCCATGAGCCCGCCCTCAGCGGTGGGTTCGGGGGCTTCCGGGCGAATGACCCGGGTACTGAGCAAGGTCCCGCCTGGGGACATGACCGTAATGATCTCGGGGATGTTGAGTGACACGGGGATATCCTGGCCGGACCAGGACGCTTCCGTTTCCACGTTCTCGAGACGGTGGGAGATGGTCATGAACCCGGCTTCATCCACGGCGGTGCAGGCCATGACGTAGACGAAATGGGCGTCCATGTGCACGGGGCCGGTGCGGCCGAGAGCGTTGATGGTCCCGTCGCCGGTGGTGTCGCACTGGTAGCGCAGGACGTCGCCCTTCGCCATCTTATAGGTGAGGGCGACGCCGGCTGATGCCTGGAAGCACAGGGCAGCAGCGGCGAGGATGAGAACGCATGCGGTCAAGTGGCGCATGGTGTGACCTCCAATGGGAGGGCCGGATGGTTAGGGGCCGTGCTATTTGCCTGGGGGGCCGCCCTGGGCAGCGAGGGCGTGGTCGATGGCTGGACGGAGCCGGGACCAGATGGCCTTGGCTTTGTCGACCAGGGACATGCCCACTTCGTTCGGGCTGTAGGTTGCAAAGACGTACATAGCAGTTATATCCTTCTGGTCGTCGGGCTCAAACCCGATCCGTGGGGGGACAGTGCGCAGGAACTCGAACTCCGTCTGGTGGCCGGGACGCGGGTGCCCGCGCAGGGAGCAGAAGGCCAGAAACGCGCGGTAGACATGGCGGACGATCTGTGCGGGGGTCATGTTGGCGCCGAGCTCGCGCTGCTCCCAGATGTCCGCGAAGGGGTCTGATGGCAGGTCGGCCCACTCGTCATCGCCGCGGCGTCCGCCCAGCCCGAGCATGCGCTTGAGGCGCTCCAGAAAGGCGAGGAACGCCAGCCACATGGCCTGGAAGGGCGTGGCGAGAGCGCGCAGGAATGCCATGACCTGCCTGCGGTAGCGGATGAGCAGGTAGATGAGCAATGCAAGCAGGAGCAGCAGCAGAAGAAGAAGCCACCAGGCGAACTTACGCTCCTGGCCGCGCTGAGATGACTCCGCCTGCCCCTCGCTGCCTTCGCCGCCCTGGCCCCCCGCGCCGGAATCACCCTGCCCGCCGCTCTGCCCGGCGGCGGATGACTGCCCCTGACCGGAGCCGGATGCGCCCTGGGACTGGGATTGCCCGGCGCCGCCTTCGGTGCCCGCCTGTCCCTGATCGCTGGTTGAGCCATCGGTGGGTTGCTGCCCGGAGGATCCCTGGGTCTCGTCGGCGCCGGCTTGGGTGGGGGCGCCCTCGCCGGTTGTGTCCGGGTCGCGGCCCGGAGCGGTCTGCCCCGAAGGCGGCTGGGAGAACCCGCTGCCGGGCGTCCAGCCGCTGATGCCCTCGCTCGGATCGTGCAGCCAGCCGGGGCGGTTCGCGAAAGTAATCCCCCGCTGCGTGTCCATCCGCGGCCGGGGCAGGAAGGCCGAGACGACCACCACGAGCAGCACCAGGACCACGCTCATGATGATCCATGTGGGTGCGAGGCTCCAGGCCATGCGCACCTTGCGGCGACGGACGTCCATGCGGATTGCCGACAGGTTGGTGAGAGCGAGGAGGAGCAGGGCGAAGAAGACGTAGCCCGCCATGGTGTAGAAAGCATGCCCTGCCATGCGCCCCTGGTCGCCGATGGCGCGAGTGCCGAGTCCGAAGGCGATGATCGCGGCGACAGAGACCCAGAAGACCGCGCGGCCGGGATGCCGGGCGCCTTTCGTCCTGCCCTCCGCGCCGTTCCAGTCGGACATCAGGCCCTGGTTCAGGGAGTAGGCGATGTTCTCCTCAAGGGTGGTTTCGCGGGTCACCTTGTCTGCGAGCCACCAGATGAGCGCCACGAGGCTGAAGTTGAACAGGATGGAGAAAAGGGCGCCTGAGGGCGTGAGGCTGCCCGCCAGCGCACCCTCGGTCATCGTGAACCGCATGACCGCAAGGACCATGACCGCTGACAGCGCGAGCATGTACGGGAGCGCGAGAAGGCCGGTGCCGTATTTGGTGCGGATGCGGGTGATGCCGATGACCGCGGCGAGGAAGAAGAAGCAGATCCAACGCAGGCCGCCGGAGAACTCGCCGCCCAGCGCCTGGCGCAGGTCGATGAGGTAGAACAGCAGGCAACCCAACAGGCCGAAGATGCTCAGGGGAATGGCCAGTTCGGTGAGCCAGTCGAAGATCGGCTCCTCCTGCTCTTCCGGCTCCTGCTCGATGGGCGGCACGTCGGGAGCTTGGGCGGCGACCACCGAGCCGTCCGGGATGTCAGTCTCGCCGGACGCTTCTTGCTCGGGAGCCTCAGGCTCTTTGCGGGTCAGTTCGTCGTCGGCCATTGGAGGGTCGGGAGCTCCGGGATCGGGTCACTGGGACAGGCGAAAGCAGGTCTGGAGCACGAAGAAGACCAGGGCGCCGGCGCCTGCGGCCACAAACCAGACGATGGCGCGGGAGAACGCGCCGTTTACTCTCAAGAAACTGTAGTGGTATCCTCGCATCTCTTCTCCCACGCGCTCCGGAAATGGTAACGCGCATCAGATGACGATGCTGTGCAGGTCTGTTTCTCGCCGCAGGTGAATCATCGGCACCCGAAGACCTTCGAGCACCGCCTGCGCGCGTGGAGCGCTGTTAGGGTTATCAATCATTAGTACTAGAACGCTGAACCCCGTGCTTTTGAGCCGTGCAATCTCGCGCCCCAGTTCGGGTGTAAGCTCCGGTACAATGAGTATGACCGTGTCCTCACGCGGCCATGCATTGTACTCTCGGGCGATCATCTCAGCCAGTGAGAATCCGCCGCTCAGTTCCAGGCGCGCCAGGGACTCCATGACCAGCATGATGCTTTCCTGCCCGCGCCGGACTGCCACCTCCACCGGGCGCAGGCGTTCTGATACCTTGCGGCGGTCCAGGAGTTGCCGGGCCTCATCGCGGTGGGCGACTTCGACGGAAATGGGCTCAACGTCGATCACGTCCGCGGCGTCCACACCATTGCTGACGAAGCCGAGGTCCACCCCGCGCGATGCGAGATGGGACGCCAGCGAAGCGGCGACTGTGCAGGCGAATTCGGTGCGGCGTTCCTTGCCGGAGCCGTCCCAGGAGCGAGTGTTGAAGTCCAGGATGATATTCGCGCCCTGCACCGATGAGGGCTCGTAGATCTTCGAGTGCAGTTGCCCTGTGCGCGCGCTGGCCTTCCAGTGAACCCGGCGCAATGGGTCGCCTTGCTGGTACTCGCGCACCCCGGCGATGCGGGTTGGGTCTTCGAAGATCCGCATGCGCACCGTGGTCTCGCCCAGCGGCCGGTGGGTGGGGACGGAGTACTTGTCGATGGGTAGGACCTTGGGGTAGATGGTGATGAAGAGGGTGTCCGGTCCGCAGACGAACCGCCGCGTGAGGCCGAAGAAGTCGCCGGATTCGAAGAGCACCGGACCGATGCGGTGGTAGCCCCGGCGGTCACAGCGGATGCGGTAGCGCAGAGTTGTGGCCCCCATGGGCCGCATGACCATGGCCCGCGAATTGGCGCCCTCGAGTATGGTGACGCCGTCGCTGAGAATGTCCTCCATGATGACCCAGGGGACGAAGTTGGGCTTCTGGTTACGGATGCCAACCGTGACGACTGCCTCCTCGCCGATCTCTCCATTTCGCATGGTGCAGTGGCGCTGGACCGTGAGCCCGTCCAGGCTCACATAAGTCATCAGGTAGGCGATGGCCGCCACCAGCATGGCGGCGTAGAACGCATAGGCGAAGAAGCCGATGCGGAAGACCAGCGCAATGACCAGAAATGCCAGCGCTGTTGCCAGCGCGGTCATGCGTCGGCGCTTCATCAGCCGCGCCCTTTCTCCACGGGAGCCGGGACTCTCTCCACAAGCGCGTCGATGATCTCGCCGCTTCCATGCCCGCGTAGCCGGGCTTCGGGAGCGACGATGACGCGGTGACTGAGAACGCTCTTGACCACGTACTTCACGTCGTCGGGGGCAGCATAATTGCGGCCGTCCAGGGCGGCGAGAGCCTGCGCGGTGCGGTAAAGGGCGATGGATGCGCGGGGG
>Ga0255347_1008715_pt1 | contig 10109 bp, 9 predicted proteins | sample wastewater_treat_2_FD_192479 | JGI IMG/M metagenome (GOLD analysis project Ga0255347, IMG submission 192479) | Wastewater microbial communities from Lulu Island WWTP, Vancouver, Canada - plant24 | ecosystem: Engineered > WWTP > Wastewater > Unclassified | place: Canada: Vancouver, British...
GTGGTGGAAGACAGCCTTATCGGGCAGATTGAGGGCATTTTTGAAAAGTGTATCAACGGCAAGGAGCGCGTTTCCGTGTTGTTGCGAATGATACAAGGTGGTATGATGCGTCTGGAGGTTCCGGTTGAAAAAGTGCGCCGGAAGCCGCAGCGAAAAGGCTGAAAAATCAAAAAAACGGGGGAACTTCAATTGAAGACTGCCCTTATCCGAGATGGAAAACATGTCGGAAGGGCGGAGGCGTGCATTAATCAGGGAAAACTAAAGTGATGATCGATGAAATCTAAACTTTCCGGGCAAAAACGTTTTCTTCTCCTCAGACTGTGGATGGCTCTGCTTCTGGGCGCATGCGGTCTTCAAACAGCGCTGCCGCCGGAAAACTCCACGCCAATGACGTTGCCCTCCCGCACATGGAAGTTCCGGACTCTATCAAGAAGCCACTTAACGAGTAGCGGCTCACAATAAATTTACGAAAAAATAACCTGAACAGGTAAACATGAAAGACACACAACCGATCCCAACTACTGATAATACTTCCCAGCCCGCGCGGAAGAAGCGCGCCAGCGGCGGGAAGGTGTTTCTCTATGCCGTCCTGGCATTGGTGCTCCTTTTGGCATTGCTGTACGTTGCATGGCTCAGACCGGCAATGAAAAAGCCCATCTCCGCGCCTTTAGCCCTGCCGACGATGGTCGTTGGTCCGGCGGGCGAAGAAGGCTCCGCCGAGCTTCAACCGCCTTCCAACCTCGAAAAACTGCCGGTCTTTGTTGAACCGGCGCTGGAAGCGGGCAAAAAGCCTGTTTGCGGGGAGGAGACAGCCTGGAACGTGCTGCTGGTGGGCATCGACTACAGCGATCCGCAGTATACCTACGGGCTGGCGGACGTGATCCGGGTCGTGCGGGTGGATTTTGTCGAGATGAAGGCAAACATGGTGGCGCTGCCGCGCGATCTGCTGGTGGAAGCGCCTGAAGGACGCTTCACCGAACAAAACCCGATGAAAATCAACCAATCCTACCTCTTCGGCACTCCAGGCTGGGGCGGCTACCTGGGCGAGGGCATCGGCGCGAACTCGCTGGCGGAGGTGATCCGCTACAATTTCGGCGTTACGCCGCAGCACTATGCTGTGGTCAACTTTGATACCGTCATAAACTTCATCGATGCGATTGGCGGGGTCGAAGTGGACCTGCCACAGGCTGTTGAGGATCCTTCGCCGAGCTTAGGATACTTCCCGGCGGGACCGCAAGTGCTCAGCGGTGAGCGCGCTCTGGCATTGATGCGCATTCGCACCTACTATTCAGACAGTTTCCGGGTCAGCAATCAGACCCTTGTGATGAAAGCGATTCTAAAAAAGCTGACGCAGCCAGCGATGCTTGTCAGGATCCCATCCCTGTTGGAAGAATTTAAGGGCGCATTTTTGACCGATCTCTCGATGGACCAGATCACCAATCTCGGGATGTGCTTCCTGAAAAATTTTGAACTCGATAACCTCCGCGCGGCGCAGATACCTAACGAGCTGCTTACCGCCGACTTTGCTTACATCCCCTCCCTCGGCAGCACGTCCTACACCTACCGCTGGGATCAGCGCACCGTGGACTGGATTCATCAGAATCTGCTTATCGAATAAGCGAATATGACCGAAAAAGAAATCACAACAGACGAAGACTGGGACCTGATCATTACCCCCCGCAAAAAGTGGTGGGATTTGCAGTTGCGCGATGTCTGGCATTATCGCGACCTCATCGTGCTTTTCGTGCGGCGCGATTTCGTCTCACGCTTCAAGCAGACTATCCTGGGACCGGTTTGGTTTCTCCTCCAACCGCTGCTTACCTCTCTCGTCTTCACCGTCATTTTCGGGAAAATCGCTCAACTGCCCACCGATGGGCTTCCACAAATGCTCTTTTACATGTCGGGTACCATCCTCTGGAACTACTTCTCCACCTGTCTCACCAGCACCTCAACCACCTTCACAGCGAACGCGCATCTCTTCGGGAAGGTCTATTTCCCGCGTCTGGTGATGCCGATTTCGATTGTCATCTCCAATCTGGTGACTTTCTTCATCCAGTTCGTTTTCTTCCTTGCCTATCTTGCCTTCTTCGCGCTGCGCGGTTCAGCGGTAAGGATTACTCCTTGGGCTTTTGCGCTGCCCCTGCTGCTTGTGCTGATGGCGGGGTTGGGGCTCGGTTTTGGGATCATCATCTCAGCCCTGACCACCAAATACCGCGACTTACAGTACCTCGTAGGTTTTGGGGTCGGATTATGGATGTACGCTACCCCTGTTATCTACCCGGTCTCGAGTATCCCGGAAAAATGGCAGTGGGTGGCGAACGTAAACCCGGTGACCCCCATCATCGAGACCTTCCGCGTTGGTTTTCTGGGAGCCGGCGATGCCTCCTGGGCGCGCCTGGCATATTCCTTCGGTTTTATGCTGGTCGTGATGTTCATCGGGGTGGTGATCTTCAACCGCGTGGAAAAGACGTTTATTGATACGGTGTAAGCCTTAAGGCGTTATGAAAAAAGTTGTATTGATCCTCGCAATTGGGTTCATCATATTAGGGTTTATCCTACCTGTTGGCATCCGCGGGGCGATTGCCAACAATCTCTGGTCGTCCGCGGTCATCAAAGGCTATTTGAACGGCACGCTTTCATCCGAGCTGCTCTTGGCTGCTCCAACCGGGCACCCGCATGCCAGCCTGCTCCAGGCGCGCGTCGCGATGGAAAAAGGTGAAACTGAGAAAGCGATCGGGCTCTTGGAGCCGTTTACAGCTACTTCTGATCCGGTGTTGATGGGAACTCAGGCTGAAGTGCTCTTCACAGCCCAGCGTTATCCTGAAGCCCTTGAAATTTGGCGCAAGTTGGGTGAATATGGCGATATTGAGCATGCCGCCCGGATCCTGAGCGCTGAAGGAAACATTGACATGGAAATCTTAGCCTGGCGGAAGGCTAACGAGATACGCCCGGATATCTATAGGATCATTCTGCTTTTAGCGCTGGTTAGCAAGGCTAACGCTTTTAGGGACGAGGGTAACTATTCGGAAGCCATCTCCCAGTACGGCGCAATTATTGAAGAATTTCCGCAGGACGAAAGGCCCTATTACGAATTAGCCTGGGCATATTGGCTGATTGGTGAAGCGGATCTCGCGATCAGCTCGATTGAGCGGGCTGTGGTGATTGGACCATCAAACTTGCGGGTGTATCTGCGTGCCGGTCAGATCTATGAGCTGGCTGGTAACCCCCAGAAAGCTCTGCAAGCGTACCAAAGAGCGTTGCAGATTTCCCCCGAAAACCTGGAGGCTCTTCAGGCTTTAGAGCGCATCAAGCATACGCCTTAGCTGTCATGAAGCATTAAACCCTATGCTTTCCAACGATCACGATCTTTCTCAAAAGAATAAGAAGCTTGCGTCACTCACCGATTGGGTCATTCTGACGCTGACCCTTGCGCTTTACCTTCTTTGGATGCTCAGGGATGATGTCCCCCTCCCGGGTCTGCTTTTGCTTGGCGCGCTTTGGCTCGCGTCCATCTTTACCTCGGGTTTCTTGGAGAACCTCTCCCCGATGCACCCGACTATTCTCGCTTTTATCCTCCTCCTGCCTGTAAATTATCTGTTTTCTCCAAGCCCACAACTGACACTGGTCAAAATCTACGGACTCATCTTGAGTTTCTCGCTGTTCTTTGTGATTATCCGGCTCGTGAACTTCCGCAGGAACATCCCCTTACTGGTCATTGCGCTGGTCGCCCTGGCTCTCGGCGCTGCCTTATTGGGACTCTTCGCGACAGACTTTCCCGACCGCGGATTGGGATTCATCATGCGCTTCGCGCAGATGCTCCCGCGGATCAGCTCGGTTCTCCCCGGCGCAGACATCAATAAAAATACGATGGGAGGGGCACTCGCGTTCTTCCCACCCTTATTGGTGAGCTTGCTCTGGGATGCGGGCGCGTATAAACGTATGCTTGCCCGCTACCCCCGCCTGAAGAAGGTGCCGGTCTCACTTTATAAACCTTTGATCCTGATCGTACTGGGGTTGGTGCTGCTGGCGCTCCTGCTCACGCAGTCTCGCGGGGCTTGGCTGGGGACAGCGGTTGGGATATTCGCGGTGCTCGTTTGGAAAGACAAACGCTTTTTGATTGCAATACCAGTCGGAATTGCGTTCCTGTTCGTGGTGATTTCCCGAACGGGTGACGGGACCCTGGGCGGGTTCATCGCTTTCCTGGACCAGGGGCAGGATTCCAGCATTCCAAGCCGCCTGCAGATTTGGGCGAAAGTTATCCACCTCATACGGGATTTTCCGCTCACCGGCATCGGTTTGGACGCACTCGGTCAGGTCTATCCGGTTTACTTTAACTCTTTCCTTTTCCCTGAATATTCCTCAACGCTCTTCCACGCCCACAACACGCTGCTTTCAGTCGCGTTGGAGATGGGGCTTCCCGCGTTGATCCTCTATGTTGCCTTGCTCACGAGCTTTACGCTGATGGCAAAGCGCGCGTGGAAGCACGCCCGCACGATCAACCGCGTGCTCATGATGGGGCTGGTTTGCGGCATGCTTGCCCACCAAATCTTTGGGATCATGGATGCCTACACCATGGGCAAGAGTCTCGGCGTCATCATGTGGATTTACTACGCGATCATGTCTGCGCTTTTCGTCCACCGCGGTCAGATGATCCGCTCCAAGCCGGAGGAGAACCACCCAGACCCTGAGCTGCCAAAAGCCGCCCGGATACGACGCTATGTGTTGATTGGGTTGGCGGGTTGGCTGGTACTTACCTTCATTGCCCTGAGCCTCAACCAGGTGAATATCTTTGTTGCTCTTGGCCTGGCTCTCGCCAGCGGGGTCGCGCTGGGATGGATACTTAATCATACGCATCGATTCTTTTTTCGATCTGAACAAAGCCATGATTTGCTGAATAAAAGCTGAGTTAAGAGTTATGACAAAGAACGTGATATCCGTTGAACATCTTTCCAAACAATACGATCTGGGTGTGATCGGCACGGGCACGCTCAGCCGCGATCTCAACCGCTGGTGGGCGCGGGTTCGCAAGCAGCCCGACCCCTACACCCGCATAGGTCAGCGAGATGCCTTCGCGCGCATCGGCGAGAGCATCCTGGCTTTGGACGACGTCTCGTTCACGGTCAATCAGGGCGAGGCGCTGGGCATCATCGGACGCAACGGCGCTGGCAAGAGCACGCTGCTCAAGATCCTCTCGCGCGTCACCGCCCCAACCAGCGGAGTGGTCAAAGTCCGGGGGCGGATCGGCAGCCTGCTGGAGGTTGGAACAGGTTTTCACCCGGAGCTGACCGGGCGCGAAAACGTCTATCTCAATGGCGCCATTTTGGGCATGAAGAAGGCGGAGGTCACGCGCAAGTTTGATGAGATCGTCTCGTTCGCAGGGGTGGAAAAATTCATTGATACCCCGGTGAAGCGCTACTCGAGCGGAATGTACGTGCGGCTGGCTTTCGCGATTGCCGCCCACCTTGACCCTGAGATCCTGATCGTGGATGAGGTTCTAGCGGTAGGCGACGCGGAATTCCAGAAGAAGTGCCTGGGCAAAATGGGTGATGTCGCCGGCGAAGGCCGTACTGTGCTGTTCGTCAGCCATAATATGAATATGATCACCAGACTTTGTAGACAATCCATTCTGCTTTCGAATGGTAATATAATTCAGTCAGGATTATCAGAAGAAGTGGTAAAAAGCTACCTAATTGAGAAATCCACTTCTTTAACGCATAAAAGATGGAATAACAGATTAACCGCTCCTGGTGACGAGATCGCTCGTTTGCATAGCATAAGCCTATGTGATCAATATGGTAACTCCATCGAAAAAGTCAATATCAACGAACCGTTCTTAATTGAAGTTGAATATTGGAATTTTCAATCAAAGCTTAAACCGACGGTAATTCTTCATTTTATTGATGGTCAAGGCACGACTTTATTTGCTACCAACGATTGGAATGATGAAAAATGGTGGAAAACTCCTAGGCGTCCTGGTTTAGTAAAATCACGCTGTTGCATACCAGCGAACCTACTCACGGAAGGACTACATAACATCCTCTTAGCTGTAGGAACGTACAATCCTAATTTAATTCATGCATTAGAGCGAGACGTGATTTCCTTTATGGTAACTGATGATACGAAAAATTCTTTTGATAGCAGTAAATATTATGGCAGCAATTGGCCTGGGGTAGTAAAACCTTATCTTGTTTGGAATGTTATTATGCAAGAGGAACTCGAAAATGAAGAAGTTTATTCAAAAGATTAACCAATTATTTCGTCCATCAACTTTCCCATTGCAAGATGGTGAAATACAACCGGATTTTTTTATGGCGGACAATCCAAAGTATAGAGATTATGAAATTGGTAAGTGGACATACGGTTCTCCAAAAGTGAGACAAGGCGATCATAAATCGGTGCTCAAAATTGGTAAATATTGCTCCTTTGCATCAGGTGTGCAAATTCTTCTGGGTGGAGAGCATCGTACGGATTGGATCTCAACTTATCCGTTTAACATTTTGCTTCCCGAGGCATTACATATTGATGGACATCCAAATTCTAAGGGGGATATTATTATCGGGAACGATGTATGGATTGGTTTGAATGCGATCATCTTATCAGGTGTCACCGTTGGGAATGGAGCTGTGATAGGAGCTGGAGCAATTGTTGTCAAAGATGTTCCTCCATATTCTATTGCTGCAGGTAATCCTGCAAAAATTATCCGCTATAGGTTCACGGAAGAACAAATCAATCACCTTGAGCAAATCGCATGGTGGAACTGGCCTGATGAAAAAGTACGTGAAGCCATACCTATCATACTTAACGATAACGTTGATAGATTCATAAGAAAGTATTATGTGTTCTGCAATTAAAATGAAAAGTGCAATTTTTAAATTTAAGAGAAAGGTGAATAAGATCCGTGAGCTATCAAATGCTGCAACTCAATTGATTAAACATGAGAGCCAGGATCAGTCTTTTTATGCTTTGCTACAGAATTTGCGATCTTTTCCTATGTTCAATCCATCTCAAAGAGATTTCGAAATCAAGTACTTATTCGATTTAGTGAAAATCAAAGGTTGTAAAATGGTAGGAGAAATAGGCTGCTACAAAGGTGGTTCTCTATATATACTTACTAAGGCCATGCCAATCTCCTCTAAGATTATTTCTGTTGATATAAATTATCCTCTAGAGAGAAAGATCGCGCATCGAAAATTTGGCAAAGGAAAAATAAAAGTAGTCCCTATTGAAGGAGACACAAAAGACCTAAGGACATTTACTAAGGTAAAAAGGAATCTAAACAACCATTTGTTTGATCTTCTCTTCATTGATGGTGACCATTCTTTAGAAGGAATAATGAACGATTATGTCCGATATAGCCCTTTAGTAAGAAAAGGAGGATTAATTGTTCTTCACGACATACAACCTTTAAGAAGACAAGACCCAAATGTTCGTTCCGCGGAATATGTTGGCAAAGTGCCATTGTTTTGGAAAATGCTTAGAGATTCGGGACTAAAAACAATGGAAATCATTGAAAACCGAAACCAAAGCGGCGCTGGCTTAGGAATAATTATTAAGCAATGACAACAATTTCTCTTTTTGATCACATTTTTTTCACATAGCTGTAATGAACATACCCAAACCACGAGTCAGCATTGTCATGCCAGTATATAATGGCGAAAAATTTCTTGGGGAAGCAATCGAAAGCATTCTTAATCAGTCCTTCAAGGATTTCGAATTGTTGTTGATAAATGATGGTTCAACAGACCATTCCATAGAAATTATCCGGACGTACATGCAGGCTGATTCTCGCATGCAATTGATTGTAAACTCGCAGAACCTGGGAATTGCCGAGTCCACTAATGTTGGAATTGCTCATGCGAACGGTGAGTATATTGCATTGATGGACCAAGACGATATATCGATGCAAGATCGGTTAATAAAAGAAGTAACTTTTCTGGATAATCACAGGGAAGTTAGCGTTGTTGGGGGAAACACGTTCATTCTAGAGGGTCAGAAAAATGTTCACGAGCGACAACCTTTGCTTGTCAGCCCGGTCCTAATTAGATGGGCACTTCTCTTTCGCAACCAATTGAGAAATCCAACGGTTATGATGCGGAGGGAAATCTTTACAAAACACCAAGCAAGCTATGAAAATTTCTCACCCCTTCAGGATTATCGATTTTGGCTGAAGATCAACATGAAATGTTGGTTCGCAAACATTCCTGACAATCTTGTTGTTTATAGGATCCATAAGGACAATGCGTCTAATTTGCTGAGTGATAACTATCTTCAAATATTAGATCAAACACGCAATGAATTTGTTAAGGAGGTGATTGGAGGAAGCCTTTCAAACGTTTATGGAATTACCAATCCTGAAGCGATTAAAAACACTTCTGAAGCAAAAGCAGTTTGTAAAGTCCTGATTGACTGGCAAAAACTATCCAATTCCTGGAAACCTTCGAATAGCGAAAAGAATTATATTACTGAAAAGACAATCAGAAAGATTAGAGACATATGCCATTTTCAGAAATATCATTTAACCCTACTCCCTGAAATGTTATATACAATATGGCTGGAAACAAAAAGTGCGGCTCAATGCTGAAGATTGCTGTTATTGTTTCTACATTTCCTGGTGTGACGCAAACATTCACGTATATCAGACTGGGCACATTAGCCCGAAAGAATATAGCAGTCAAATTGTATTATTTGAAGCAAGGTGATTTCAAATTATATGACTCCGTTCTTATCAAGAGAATGAGAAACGCAGAAGTTGAATGGTCTAAATTACCCGAAGAAAGGTTGAGTATTCCTGATTTTTTAAAATTTATCTTTAGTGGAAAATGGCTCAATAACGTTCTATTTTCAATTAAGTATTTAATAGACATGTTTCAAGAATGTTCGATCCGAAGAGCGGTTTCCTCACTGCTTAGGTTTGCGCCTTTAATATTTTGGCAGCCGGATCTTATACATGTTGAAACATCTTATTTAATCCATGGCATGATGCATTCCTTGGAAGGAATGAAGAAACCAATCTTAATTTCATTAAGGGGTGCTGATGTTGATGAAAAACCATTGGAATCCGAAAAGTGGCGAGATTTTTATCGCACTTCAAAGGACCACCCTCTTGTTTTTTTTCATTCAGTTTCTGACCACGTTCGAAAAAAGGCAATGATACTTGGTGTTCCTCCAGAAAAATGTGAAACGATTCATTTGGGATTGGAAAAAAATCAGAAGAATGTTTGTGAGGTTCAATCGGGGGAGGATAAGTTATCAAAAGTCATCACAATTGCCAGGTTGTCTTATGAAAAAGGAGTTGACCTGGCAATTCGGGCGATTGGAATCCTTCGTCAACGTGATTCTTCGATCATTTATGAAATAATCGGTGATGGTAATCAGCGAAGTAATCTTGAGGATCTGGCAAACACCTTAGGGTTGGACAAACATGTGAAATTCTTAGGGGCTAAACCAAATGATTGGGTTCGCGATTACCTGGAAGCTAATCAGTGTAATGCTGTGTACCTCCAACCAAGCCGATTCGAGGCTTTTGCCACTGCCATTCTAGAGGCAATGTTCTCTGGTTTACCTGTGGTTGCTACCCATGTGGGAGGCAACCCTGAAATAATTATTCATGGTGTTACAGGACTTCTATGTAAGCCTGACGATTCAATTTCCATGGCGGATAACTTGCACAAAATACTTTTCGACAAAAGGTTTCGTCTAAAAGTTCAGCACGAAGGATACAATTATTCTACGAGTCAATTTACATCTGAAATAGAAGCAGAAAAATTCATCACATTGTTCACACGCTTAACAACCAAAAGAATGTGATGACAAAACAACATGTTTGGGACAAATTGATAAACACAGACGTGTATTGCAGACAACTTAAAAATGAATCCAGGTGTTTCGTTCGACCCTATTGGTACAGCATTCTTCCTGCGGTTTGGTTACGTTGCGGAAGAATATCCGTTGATTAAACCCGTGAATTCCGAACTGAAGAAGCCTGGCACGGATTATCATGCTAAGCGGTGGAATGAGTTGCAGGAAAAGGGGAAGGTTTTAAAAACTGCATCGGGAAAGGGATCAATTGCAGAACCCACTGCTGAAATCGACAGGATCATCCGACAGGA
>Ga0255347_1008716_pt1 | contig 10109 bp, 10 predicted proteins | sample wastewater_treat_2_FD_192479 | JGI IMG/M metagenome (GOLD analysis project Ga0255347, IMG submission 192479) | Wastewater microbial communities from Lulu Island WWTP, Vancouver, Canada - plant24 | ecosystem: Engineered > WWTP > Wastewater > Unclassified | place: Canada: Vancouver, British...
AGGCAGTTATTAAGCGAGTTAGCCGATAAAACGCAACTACAACTGAAACTAATTGAAATTAACGAAGCTAATCAAATAAAGCTTAATGAACAAACGCAGCTATTAACTGAGCTTGCACTTGATAACTTAGCAGACGTAGAACGCGAACGCCACAAGCTGGCTAGAGAGCTGCATGACGAACTTGGCTCAATTTTAACCGCCACTAAAATGGATATTAGTTGGGTCATTAAAACGCTAAAAGATTCACGGCCCGAGATTGAAGAAAAGTTAAAAAAGACCAGCGGTTACTTAGACAGAGGAATCAACTTTAAACGTCAAATTGTGCAAGAACTACACCCGCCAATGATCGCCTCATTTGGATTTTGGCCTGCACTTAAAACCATGATTGAAGATGCCGCTAATCGTAATGAATGGCAGTTAAATTTAATATTTCCTGAAGATAACCAAGCAATCAACCAAACCATTAGCCTTGTTGCTTATCGAGTGATTCAAGAGACGCTGAATAATTGCAGTAAATACGCAAAAGCCACGGCTGTTTCAATCGATATTTTGTGTGACGAAACAACTTTAAAAATTGAGATTCAAGATAACGGCATTGGTATGGATACCAGCTTAATTGCACAATCAGCAACATACGGCATTAAAGGCATGAAACAGCGCGTAATTGCAATTGGCGGTAACTATGACATTAGCAGCGAACTTAATCATGGTGTTCACACTCGTCTTATCTTACCTCTCAGAGTAAAAACGTTGGTGTAGTATAGCGCTGACAGCATTATCAGACACAACTGGACTTTTAATTGTTAAGCATTTTTTTATGATGGCAACAACAAAACAGCTGTTTTGTTTTAACTTAAGGCAACCATTAGGAGAAGAGTCATGACAACATTTACATTTAAAAAATCAACTATAGCCATTTTAATTTTGGCGGGCAGCTCTTTGAATGCTATGGCATTTGATACCGATGAAATCAAAGATAATCAAACGGCTTATCATGATTTATTTAAGAGTTTAGACAAAGACAACAACGGCGTATTAAGCAAAACAGAAGTAAAAGCAGACACTTCATTTAAAAAAGCCCACTTTGCAAAAGCTGATACTGATAAAGATGGCACGCTGAGCCAAGATGAGTATGCAAATGAAAAAACCAAAATCAGCAAGGCTGAAGTTGGCCGTGTAGCCAGTGATAGCTGGATTACCACAAAGGCTAAAAGCAAACTATTGGCCGAAGAAAGTTTAAAGTCACTCAAAATAAGTGTGGAAACGCACAAAGGTGAAGTGCTATTAAGCGGGTTTGTGAGCAGCGCTGACTTAAAAGCTAAAGCTGAAGAGATTGTTTCAGGCATTGAAGGCGTTAAATCTGTTAAAAATAGCATCGAAGTTAAAGCTTAGTAAGCTTAGTCAAATCCCCCATCGCATATTTAGTAATAATGCGAGTCAAACCGTAAGTGAGATTGGCTTATTTGCCACTCTCACTTTTTAGCTTTTCCCTCTAAAACCAGTTTTGTCCATCTATAGACACGTTTCAATAGTTTGATAAAACTAAACAAGCCTACCAGCTAGCTCAACGAATATATTGACGTAATTAAGATATAAAATTACCTTAATTTAATCATTCAGCCAAGCAATGGTGATGCTAAATTAACCATATGGAATTTGCTTTATTAATTTCATTACCCACCTCAACAATTATTAAAAAATTTGCGTTAGCTATAGCACAGCCGTGAATTAAAGTAGTAAACTGAAATTGTTCGATAGGTTTTGAATCACTCTAAATTTATCAAGCTACAAATAAGTTTTTGTGTATTCAAGCTTTGAGAATATTTAAAAAAGGAGCAAGTCATGAATTTACAATTAACTGGTCTACATTTAGAAGTAACACCTGCACTACGCGAATATGTCACAACTAAACTATCGCGCATTAGCAACCATTTTGACCACGTCATCGATGTCAAAGTCACCATGAGTGTTGAGAAACTAATTCAGAAAGTTGAGGCAACGCTGCACGTTCCTGGTAATGATTTACACGCCGCTTGTACTGACGACAATATGTACAGTGCTATTGATATGCTAACCGACAAACTTGATCGTCAAGTGCTCAAACATAAAGAAAAACATGCTGATCACCACAAAGCCAATGGCGCGGTAAAGCATCAAACCGTTAATTAATCATTTAAACCTTAACTATGGCTCAAATCAATGTAGCTGAGCTATTCAAACAAACCCGCCGTAAGCTCAAATTAAGTTGGGTTGCAGGGCTTAACGGCGGATTAAAAACGCTCACCAGTGGTACCGTTTCAAAACCTTCACTCGCTTTAATCGGCCATCTCAACTTTGTTCACCCCAATCGGGTACAGGTATTAGGCTGTGCGGAGATGGATTATTTAAGTAGTTTAGCCAAAGAGCATGCAAAACAATCCATCGAAAATTTATTCTCAACAGATTTAGCCGCCGTTATTGTGGCCAACGGTGAGATTGTTCCAGACACGCTAATAAGTGCTGCAAACGACCACAATACACCATTATTTACATCCCCGATGAAAAGCCCAATGTTGATGGACATACTGAGCCATTTTCTGACACAGGCTACGGCTGAATCAATCAGCATGCACGGTGTTTTTATGGAGGTTCAAGGCTTTGGTGCGCTCATCAAAGGTGATGCAGCTGTAGGCAAGAGCGAACTGGCGTTAGAGCTTATTTCACGTGGACATCGACTCATTGCCGACGATGTGGTGGATTTTTATCGCGTATCACCAGAACGTATTGAGGGCAGGTGCCCGGCTATGCTACAAGATTTTTTAGAGGTACGCGGCCTTGGCATTCTAAATATTCGCGCACTATTTGGTGACAATGCAGTTAAGCCAACCAAACCGCTAGATTTGATTATTCACCTGCAAATGGCCGATAAACTTAAGCCACAATTACTCGATAGACTCAATATAAAAACCCAGCAAGAAGAAGTGTTGGGCGTCAACATTACCAAAGTTGACATTCCAATTGCAGCAGGACGCAATATTGCGGTACTTGTAGAAGTTGCAATTCGCAACCACATGCTATTATTACGTGGTATCAATGCAACTAAGCAGTTTACGCAGCGTCAACAACGTGAAATGAAAAAATCTAGTTAACGACTAGGTCAACCATTCAAGCTGATGTCTGACGCAATTGAGAGTATCGCAATATGACGACGGAAATTAAATTTTTAATATCATGAAGCACCTGATTATTGTTACGGGCTTGTCTGGCTCTGGTAAAAGTATTGCATTGCGTGCGCTTGAAGATAGCGGCTATTATTGTATCGACAATTTACCAGCAACGTTGCTACCACAAATAGCCGATCACTTAAACGATACAAGCCATCGGAATATTGCCATCAGCATTGATAGCCGCAGCGCAGCGATAGAAACTCTGCCAAGCTATATTGCCGCACTTAACACCCAACAAATTGCCGTTCAAGTATTGTTTTTAGAGTCTAATGTTGAAACATTAGTTAAACGTTTTAGCGAAACCAGACGTAAACACCCACTAAGCAAAGACACTACCACCCTAGCAGAAAGCATCGCGTCAGAGCGAGAGTTACTTGCCGAACTTGGCGAACTGGGCCATGTCATTGATACCAGTTACCTCAGTGCTAACACGCTCAGATCATGGGTAATAGATGTAGTTGCTACAGAAAATACTGGTTTAACCCTGCTGTTTACTTCGTTTGGCTTTAAGCACGGCATTCCGCTGGATGCAGACTTTGTATTTGACATACGCTGCCTGCCAAACCCTCATTATGACCCCAACTTACGAGACCTCACAGGGCGCGATGCGCCAGTGCAAGCATTTTTGGCCGCAGAGCCTGATGCTGTGAGCATGATTAATGACATTCAGCAGTATATTGAAAAATGGTTACCGCGATTTATTGCGGACAACCGCAGCTACCTAACCGTTGCGATTGGCTGCACAGGCGGGCAGCATCGTTCAGTTTATTTTGTAGAACAATTAAGTGCTTACTTTAAAACAAAGCAAAAGGTACTCACACGGCATAGGGAACTAAAGTAAGCTAAAGTAAATGGAGTATTTTTAACTATGATTGGTATTTTAATTATTGCTCACGGCAGCTTGGGCGAGAGTCTGATGGAGTGCGCAAAACACGTCATTGGTAATGAGCCAAGACAGCTCTCTTTTTTGGGGGTTACTACCAAAGACAAACCTGCCGAACTGCTACCCAAAGCGCAAGCTTTAGTGGCTGAACTCAACACTGGCGAAGGCGTATTAGTTCTATCTGATATGTATGGTGCAACTCCGTGCAACATTGTAACCAAGCTATTAGTACCCGGTGTAATAGAAGGCGTAGCTGGTGTGAATATGCCCATGATTGTACGCACAATGACTTATCGGCACGAGTCACTACTAGCCTTAGTAGAAAAAGCCATTAGCGGCGGACGTGAAGGCGTAGTGCATTTTAACAGCGAGAGTTGTGACCGATACAACACTACGGATGCTTTACTGAATAACAACAAACAAAAATAACAACAGGAAAAACCATGATTAGCAAAGAAGTCGAAATTATTAACAAGCTTGGTTTACATGCGAGAGCTTCAACCAAGCTCACGCAGACAGCAAGCCAGTTTACCAGTGAAGTTTGGATTATACGCAACGGGCGTCGGGTAAATGCTAAGAGCATTATGGGTGTGATGATGCTAGCGGCGGCTAAAGGTAGCTTTGTAACGCTAGAGGCCAATGGCGCTGACGAACAAGCTGCACTGGATGCATTAACTGCATTAATTGCTAATTATTTTGGTGAAGGCGAGTGATTAACATGAATCGAGTGAAAGTGTGACTAGCTTGAGCGAGCCAAGTTTTACGCTGCATGGCGTTGGGGTATCCAGCGGCATTGCGATCGGACATGCACATTTAATCTCTAATGCCTTATTAGAGGTTGTGCATTATCAACTGCCCAAACATTTAATTGATGATGAAATTAAACGTTTTTCACAAGCAATAGAATCCGTTAAGCAAGATTTACAACAAATTAATCATGGCTTACGCAAAAATGCACCCGCAGAAATAAGCGCATTTATCGGCACGCACTTAATGATGCTGAATGATAAAACGCTTTCAGAGACGCCTAAAGAAATTATCAGAAATGAGCATTGCAACGCCGAGTGGGCGATTAAACTACAAATGGACGACATTGTTGAGCAGTTTGAGCAAATTGAAGATGAGTATCTGCGTGAACGCAAACAAGATGTGATTCAGGTAGTTGAGCGTGTCATCAAGGCGCTGCTTGGGCACTCTCAGCAATTAAGCACCGAGCAACAAGCCAGCGCTTTACATCAAGAACGCAAGCTCATTTTAGTAGCGCATGACATTTCCCCCGCAGATGCTATTCAGTTTAAGCAGCACGAATTTGCCGCATTTATTACTGATGTTGGTGGCGTAACTTCTCATACCGCCATTTTAGCGCGCAGTTTAAACATACCCTCGATTGTGGCGCTACAGAAGGCTCGCGACCTCATTCACGACGGTGAATTAATTATTGTGGATGGCAAACAGGGTGTGGTAATAGTTAACCCTGACAAAAGCATTTTAACCGAATATAAATTGCGCCAAGACCAATGGGAACTTGAGCAACAAAAACTACAACGTATCAAATCAACCAAAGCCGTAACTTTAGATGGCGCCAATATTGATTTATTTGCCAACATTGAAGTGCCTGAAGATATCACAGCTGTAAGAGCTTCTGGCGCCACTGGTATTGGCTTGTATCGTACTGAATTTTTGTTTATGAATCGGCGCGAAATGCCCGACGAAGAAGAACAATTTATCGCTTATAAAACCGTTGCAGAAGCCATGAATGGCGCACCCGTTATTATTCGGACGCTGGACTTAGGCGCAGATAAGCAAATGAACCCAGATACCGTGGTGGAATGCGCTAACCCCGCTTTAGGTTTACGGGCGATTCGCTATTGCTTGGCCGAGCCACAAATATTTCACACACAATTGCGCGCCTTGTTACGCGCCTCTCATTTTGGCAACATTAAAATATTAGTGCCTATGCTTTCAACTTTAGCAGAGCTGAGGCAAACCAAAGTGTTACTAGAGCGCGCCAAGTTCAGTTTACGCAATCAGAAAATTGCTTTTAACGAAAATGTTGCACTAGGCGGCATGATAGAAATCCCCGCAGCCGCACTTAATGCTGAAGCGTTTGCCAATGAGTTAGATTTTTTATCTATAGGCACTAACGACCTTATTCAATACACATTAGCTATAGACCGTACCGACGATGCAGTTTCGCATTTATACAACCCTTTGCATCCTTCAGTTTTAAAATTGATTGCCATGACCATTAAAGCGGGCGAAAAGTTTGGCAAGTCAGTTTCTGTTTGTGGCGAAATGGCTGGTGAAGCCAAGCTCACCAAACTATTGATTGGTATGGGTTTACGGCAACTCTCAATGCACCCATCGCACATTTTGAGCGTTAAGCAACAAATCTTACATAGCCAACTCAATAAGTTAAAAATCAGTGTTAAAAAAGTACTATCGCTGACTGATATAGAGAAAATTGAACCACAAGTGGCAAAGTTTTACAGCCCTAGCGATATGCGCATAAAACCCAGACATTAATTTTTGTGAAAGGACTGCCATCATGACAACGGAATTAGAAACAGAAGTACAAACCGAAACACAAAAAAACTTACCATCAGAAATTTTGCCGCCCAGCAATGATGAAAAAAATATTGCCACTGTGACCCACTTGGGAGGCACGGTGTTTTCGTTCATCCCTGCCCTTGTTGTTTGGATTATTAAAAAAGAGGAAAGTGCATATATTTCAGACCAAGCAGTTGAAGCACTTAACTTTCAAATCACCTTGGTACTGGCTTACATTGCTGCGGGGGTACTGTCTTGGATTTTAATTGGACTGATATTTTTTCCAATTCTTTGGATACTGAATATTGTTTTTTGCATTATTGCCGCCATTTCAACCAGTAAAGGCGAAACTTATCGCTACCCGTTTGCTCTACGTTTAATTAATTAATCTGTTTTAAGGAATTTTTCTGTGTCTAACCCATTGTTATACCTTGCTGGCCTACCTAAATTTAACGAAGTAAAACCTGAGCATGTAAGCCCAGCAATTGATAGCTTGTTAGCTGAAGGCCGTACGTTAATTGAAGCACTAGCCACTTCAACAGAAGCACCTACATGGGAAAATTTTGCCTTAAAACTAGAAGACCATAGCGAAAAAATCAGCCGTGCTTGGAGCCAAGTAGGCCATATGAACGCGGTGGTAAATAGCCCAGAATTACGTGAAGCCTATAACGAGAACTTAGCCAAACTGACTGACTATGGCAGTGATTTATCGCAAGATGAGCGTCTGTACGCCAAATACAAAGCTATTCAGGCTAGCGCAGCATTTACCAACCTAACTCCCACTCAGCAAACCATTGTTAACCATGAAGTGCGCGACTTTAAACTAGGTGGTGCTGAGTTACCTGCTGACCAAAAAGCACGCTTTAAAGCTGTGAGTGAAGAGCTTTCTAAATTAGGTTCTAAGTTTGAAGAAAACATCATGGATAACACTAATGACTTTGCGCATTATGTTGAAAATGTGGCTGATTTAGCTGGCTTGCCAGCCGATGCCATTGAAGCAGCACAAGAGGCTGCAAAAGCCGATGGTAAAGCAGGTTATAAATTTACCCTGCACTTTCCTTCATACTTACCCGTTTTGCAATATTGCGACAACCGTGCCCTGCGTGAAACCCTTTACCGTGCTTATGCCACCCGTGCATCTGAGTTAAGCAAGCCCGAATGGGATAACACCAAGCTGATAAGCGATATTCTTAAGTTAAAAAAAGAAGAAGCGCAAACGTTAGGCTTTAACAACTATGCCGAGCTTTCACTCGCCACCAAAATGGCGGACAGCCCAAAACAAGTGACAGACTTTTTAGACACGCTCGCCAAACGCGCCAAACCCTATGCTGAACGCGACATGCAAGAGCTCACCACTTATGCAAAAAAAATGGGTATTGATGAGATGCAATCATGGGATGTTGCCTACGTGAGCGAAAAACTGCGTGAGGAAAAATACGCGTTTTCAGACCAAGAAGTAAAACAATACTTCCCAGAAAGCAAAGTGCTGGCTGGTTTATTTAAAGTGACTGAAACCATTTTTGGTGTGCAAGTGCAAAAAGCCGAAGCCCCAGTTTGGCATGAAGATGCAGCCTTTTACCAAATTAACGATAACACAGGCAAACCAATCGCCTACTTCTATTTAGACCTTTACGCCCGCAACAACAAACGCGGTGGCGCTTGGATGGATGAAGCGATTACCCGCCGCAAAAAATCAGGTGTTGTTGAGCTACCAGTGGCCTTTTTAACTTGTAACTTCTCTGCGCCAGTCGGCGGCAAGCCTGCTTTATTCACGCACGATGAAGTCATCACCATGTTCCACGAATTTGGTCACGGCCTACACCACATGCTCACCCAAGTAGATGAATACGGCGTTTCAGGCATTAAAGGTGTGGAATGGGATGCCGTTGAACTGCCAAGCCAATTTATGGAAAACTTCTGCTGGGAATGGGAAGTGCTACGCCACATGACCGCCCACGTGGACACTGGCGCGCAATTGCCGCGTGAGTTGTTTGACAAAATGGTCGCAGCAAAGAACTTCCAAGCTGGCATGCAAACCGTACGCCAAATCGAGTTTTCATTATTTGATATGCGTTTACATGGCGACTTTGACCCGAATGGCAAGCAAACCGCACTCGATTTAATCGAGCAAGTGCGTGATGAAGTAGCCGTGGTGCGTCCACCCAAATGGAATCGCTTTCCTAACAGTTTTAGCCATATTTTTGCAGGCGGCTATGCTGCAGGTTATTACAGCTACAAATGGGCAGAAGTATTATCTGCCGATGCCTACAGCTTATTTGAAGAACTAGGTGTGCTTTCAGCCCAAGCTGGCAGCCGCTTTAAAGATGAAGTACTCGCAAAAGGCGGCTCACGCCCAGCGATGGAATCATTTGTGGCATTTAGAGGTAGAGAGCCGAGTATGGACGCATTGTTGCGACACAATGGAATGGCTGACTAACAACTTTCACTAAACATTAATAAATTGTCCAAATACTGACAGAATTTTCTGACAGCTCTTTCAGATACTGGCTGATGTGAGTTAGCGTGTTAATTAACTAAAATTAACTCACATTAGTTCAATATCGAAAGGAAATAAAATGGAAACTGTTAACCAAAACCAAGGCATTTTTTTGAGCGGCAAAGCATTATTGGCTGCTGTAGGCTTGGTGTTTACCAGTGCTGCTTTTGCAAATCCAGTTAGCACAACTTACCATTACCACTCTGCTAATGAGTTAAAAAGCAGCATAGAAAGTAGTTTAGCTGATCAACAGGTTGATGTTTCTGCTTTAGAAATTAAAACGGATGAAGCGGGCGCTGTAAGTGCAGTGGGTGATGTTGCTTCAAAAGAAGCGGCTGATAGCATTGTAAAAGTACTAGAAGAAAAAGACGGCGTTTATTCAGTTTATACGCGCCTAGTTTACCCCCAAATTTAAGTGATACTTGCATACCGCAATGGCTAGGTAAGCGATTGCGGTATGGATACAATGCTGTTTTATTTAACAATTTAGAACACTCAATGAAACACGAATTCTGGCATCAAAAATGGCAAGCTAACCAAATTGGCTTTCACTTGCCTGAACCTAATCCACTGTTGCTAGAATACTTCAGCGCTTTAAATTTAAAACCGCATGTGGTAAACCAAACTGTTACAAGAATTTTTCTACCTCTTTGCGGTAAAACGTTAGATATTGCTTGGCTGCTAGCACAAGGCTATTACGTTGCTGGGGCAGAGTTAAGTACGATTGCAATTGATGATTTATTTTCTAGCCTTAATCTCATACCAAGCGTTACTCGTTTAGGCAACATTACTCGTTACAGCGCACCGAATATTGATTTGTACGCGGGCGATATTTTTGATTTGACGCCTGCAATGTTAGGCCCTGTAGATGCTGTGTATGACAGAGCCGCTTTAGTAGCCCTGCCTGAAGATATGCGTAAACAATACACCACGCATTTATTAGCGCTTACCAAGAATGCACCGCAACTGCTAG
>Ga0255347_1008718_pt1 | contig 10104 bp, 8 predicted proteins | sample wastewater_treat_2_FD_192479 | JGI IMG/M metagenome (GOLD analysis project Ga0255347, IMG submission 192479) | Wastewater microbial communities from Lulu Island WWTP, Vancouver, Canada - plant24 | ecosystem: Engineered > WWTP > Wastewater > Unclassified | place: Canada: Vancouver, British...
CCTGGCAGGCTCGGACACACTCGCCACGGCGCGAGCCCTAGCCGGCGCCATAAAGCATGTTGCAGGCGGCGACATTGGTGCGCACGACATCGTCTTGTGCGGTGAACGCGCCACTGATGGGGAGACAGGTCAGGTGGGCCCCATGGTTGCGGCGTTGCTTGATGTGTGCGTGGCCACGTATGTAAGGAGTATTCGGCTGGATGGCATGGGGGCGGCAGAGGGCGGCGATGGCGGCGATGCTTGGCCGGCAGTGTTGGTGGAACGAGTCGTGGAAGACGGATTTGAGCAGGTGAAGCTGTCGCTTCCTTGCGTCATTACCGTGGTCAAGGACATCAACCAGCCCGGTTTTCCGACTCTGCCAGGCAAGATACGCGCGCGGAAGGCCGAGGTGCGCATGCTCAGCCACGAAGAGCTGGGACTGGACGCCGATGCTGTGGGACTTTCCGGGTCGCCGACGAGAGTAGTCCGAATCTTCAGGCCCAGCTTCGCGCGGAATACAGCCCTGCATGTTCAAGACGGCTCAGGCGCGGCTGTGGACGGTTTCATTGATTTGCTTGCTGATCGGGGGCTCGTGTGATGGATGTGCAGTCAGGCGTGATGATCGTTGGGGAACAGCGCCGGGGAGAGGTGCATCCGGTTACGTTCGAGCTTCTGGCGCGCGGAAGGCAGCTCGCCGACAAGCTTGGCGCAGAGCTATCGTGCGTGGTGATGGGGTCGGTGTCGGCATCGGCGTCGGCGTCAGCGTCCGGGCCGGGGCTGGGGCTGGGGCTGGGCCGAAGCGCCCGCGAGATCATCGAACGAGGGGCGGATGTGGTCTACTTGGTAGATGATCCTGCTCTGGGATGGTTTCTGCCGAGGCTGTACGCCCGGGCCCTGGAGAGGCTTATCCGAAGCGAGATGCCCGAGATCGTGATAGCCGCAGCTACGACGTCCGGGCGCACTCTGATGCCTATCGTGGCGGCGAAGCTAGGTACAGGGCTCACCGCAGACTGCACTGAGCTGGACATAGACACCGAAGAGCGCCTTCTGCTGCAGACGCGACCTGCCATTGGCGGGAACGTAATGGCCACAATCAAGACGCCCCAGGCTCGGCCGCAGATGGCTACGGTGCGTCCGAAGTCTGCGCGTCCGCTGCCGCGCGACGCCGGGCGGGTGGGACGGGTTATCCAGGTCAGGCTGGACGAGGCGGATTGCGGCGCTGCGGAGTGTGCCGCGACTAGCTTCGGCGCCCGGCGCGAGCACGGGCTGGAGGCGGTGCTCGGATCGGTTCGCGATACGACGCAGGAAGTGAATGTGCAGGATGCTGAGGTCATTGTGACAGGCGGCAAGGGCCTGAAGAACAAGGACAACTTCAGAATGATCGAGGAGCTTGCGTCTTTGCTCGGGGCGGCAGTGGGGGCTACCCGCGATGTGGTGGACCTAGGGTGGATCAGCTACCCGCATCAGATCGGCCTGTCGGGCAAGACTGTCGCGCCGCGTGTATACATTGCAGTTGGCGTGTCAGGGTCAGTGCAGCACTTGGCCGGGATGCAGACGGCGGAGACCATCATCGCAGTCAACAAAGATAAGGACGCGCAGATCTTCAAGGTTGCCGACTTCGGCATAGTCGGAGACCTGTTCGAAGTAGTGCCGGAGATGATCGAGAAGATCAAGAATCGACCGGCAACGGGAAGGTGACCTGCGAGATGACGATCGAGGAAACGAACGGGTACGAGTGTGCGTCGGAGGCGAAACGGTTCAGGCCAGTCACTGCCGGGATTATCCGGGCGCTCGAGGGCATCGTGGGCACGGGCGGTGTGGTGGTTGACGCGGAGAAACTCGAAGTGTACTCGCACGATGAGACGTCCGAAGCGGCCTACGTGCGGATGCCGGAGGTGGTCGTCAAACCGCGCGACGCTTCAGAGGTTTCGCAGATACTGCGTCTGGCCAACCGCGAGACGATCCCGGTCACCCCCAGAGGGTCGGGCACGGGTCTTTCCGGAGGCTGTGTCCCCATGTTCGGAGGGATTGTGCTGTCGATGGAGCGGATGAACAGGATCATTGAGGTGGACCGGGAGAACCTGTTCATCGTGGTGGAGCCGGGTGTGACCACAGGCGAGATTCAGAGGAGGGCGAGGGAGGAAGGGCTGCTTTATGCGGGCGACCCGTGTTCGGCCGAAAGCTCGCAGATAGGCGGCAACCTGGCCGAGAATGCCGGCGGCAACAAGGCTGTGAAGTACGGCACGACGTCGCGGCATGTATACGGGCTTGAGGTGGTGCTGCCTGACGGTGAGATCATGCGCCTTGGCGGGAAGTGCGTCAAGGACGTGACTGGATACGATCTGATCCACCTGCTAGTTGGCTCCGAGGGTACACTGGGCGTGATCACCCGCGCCTGGCTCAAACTCCTTCCGCTTCCCAAATTCAGCGTGGCCCTGCTGGCGCCGTTTGAGTCCATGCAGACTGCCATTGAGGTCGTCCCCAAGATCATGACCGCCGGCGGCATCATACCCACTTCGGTGGAGTTCATGGACAGCCCGTCCATAAAGGCTGCCGAGCTCTACCTCAACTCGTCTTTGCCATACAGTGACGCCGGCGCATACATCATCATTGAGCTCGAAGGCAACTCCGAAAGCCAGTTGGAGTCGGAGTATGAGTTCATCGGCAGGCTCTGCCAGGAAAACGGGGCGCTCGAGGTTTTCGTGGCCGACAACCTGTCGACGCAGGACCGGATATGGAAGGCGCGCAAGTGCATCGCGGAGGCGCTGCGGGTTGTGAGCCCGGTCTACTGCATGGAAGATATTACGGTGCCCACATCGGAAATCCCCGGCCTCATAGCCGAGATCACGGCGATAGCCGATAGGCAGGGGGTGTCGATACCGTGCTTTGGGCATGCCGGCGACGGCAACATCCACGCCACCTTGCTCCGTGGCGACATGGACGAACGGGCCTGGGAGCGCATGCGCGATCGCCTGCTGGATGAGATATACCGAGCTACCTACCGCCGCGGAGGCAACCTCTCAGGCGAGCACGGGATCGGCGCGAAAAGGCTGGCGGCATGGCGCGGTCTTGCAGATCCTGTGCAGCTCAGAGTGATTAAGTCGATCAAGGCCGCTCTTGATGCCAACGGAATCATGAATCCCGGCAAGGTAGTGGACTAGAGCCAACCAAGCCCAGAAGGTAGTGGCCCAGAGCCAACCAAGCCCAGAGCGAAGTGAGACGCTCCCTGAACCTCTCCCCGAACCCCTCCCGATGTATACGTGCAGTTGTGCTCGGGGAGAAAGCGAGGCCTGGCAACAGGAAGGCGCGGCGGCGGGCCAGGAGGCTGATGGTAAAATTTAGGTGTCAATTATATGGACGCATTTTTGGAGACGTGTCGCCAAAACGAACAATGGTTGATGCATAATCGAACGCATATACGTATATGACGCCTGAGACGAAGGGCGCATGACATATAATCCCATTACGGCTGACCACACATGGCACAAAATAATATAGTATCCCATTGGACAGCCATATCATCCCGGCGCCCGTAGCTATGGCCACTAGATTATTCCACAGCCCGTCTTTATTCGGATATACGTCTCGATATGCATCAGGCATTGTCCAGATTCGCGACACATCTGGGAAAACCCGTTCATAATCTGAACGCATATCAAAAGGCCAGCTCAATGGCTAGTTCATGGCGAACCCGCAGCTTACGGCGCATATGCATTGCTGACCTGCCGTCTGCGATCACCTACATCCGGTCACCGGCATCGGGGCAGATGTTCGAGACGGACGATTGACTTAAGCGACATGGCTTAATATAGTGATATTAAGCCGTCAGGCTTAATTACCACATTCGCTATTCGCTACTCGGCCTGGGCTATTCCGCTCGGGCTGCTCCGCTCGGGCTGCTCCGCTCGGGCAGCTCCGCTCGGCCCGGTCCAGACCACATTGTGGCGACTTCTCATTGAGGAGGTGTCTGCGTTGGACGTATCCGCTCTCGGCCACGGACGGCTCGCCGGAGGGCTGCTTCTGGCAGCACTTTTGCTTGCAGCTGAATACTGGGCGAAGGACATTGTCGTGGGCATGCCGGCGCATGCGCCCGTGTCGCGTAGGGAAGGAGCGGTCTACTGGTGGGCGCGTGTCTGGCGGGCGGTGGCCCTGTCGGTTCTGCTCGCGCTGGTGTTCAGTCCCGGCTGGTGGATTCTCGTTGTTGTGTCGGCCCATGCTCTGGCCGGAGGGGCTGAACTGCCTGTGAGCCGGCTCCAGAGCTGGCTGCGTTCGCACTTGCGCTCGAGCTTGCGACTGGGCTCGTATGCCGCCCCGCGCTTTGCCTGGCTGCAACTGGCCCCCATGCTCCTTTTGCTGGGCATCGCCACGCTCGCGAGCCGGTCCGTTGTGTTGGCTCCGGGTGCGCTGAGCATGGCCATCTGGCGGGCGGCCGGCGCTGTCTTCTTCGGCGTTACTGATGTAACCCCGCTCAAGCTGGCCGCAGTCAGCGCTGCGTTTGTCTTTCTGGGCAGCCCGTCCAATCACATCGTACGCTGTATGCTGGGCAAGGACACAGGTTTGATCCCACAGGACGACGACACCTACCCCGATCCCGCCACTATCAGGGCTGGCCGGGCTATCGGCACGCTGGAGAGGTGGATTATGGCCATCTTCCTGGCCTTGGGGCAGTACAGTGCCATGGGCCTTACGCTGACGGCGAAATCGATCGTCAGGTTCTCCAAGATCGAGAAGGACCCGGCGTTCGCCGAGTATTATCTGCTGGGAACACTCTACAGTATGCTCATTGCCCTCCTGGTCGGGCTGGCGCTTAAGGTGGTGCTCGCATGATTCCCCCGGGCGAGTTCGTTGCAGTCAAGATGGACATGCGCAATTCAAGGCGGATCCGCGACCGTGAGCGGGTGCAGGAGCAGTTCCTAGAGGTCATGGAGGGGCTGAACAGAGAGTTCGCGCCGTCGGCCCAGGCCCGCTTCATCGTCACCCACGGCGATGAAGCGCAGGGAATGCTCAAGCGGGGGTCCGCGCCCGACGTACTGGCAGTGATGGAGCGCGCGATGGAAGGCGTATACCCTGTGGAGCTGCGCTTTGGAATCGGCATGGGCACACTCAGCACTCCACTTCAACCCGAATCCATCGGGATGGACGGCCAAGCCTGGCATGCGGCCAACCGCGCTCTAGACTTGGCGAGGAGCAGGAGGAAACACGTCATGTTCAGTGGGTTTGGGGAGCAAACCGACGAGCAGCTCTGCGCTCTGGCCAATCTCCTGCTGCACCTGAGAAGCGGGTGGAGCCCGGAGCAGCGCCGGGCGATCGAGCTGATGGACGCAGGGATGATGCAGTCCGCTGTGGCCGAGGCTCTCGGGATCTCCGAATCTGCGGTCTCTCAAAGGCTCGCGACTGCCGGATGGCACTTCTATAAGGACGGTCGAGTGGCCGTGATCAGTCTGCTGACACCTCAATCGCAGCGCTAGTCATCAGCATTGCGCCTGCGCGCGACGCTGCCCCCGACCGTGCGCGCGACCCTGCACGCTGCCCTGCTGCTGCCGGGTCGCTGGGTTGGCGCTGCCAAGCCAATAAGCGAATATTTCGAGTCAACGGTCAAACGAGAAGGAATTGTTCCGTACCTGTGGAATTGCCCACCAAGAGGTGTTGTGGTATGTCGCTGTACTGCCTGCCGCTGATAAGAGGACGGTTGCCGTCGCTTAGGCCGTCTGAGCAGAAGGTTGCGCGTTTCATCATGGATAATCCGCAGGCTGTAGTCAACATGTCGTCGGTGGAGTTGGGCTCGTCGGCAGGTGTCAGCGAGTCCACGGTCATCAAGTGCAGCCAGCGGCTGGGGTTCGATGGATTTGTCCAGCTTAAGCTGGCGCTGGCGCGCGATTTGGCGGTTGCTCCTACTACCGCCTTCGGCGAGGTGGAGCAGGGAGACGATGCCGAGGTAGTTATACAGAAGGTGTTCCACGCGAACTCCAGGGCGCTTTCCGACACGTCCAAGGTACTCGACCCCAGGCAGCTGAGCGCCGCCGCAGCTCTGATATCCAAAGCCAGAGCGGTGTCGTTTTTCGGCATGGGGGCATCGGCGGTTGTGGCGCTGGACGCGAAGCAGAAGTTCATGAGAATCGGCATCCTCGCTGAATGCGAGGTCGATCCGCATCTGCAGCTGACGCGAGTATCCCTTCTCGGACCCGATGACGTGGTAGCGGTGATCTCCTACTCGGGGGAGACTGTCGACACCCTAGAGGTCCTGCGTCTTGCGAGGCAGGTCGGCGCGCATACCGTATGCATCACCAACCATCCCAGTTCCAATGCGGCCGAACATTCTGATGTGGTCCTGGTGGCGTCCGCAGCCGAGAGCGGCCTGCGAGGCGGGGCTCTGGCTTCGCGGATAGCCCAGCTATCAGTGGTCGACTGCCTGTTTGTGCTAGTAGCCATGGATCGGTATGATGACGCAATGACTTGCCTGGTCAAGACGAGGCAGGCTGTCGCGGGCAGGAAAGGGAGGTCGTAACCATGTACTCGCCTGCGGGCGAAAGCGCCGGCATTGTCAGAACGCTGATGGAATCGATGACTGTAGAAGACAAGATCGGCCAGCTGATCATGGTTGGTTTTGACGGCCAGTCACTCACTCCCGAGCTCGAAGCTCACCTGAGCGAGGTGCACGCGGGCAATGTGATCTTCCTCGGGCGCAACTACGCAAACCCCGAGCAGATGTGGAGCTTCACCAACGACCTACAGCGCATGGCGTCCCGCCGCTCCGCCCCAGCGGGGCTTTTCACAGCCATCGATCAGGAAGGCGGCGTCGTTGCTCGCATGCTTAGTGGAGTAACGGTCTTTCCTGGCAACATGGCCCTGGGCGCCACTGGTCGGGCCGACTACGCGCGGCGCGCCGCCCTGGTGACTGCCCAAGAGATGCTGGCTCTGGGCCTGAACATGAACCTCGCTCCTGTGCTGGACGTGAACAACAACCCCGGCAACCCTGCCATAGGGGTGAGGTCGTATGGGGAGAACCCCGAACTAGTGGCCGCAATGGGTGCGAAGGCGATCGCGGCGAGCCAGTCCGCGGGGGTGCTGGCGACTGCCAAGCACTTCCCCGGCAAGGGCGATGTCACTGTGGATTCCCACATTGACCTTCCTCATGTCCCTCACAGCCGCGAAAGACTGAACCGGGTAGAGCTGGCGCCTTTCAAGGCCGCCATCGCTGCGGGGGTAGGGGCGATAATGACCGCCCACGTCACGTTTCCCGCCATCGAGCCCGAGCCGCTTCTGCCTGCAACGATGTCGCAGAGAGTCCTTCAGGGCCTGCTCCGGGAGGAGCTCGGGTTCAAGGGCCTTATCATCACCGACGATCTTTTCATGGGCGCCATATCAAAGTCATATGGCCTCGCCGAGGCGGCGATACGGTCGATAAACGCCGGCGCGGACATCGTTCTCATGTGCCATAAGCCTGATGAACAGGTCATCGCGATTCACGCAATCTGGGAGGCCGTGCGCTTGGGGCGGATATCCATGGAGAGGATCGACTCATCGGTCCGCCGCGTGCTCTCGATGAAAGCGCTATTCGGAATCCTGACCCCGCCTGTGCGTACGGGCATGCCAGAAGGTGTGGGCTCGCAGGCGAATCGGAAGCTTGCACTGGCGATCGCTCGCGAGTCTGTGACGGTTGTTCAGGACAGGGATGGGATCATCCCATTCTTGCTGCCTGAAGACGATGCGGGTGGCGGGGCATGTGGGGAGTGCGGCGAGTGGGGCGAATGCGGCGAATGTGGGGCATGCCGCGATGACCACGATGGCGTTGACGTCCTGGTGATCAGCCCTGACATCAAGAACCTCACCATGGTCGAGGACACCGGGTCCCACGGATCGCCTCTTGCCAAGGCTGTGCGCATGTTTGTACCTTCGGCGTCGGACATGACGGTGTCGCAGTCGCCGTCGGACCAGGAGATCGCGGACGCAGCAGCTGGCGCCGCTAGGCGCGATCTAGTGATCGTGGGCACGCACAATGGGCACCTCTACCCTGCACAGGCTGAGCTGGTGAAGCGGGTGGTGCAGGCCGGATCGCCTGTTGTAGTAGTCGGCATGCGCAACCCATACGATCTTGAGGATTTTGCCGAAGTCAGCACATACATAGCTGCCTACAGCTTCCGCGAGTGTAGCATGCAGGCTGCGGCAGAGGTCATATTCGGCTTCACCGTTCCATCAGGGCAGCTGCCAGTCACAATCCCGGGCTGCAAGTAGCACTGCAAGTGGCGCCCGTTCGCTTGATGAAGGACGTGAGTCGTAGTGAGCATTACTGAAGGCCGAAACCCCAAGGCCAGCAACCTCGACATGCTCTCTTCGCGGGAGATCCTGCAGCTGATGAATGAGGAAGACAGGACTGTGGCCTATGCTGTCGGGGCGGTGCTTGATCAGGTGGCGGAAGCCGTCGACCTGGTAGTAAGCTCGCTCGCGGCGGGCGGGAGGCTGTTCTACGCGGGCGCAGGAACGAGTGGACGGATGGCGCTCCTGGACGCTGCCGAATGCCCGCCGACTTTCGGCACGCCGCCGGAGCTGGTTCAGGTGCTGATCGCGGGCGGCGTAACGGCTTTCGCGCAGGCGCATGAAGGGGTGGAAGACGATTTCGAGCTGGGCATGGAAGATGCCGCTGCGAGAGGGATCTTGGGGCTCGATGTCGTGGTGGGCGTGTCGGCCAGCGGCAACGCCCGGTATGTGTTAGGTGTACTCGCCTACGCAAGCCGCGAGGGCGCGGCGACTATCGGCCTCACGTGCAACTCATCATCTTCCATGGACAACGTGGTAGACGTGGCCATAAAGCCTATCGTGGGTCCTGAGGTAGTGATGGGATCAAGCAGGCTTAAGGCGGGCACTGCCCAGAAAATGGTGCTCAATATGATCAGCACCGCGTCCATGGTGAGACTGGGCCGGGTGTATCAGGATCTCATGATAGAGCTCCGGCCAGCCAACTGCAAGCTCGCCGGCAGAATGAGGCGCATCGTGTCAATAGCAGCCGGCGTTGACGACGATACTGCGGCACGCCTGATCGAGCAGGCAGACGGAAACCTGAAAGCTGCAGTGCTGATGGCGAAGAATGGCGGAAGCCTGGATCAAGCCAAGGCCACGCTGGATCGAGCGGGGAACAACCTGCGCACTGCCCTTGAGCTGGTCGAGGCGGTGAATGCTGGAAAGTGACGGGAACGGCGGTGAATGCTCGGATGGCGGGGCTGACCGAGCCAATCAGGGTCGTCGGCCTTATGTCTGGCACGTCGGCCGACGGCATCGATGCGGCGCTGGTGGAGATATCGGAGCAGTTGAGTCCGTCGCCGCAGCCGTGCCTGCCGCCGGGCTCGTTTGCCGAGCTGCCCGCTGGGGCAGATCCTGGAACGCCGTCCGTCCCCACATTGGCCATCCACACATTGGCCTACGTAAACTCGCCGTTCGATGCCGAACTACGGGAGCGAGTATTTGAACTCTTCTCGCCGCCCTCCTCGACGGTAGACAAGATATGCCTGATGAATGTGGTTCTGGGAGAGGCGTTCGCCCGGGCGGCGCTCGAAGTGATAAGGGCCGCAGGGCTTGCGCCGGAGGACGTGCACCTCGTGGGCTCACACGGCCAGACCATTCAGCACCTGCCGGCAGACCACGCAACGCTGCAGATCGGCGAGGCGGCGGTGATCGCTCAGCGCACTGGTATCACTACGGTTTCGAACTTCCGCGCCCGCGATATGGCCGCGGGCGGCGAGGGCGCGCCGCTAGTTCCTTACTTCGACTGGCTGGTGTTCCGCCACCCTGAGCGTACGCGTGTCCTTCAAGACATCGGCGGGATAGCCAACATGACGGTCTTGCCGGCCGGGTGCAGGCTGCAAGAGGTCTACGCTTTCGACAACGGCCCTGGGAACATGATCATCGACTACATGGCGAGCGCGCTCACGGCAGGCAGCAAGCGGTATGACGAGGACGGAGCTATGGCCGGGGCAGGCAAGGTCAACCACGAGCTTGTGGGCCGGTTGATTGAATCGCCGCGCATACTCGTGACTTCAGTCGTGAGTAAGCGGCGACATATGTTGTTCAAGAACTGTCGGAATAGCCTGCAATTGCTTGTACCTATCCAAACATGTGTTATACTGTATAGGG
>Ga0255347_1008719_pt1 | contig 10103 bp, 23 predicted proteins | sample wastewater_treat_2_FD_192479 | JGI IMG/M metagenome (GOLD analysis project Ga0255347, IMG submission 192479) | Wastewater microbial communities from Lulu Island WWTP, Vancouver, Canada - plant24 | ecosystem: Engineered > WWTP > Wastewater > Unclassified | place: Canada: Vancouver, British...
AGCCCGCGCGCTTTACCAAGCCGCCGCCCTTATAGTCAGACTTGCGAAAGAATAACGCCCACCCACCCAACCACCCGGGAGGATCAAAACCCCTCCCGGGATTTTACAGACCACGAAAGGAATTGAAAATGACAACCGCCACCCGCCAATTAAAAAAGATAAACAGCGACACCCGCGCATGGAGAGAGTACATTATCGCAAGACTTGACCAACTACCAGAACCGCCCGCCAACTTTGAAAACTTTGTTAACGTTGCATACCTAAACCAGTATATCGAAGACTTAAATAAACCATGGAGCGAACAAATTCAACTTGACCGCACCTATTGCCAAATGATAGCACGCGAGGAATACAACAAGCGCGCCAAATAAAGATTATCGAACACCACCAGCCCACCTGGGAGGCTCATAATATCCCAGGAGAAAGATTGAAATGAACGAAAACACAATTGACTATCCTAACAGGTGGCGAGGAGACGACTTTGAGTCTGAGCTTAGAAAGGCGGTTAAATTATACTTAGAAAAGGATCAGAAAATGAAATACTCAAAAGTAATAAATGAATACGGCAAGGAAATTGATTTTGACGCGGCCGTTAATATTATGGACGACGATTTGCGGGAGCAGCTTAATAATGAGCTTGCGCCCTGCACCAATCAAAAGTTTTTTGAAGCTTACGCTAAAGCGCATCTTGAAAAATTTGATGAAGAATTTGAGCCCAACAAAGCCAATCCCGTCTGGTAATTACTACCACTCGAAAGCTTGGAGGACGGAGGACTCCAGGCTCACGCGGAAACTGGCCGCGTCTGATGAGAGTATCAGAAACAATAAACAGAAAGGATTAAGAAATGAACAACGAAACGCTTTACATTGCCAGCCGCTACCATAACGGGAAATGGAAAATCCTCGGGAAGCTTTACGCGCCCTCGGAGGAGGAAGCATGGATAAAAGCCCGTAAGAAATATGGCAGCCCGATCAGCCAGGTGGTAACAGAACAAACCCACCGATGGTTCAACGAGGACTAAGGAGATTATCGAAATGAACAACCAGTTAGAGGAAGCCCTAAACAAACCCCGCAATTATGGCATAGGAAGAATAACAACATTGAAATCTTACTTGCCAGTCTTCAACCCGGAGATTAAGAAAACCTACATCGAGAACCACACCGCAAAGCGCGTACACCTCGAATATAAAAAGACCAAGGATAAGTACGAGTATTACATTTGGAAAGGTAACAGAGGACTTGAAATTCCAAAGATCGTATATGATAGCCTCGACTTGCCAGAGGAAATTGTAGACAACAGGTTCGATTAAAGATTATCGAACCACCACCAGCCCCGCCGGGAGGCAGATAATATCCCGGCAGAAAGGAATTGAAATGACATACCTAACACTCACAAGCACCGCCAGCAGGATCGTAGACCGGATTGACCTCGTAACAGAGAGGATCAACGACACCGAAGAATTGCTGGAAGCCAACAGCCAAGCAATCCCGGCAGACCAGCTTGAAAAAGCCCGGGAGATTATCGAAACGCTGAAAGCATTGACAGAACAATGCACCCAAGCCACCTACCAGCTACTTGAAATTCTTTGAAAGGATTATCGAAATGACAGTCTTATTAACACTTTTACCACTATTTACATTCATCGTCGGAGCATTCATCGGATATAACGAGAGAGACAGGAGATAATCGAAATGACTAAACAAGAATTGGCAAACAGAATATATGAAGCTATGCAACGATCAAAACAGGCATACTACAAAAAGGACTGGCAATCCCTTGACCACTGGCAAGGCATATTACAACCGCTTATCGAAGGTATGACAAGCAAGCAGGCAAACAAGCTGGCAGACAGCGCGGACTTAACATTCAGAGAATCTGTCATGGAAGGATTATCGAAATGAAAAAGGATACCAACACCGCCCTCAACATGCTTGCAAAATTGACCTACAATTCACTTCAAATTATCAAATGCTTGCAGGATGACATCCTCAGCCGCGATACCTACCCGATCATGGAACAGGAAAAGGACTTCGAGGAAGCTACTGAAAGTCTTTGGGATGCAGCCGTAGCATTATCGAACCTAACAGACGAGGATCAGCGCGATCTTAGCTTTTACGGAACAGAAAACCTTGACAAATAATAGCAAAAGGTGTAAACTAATTACATAACACGAAGGAGCAAACACATGGATCACCTAAAAGATTATCGAAACACCGCTTTATTCCCGATGCAAGCCACCAACGCGCAGAAACGGGTCGTGAAGGACATTCTTAGTTCATTGTTTGACGACAAGACCCTCATTGCACAAGCACTGGAATATATCACTGGACACCCGGGAGAACCAACGCCAGATGAGTACTTTGCACTGCTGGCATGGATGAACCCACAAGACATTATCGAAGGAGGAGAGGAAGCAATATCAATTGACAAAGACGCGATCAGAGTATTAATGGCAGCACCCGCATTGCTCATGGAACAACGCGGTCAACTCACCCTATTCTAAGATTATCGAAGGAGCAAACTTAGTGAACGCATACCACCAGTACATTCAGCAACTCAAAGAGGAGAACCGCTACTTGCGGCAGGAAATGTATAACCTCCCCGTGTACAGCCCGGAGTGGAACAGCAATCAGCGTGAAATCCGCGCGAACATGGAGGAAATCAGGATCATGGAACAACTAATCGCATCAGACATTACAGAAATGGAGAAAGTAATATGAACGAAATCGTAACTACCCCATCCGACAACTACCTAACCCCGGTGGTCAACGTCAGTACAGCATTGACGCGCTACCAAACCATGAAAGACTTTATCGACAAAGTTCTCAACCTCAACGTGGACTACGGCACGATCCCGGGCACTAATACAAAGCCCGTGCTGCTGAAACCCGGCGCTGAGAAACTCGCTGCATTCTTTGGGCTTGCCGTCACCTACGAGATTATCGAAAAGATAACCGACTGGACTGGTCACGAACACGGCGAACCGTTCTTTTACTACCACTACAAAACCAAGCTACTCAGGAACGGCATGGTGGCAGGCGAAGGCGAAGGATCATGCAATAGCTGGGAAACCAAGTACCGCTACCGCAACGCTGACCGTAAATGCCCCGGTTGTGGCGCGGAAGCAATCATCAAAGGCAAAGCCGAGTACGGTGGTGGTTGGATTTGCTTCGCTAAGAAAGGCGGGTGTGGTGCTAAGTACAAGGACGACGACCCCGCGATCACCAGCCAGCCAGCAGGCAAAGTCCCGAACCCGGACGTGGCAGACGTGGTAAATACCGTTCAGAAAATGGCACAGAAACGTTCCCTCGTGGCTGCTGTTCTGAACGCCACCAACGCTTCTGACTGGTTTACCCAAGACGTAGAGGACTACGTTACAGACGCAAGCTTCACGGAAGTAAAGACCGTTGATCTCAAACCACGCCAGCCAGAGCCAGCCAAGCAGGAAGCCAAGACCGGAAACAAGCGCCCACTTGCCCCTGACAAACTCAAAACATACATGGTAAGCAAAGCCATGACCTTAGCCCCAGCTACCGATGAAGTGATCGCTGACGTAGTTGAAGCCCTCACTGGTTTTGTGAAACCGGAAAGCCTGACCGCCGTGATCAAGTTCCTCTATGGCGCGAAGTCACTGGACGACCTCACCCCTGAACAGTTCAGTGCTTTGCACGCATGGCTCGGATTGAAGGACGGGATTATCGAACCGCTTGCCCTTGACGAGATCGGCTCAATCATCAGCAACCCGTTCTAATTGCTTAGTGCCCCGCCGGGTGGCATAGTAACCCGGCAAGGAGTAACACATGAACAAATTACTTATACCCGAACCGCCCCTCCAAATCCTGCCACAACTGGCTTGCATTATCGGATTGAACGAAGCGATTATCGTACAGCAATTGCATTACTGGTCGCTGAAAGCCAAGGACGGCTGGGTATACAATACCTACGAACAGTGGCATGAACAGTTCCCCTTTTGGAGTGTGATCACCATTAAGCGTACATTCTTGAAGCTCGAACAGGACGGCATTGTGGTATCTCGACAGAGCAAATCTACTAACCGCAAGAAGTTTTACCGTATCAACTACGAGAAGCTCGACAATGCTTTTAGCATGGCAGAACCAGAGCCAGAGTATCAAAATGATACCCTGCCATCAGGTCAAATTGATACCATTGCAACGTGCCAAAATGATACCTTGTTAATAACAGAGACTACTACAATAGATTCAGACTTACAGTCTGTTGAACCAGAACCAGAACCAAAGCCGAAGCGGAAAGGGAAGGCACGCACAGCCAAGTACACCATTGATCAGATACGCCCCTTAGCAAATGCCATAGCAACCGCCACAGCCTTGAAATATGCCGACAATATCCCGGTCTTACATAAGCTTGCGGTGAATTTACTTGACGGAGGATATACCCCTGAAAAAGTGGCTGATTTTGCCCGCTGGTGGAAGGTGAACGATTGGAGGGGAAGGCGAGGTCAACCACCAACGCCGTGGCAATTGAAGTCAATGATTGGTGGTGCATTGAAAGAGAACACTGGCGACCCAGCCAGCGAGGAGAAACGGCAGAAGTTCTTAGAGCAGATAAAGGAGCAAGATGCTGATCAACGCTAACGCCCTCAGTATCCCGCTTGCGGCAAAGTCCGTTCACACCGTCGTTACCAGTCCGCCTTATTATGGCTTGCGCGATTATGGCACGGCAAAGTGGGAAGGCGGCGATCCGAACTGCGACCACAAAGGAAAGCCAATGGCAACCCATGCAGGTTTCAATGAGCGCTACTTTGGCAAACCGTCTGTCGTTGATAAACAAAGTGAAGTGCTGGAGTTTTACAAGAATGTTTGTGGCAAATGTGGCGCAATCCGCATTGACGAGCAGATCGGATTGGAAGTTACGCCTGACGAGTACATTGCCAACCTGGTGGCCGTGTTCCGTGAGTGCAAGCGGATATTGCGTGATGACGGCACGCTGTGGGTGAATATTGGGGATAGCTATGTGAGCAATACGGGTGACAGAAATAAGGTTGGTGGCTTTCAGGCTAACCCTAATAAAGACAGATTGTTAGCAGAATCGGCTATGTCATTCAATAAAAAGTCTGGCGACTTGAAATCAAAAGACCTCATCGGCATCCCCTGGATGTTAGCCTTCGCCTTACGCGCGGACGGTTGGTACTTGCGGCAGGACATCATCTGGGCGAAGCCTAACCCGATGCCAGAGAGCGTCAAGGACAGGTGCACGAAGTCGCATGAGTACATATTTTTGTTGAGCAAGTCGGCAAAGTATTACTACGATAACGAGGCGGTGATGGAAGATGCTGCTGGTGGGCGTGAGAGATTTGGCGGTGCAAAATATGGTGATAAGGGGTTAGATAAATCGCGCAATGACACCGCGCGATTCGATGAAACGATAGTTTCAGTCCGCAACAAGCGCGATGTCTGGACGGTCACGACCAAGCCATACAAGGGCGCGCATTACGCCACGTTCAACCCTGAACTTATCAAGCCCTGCATTCTGGCGGGAGCGCCGGAAACGTGTTGCGCTAAATGCGGTGCGCCTTATGAGCGAGTGGTTGAGCGAGACCGCAAGGCAAGAAACGAGTTGCCAAAAGATGACCCAAGATATAGACCAAACACCTATCACGGAAGTTATGAAAACATAAATGGCAAAGGCGATGCTGGTTATACATTTACGCAAACACTCGGGTTCGAGCCAACCTGCGACTGCAACGCCGGCACGTCAAGCGGTATCGTGTTCGACCCGTTTGTGGGGAGCGGAACGACAGTGGCGACGGCAATCCAGTTAGGGCGCAAGGGAATCGGCATTGATCTGAGTTTCAAGTATCTGCAAGAAAACGCCAAAGCACGTGTTGAATCGGCGGAGTTACCGCTACTGAACTTTATTGAGCAATAGGAGCAAACATGACAGACACACACGAACTTGAAAGCATTTACGACCTACCGCAGGACGCAACCTACTACATAAGTTACGGCAGGACATTTGAGGACGCAGTAAAGGCGTTCAGGGAACGCTACTTCTACTACCCCGATACTGTATACAAGGTCAGGGGAAACACCAGCCTGCTCTACTTCCAAGTGGAGAAGTGGGATGACGACAAGCACAGCCCTCATTGCCCGAGGTGTGCAGGCAGGTTGCTGAATGACGGCACGATGTTAGACGCAACAGGTGTGGAAGGCGAAACGTGGCGCTGTGAGCATTGTGATTATTCAATCGACATAGTAGACGACTAAAGAGGAGCAAATGAGAATGGAAAAATGGATTATCGAAAAGCTGGCTGAGGAGAAGTACCGCAAGTATGACGAGGCTTTTGTCAAGTGCAAGATCGAGGACTTAGGCAAGAAGGTGCAATTCCTAATCGACCTGCTGGCTATGTACTTGTGGACGGATTGGGAGCTATGCGCTCTGGAAAATGAGCTAACAGCAGTATTGAAGCTGGAAGCCAAGCATGTAGGATACTTGCCGGATGGGATGAGATGAACGAGAAATTGAAACAATGTCCGTTTTGTGGAGGTGAAGCAGAACTTTGTTATAGCGAAGTTGATACATTCTGCCGTAAATGTAACGTTCTGCAAGAAACCGAGTTGTGGAACACCCGACCGATAGAGGACGCACTCCGGTTACGCATTGCCGAGCTGGAGGCGGAAATTGACCAACTTACCGCTCATAGTGACATAGAGCGGCAGGATGATAAATGGATTGCGGAGGTGCAGGAATGAACGCAACCGACACGAGAGAAGACAGGCGCATCATCAAGCAGCGGACTTACCACGTCAGGCACAACAACGGCGAGAGCTTTGAGGTGCAAGCCCTGACGCTGGCACGGGGGAGGAAGCTGATCGAAGCCGAGTGTCAAGATCGCGGCTGGCTGATGCAGGATATAGACTGGTGGGAGGTAGACAAGAATGGGTGAGTGCCTAACCTGCAAACACTGGCAACGAGACATCTACGATGGTGTGGTAGGGCTGTGTACCCAGCTAAGCGAGTTACGCTTCCAGCACGAGGAGAATAACATGTTCTGCACCTACGAGTTTGGTGAGGACAGGAAGCCGTCAAGGGATTGCTACCGCTACAAGCCAGTAGAGGAAAGCCACGAGCAACCAGCCTTACAGTTTAGTGAGAAGCCTATATCGTACTGGAAGGTAAAGGCAATTGAACGTAGATACGGAAAGGATACAGCATGAGCGAACACGACATACAATCAATGTTCTTTGAAGCAGCCTTGTATCTAAAACACCCTGCTCTCCGCTGGATGCACGCGATCCCGAACGGAGGGGCGCGAAACGTGGTGGTCGCGTCCAAGATGAAGCAAGAGGGCGTGAAGCGCGGGGTTTGGGATGTGTTCCTGCCGTACCCGAACGGTGGATACCACGGCTTGTACATTGAGTTCAAGTTCGGGAAAAACAAGTTGACACCGGAACAGCGAGAGTTTGGCGCATATCTGGACGACCATAATTACATGACAGGCGTTGCGTATACAGTTGATGAAGCGCTAGAAATACTACAAAACTACTTAGGAGAAAAATGGACAAGGTTAGAATTTTAGAAAAAGCAGCACAGGAATTGACCGCGGATGGTTACAAAGAACTGGACTTCCGCAGGATCAGGAAAGCCAAACGCATGACGCAGGAGGAAGTCGGGAAGGCGGCCGGCATCTCACGCAACTACGTTGCTCAGATCGAAGCAGGGCGCTACAACACCGCCACCCTCAAAACATTGACGAAAGTGTTGGGTGTGCTTGGCAAGCAACTTGTTATCACAGTAAAGGACGAATAATGCACGATGAAACTTGCCCTCATTGCCAAGGCTTAGGTTGGGTCGGGAAGGACGTACCAGTAGGTCATCCAGACTTTGGTAAGGCTTTCCTGTGCCCAACCCTCTACGCTACCACGTGGGACGAGGAGATGGGAATAGCACGCCACGAAGCAGCACGCCTGAACTGGCACAACTTCAACAAGACTACGGATCAGGCTAAGCTTATCCAGAAAACGATAGCTGAACTGCTCAGGGAAGGGCACGGCATGGCTTACCTCTACGGTTCGCCGGGCTTAGGCAAGACACTTCACGCCAAGTCAGCCTGCATTATCGCTCACTACAAGTACAACAGGGTTGCCCGTTATACAACGCAGTCAAAGATGATGGACTGGTTGAGAACATCTTTTGATGACGAATACGGGCAATCCACCTACGCCAGAAGGCTGAAAGAACTGGCAGAAATTGACTTCCTTGTGATGGACGAGGTAGGCAGGTTGAACCCAACAGACTTTGCTAAGGCAACGTGGTCTGAGATCGTAGACCGCCGTTACACCAACGCAGACACTAAGACAACTATCTGGTTATCGAACATGCCGCCGGAACAGGTTATGGACGACTACCAAGTTGACCGCATCAAGGACAGCAGGTTTGTGGTAGCCCACATTGACGGGTTATCATACAGGCAGACAGACGTTAGGATAGAGGAGGACGAACTATGGTGGCAGAAACTATGAAGTTTTACAGGCTCACGAACCTGATCACTGGCTACGAGTCTACGGTAAAAGTGAGTGGGGAAGCTCAGCTTGCAGATAAGGTGCAACGCTTCATCACGTACAATAGCATAACCGAGAGTGACGTAAGGATAGATCAGATAGGGTGGGGCTACCCAAAGCGCTATGTGTTTAATGGCGAGAAGTTCGCCAGCCAAACTCTCGTCTACCGCTACCAAGACCTGCTGTACCTGAAAGCAACAGGCGCGATCACCAACCTGAGAGTGAACCCTCAGTATGACTTGATAGAAGCTTTTTGTTATAATGGATATGAGTTCCGCAAGCTCTTTTATCAGGCAGACTTTGAGTATTACGACACGGTAAAGCAGCGGCTGATCATTGAGGACTACCGAGGGCACTCAAAGAACAGGCTTTCAGACAAGGCAAAGACACAGCTATTTATCCACATGTACAAAGACAAAGCGGACATCAGGTTTATCCACCGGGACTTATACAACCCGATAAAGAAACGACCAACAATACTGACCATAGAGGAGAGCAATGAAAAAGCAAAGAGATCTGAATAATATCGCAGCTAAGGAACACAGATTAGTCAACGGCTATTGGGATTTGGTTTACTGGACTGGTGTAGGATTGCCAGAAAAGAATAACCTGTTGCGATTCTTTGATAAAAGACCAAAGAAATATTTCAAGGACGATGATCTGAACGATTTATGCGAGATGCTTAAGGTGTGGAAGGAACAATATTATGACCGTAAAGACAGATTACAAAACAAAACTGAAAATCTCTGATGATTACATCAACAGGCTACAAGACCTCATTGAACGTGTCCGGGATTGCCAGCTTGAAATCGGGGACATCCTGATAGAACTGATTGAACTCTATGAGGACAGGGAAGGGGTACTCAAATACATCTCAGGCATACTCAACTACTCCTACGAATTGCTGTTAGAGTACGAGAACGCAGCCCGCCGTTGGACAGCAGACAAGCGCATAGAGTACCCGCTTATGGACTGGTCTTTCTACCGCAACGCTGACCCCAACGATCCCCGTGACATCGAGCTACTCAACCAAGCCATTGACGAGGGCTGGAATGTAACCACGTTCAAGGAACATAAATACCCCGCCATTGTGCAGCCTTACGCTATGGTAGGTAAGGCTCTCGGTGTGTTACAGAAGGTGGAACTGCAAGATGCAAGGCTCAAAGAGAACCTTGATAACATCTGCATACGCCTTGAAAACTTGAAGCACCTGATCAGGGAATACGAAAGCCCCTCCATTTAGAGGGGCTTATCCCTACTGTTTCGCAGCTTTTACAGCACTGGTTTGTGGCGCAATGACATACGCTGATTGGTTGGCTACCACCGCAAGAATGAATGTACGCAGCACTAATACCCAATCAACAGGTTGGCTGATTTCAACGATGCCGTACAGACTGAGAAGGTAGATAGCTACCGAAGCAACAGCCAGCAAGCCGATCATGATGAACGATTTTACTTCTGTTCTCAGCGCGGAAAACCACGTATTCAAACCGGGGAAGTAATTGAATAGCAGCGAGATTACTGCTCCGACTACCATGGAAATTAGGTCGGGTGTATATGG
>Ga0255347_1008721_pt1 | contig 10099 bp, 9 predicted proteins | sample wastewater_treat_2_FD_192479 | JGI IMG/M metagenome (GOLD analysis project Ga0255347, IMG submission 192479) | Wastewater microbial communities from Lulu Island WWTP, Vancouver, Canada - plant24 | ecosystem: Engineered > WWTP > Wastewater > Unclassified | place: Canada: Vancouver, British...
CTTCTTCAATGCATTTTTTAAGCGTTCTCCAGCCATATTACTATCTCCAGGGTTACTGAAATCCTGGTAAGATTTTATATGGCTTGACGTATCTGCTTCCGGTAACATTATAGAGGGCTTGATTCGATATGTTATTTGTATATTCTACTTTATAGTGCGGTGGAACATTATATTTTAAAACTAGGAGAGAGAAATGGACAATGAATTTGAAGATCCGGAAATTGATTTTGGAGATGTAGATATTGATCAAGAAGAATTCGCAGGCTATGCGGATAATTATTCCGAGGAAGACTTTTGGGACAAACTGTTTAAGTATGCTGTCAAGATTAGCCGGACGCTATTAGAACAAGCGCTTATCCTATTTTATGCTCTTCAGGATCCGAATGTGCCAGCGTGGGCTAAAGCAAGTATCTTGCCTGCTTTAGGTTATTTTATTTTTCCAATCGATGTGATCCCAGATGTAATTCCAGTGGTAGGCTTTACAGACGACGCCAGTGTGATCGCTGGAGTAATTGCACTTCTTAATGCTTATCTAAGTCCGGTAACTAGAAAAAAAGCACAGGCTAAAATAGAAGAGTTCTTGGGTTAATAAAAAATTTTAGACCAATGCAGGAACAGGCTACGGAAAAAATTATTTTTTTTACGTGGTCTTTTCCTGTTTTTGCTCCTTCGTGAATCTTCGTGTTCTTCCTTCCTTCGTGGCTGAAAACCTCTGTGTCCCTCTCTTCTTTTATGGTTAAACAAGTATTTGGTTATGGCCATGCTGCGTTATTGTCTGTGCTAAGTTGCCTGGCGCATGGCGACAAGTTGTCTTATGAACCCTCCGCTCCTTCTCTTGCCCCACAGCCGGAGCCTGTGATAGTTTTAATGGGATAATCATCCGCATATGAACAATGGTTTTTCCAAAAAAATCGTAAAAGAGGCAGATCATGGATAGCAGCAAAATGAATCGGCGGGAATTTGTCGGAGTGGTGGCGGCGGGTGTTGCTGCGGCGGGGCTGGCGCCTTTTTGGGGTGCGAACGCAGAAGGCGAGGAAGTGCAGCGACGGATCGCAACCTTTGTCTGTGATGTGACGCCGCCTTTGGGTACGCCCATCTATTCAAGTATGCAGCCGCTGGAAGTGATTGAGCATCCCCTGCTGGCAAAAGGGATTGTGCTGGAAGATGGGGGCGGGCGATCAGTGTTGTGTGCCGTGGACTATTGCGAGTTATGTAACAGTCTCCATGATTTTTATAGAGAGCGTATTGCCGAGGCGGCAGGCACTTCCGTGGATCGTGTGGCGGTGCAGACGGTGCATCAGCATACTGCGCCGTTGGCGGACTCGGATGCAGTGCGACTGATGGAGGCGGCGGGGGGGCCGGTGCCGGGTCCGTCGGTGGCATCCTTCGAAGCGCCTGCTCATACCATTGCGGCGGCGGTGAAAGAAGCGGTGAGCCGTCTGGCACCTTATGACAGCGTAGGCACGAGTGAGGCGCAAGTGGAGCGTGTTGCTTCCAACAGGCGCGTCCCCATTGGCGATGGCAAGGTCGGCTTCCGGGCGAGTTCCTGCAAAGATCCTGCATTGGCCGATGCACCGGAAGGTCTCATCGATCCCTTTTTGAAAACAGTCACCTTCGCCCGTGAGGACAAGCCGCTGGCACAGCTTCATTTCTATGCGACCCATCCTCAGAGCTTTTACGGTGATCCCAGAGCGACCTATGATTTTGTCGGCATGGCACGGGAACGGTTGGAAGCAGAAAGCGGCGTACCCCAAATTTATTTTACGGGCTGTGAAGGTGACGTGGCTGCAGGTAAATACAATGACGCCTCCAAAGAAGCACGGGAAGGCTTATACGAACGGCTTTATGCCGCCATGAAAGCTTCCGTCGCCTCGCCCCAATATCGACCGGCCCGGGATGCTGTCTGGCGTCGGGTGCCGCTGAGGCTTGAACCCCGCAACGACGAGAGCTGCAACGAGGCAGATTGTCGTGCCTCCCTTGCCGATGTGGAGCAATCCGCCCTTTCCCGCATCGGCTCGGCCATGTTCGTGTCCTGGGTGGAGCGTATCCATCGACCGCTGGAGCTGAGTCTCATGCGTCTGGGCGATATTGCTTTTATGCATCTGCCCGGCGAGCCCATGGTGGAGTTTCAGCTTTATGCCCAATCGCTGCTGCCCGATGATTTTGTCGCCATTGCCGCACTGGGCGATTGCGGCCCTGCCTACATCTGCGCTGACCGTGTCTATGAGGAAGGCGGCTACGAATCCCGCGCTTCCCACAGCGATCCGGGAGCCGAAAAACTTTTCCGGGATGCCATCAAAGAACTCCTGCAAGGCTGAGCGAAATAATCAACTCTTCCGCAGATCCTGGATATCGATGGCGAAGCCTTCGATGCTGTTGTCGGCAACGGTGTTCTCGCCGCTTTCCGCACCGAAGCGTATACCGATGCGCTGTGCGGGGTCGCGCTTTTCCGTGAGGGTGTTGCGCACGAAGGTGTTGCCCGCTGTGACGCCTTGAAAGTCTACAGCCACGCCTTCATCACCGCCGGAATTCACCACCAGGTTGTTTTCAAAAAGGTTGTCCGTGGCTGTGAAGCCTTCGCCCCGTTCCGGCCGGAAGAGAATGCCCACCGTGCCGCTGTCATAGACCTCATTGTTCCGGACGATGTTACCGTTGTCCCTGTGGCCGATGGAGATGCCTGTATTGTTTTCCCGGCAGATATTGTTTTCGGCGAGGCCGTTCTGCACGCCCCAGCAGAAAAAGATGCCAATGTTATTGCCCTGTATGAAATTGTTACGCATGACGGTGCGCTTGCTGCCTGAGCCGGGGTGGAATCCCAGCCCGCTGTGGTTGATACTGCGGCATTCTTCCACAACCACATCATGACAAATCTGCCAGGCAATACCGTCGCCGTTGTTATTCTGCGCGATCACCCGACGCACAGAAATGTTGTTGGCATCATGCATGAAAATGCAGCCGCCGTAGTTGCCGTCGAAAAAGTCATTGTTCTCTCTGTTGCCGTCTATGCACAAATCTTCAATCACGATGTTTTCGACATCTTCCACGCTGATCAGGGGGAAGAGTGTGGCGGCTTCCGCCTCGCCCATTTTCCAGGCGTTGTCTCGGATGCCTTTGTCCAGTTTGAAGCGGTTACCGCTGCGCGCTGTAAGGACACGCTTCACAACAAGCGGGCCGCCGGTGTGCGGGTTTTTGCCGAGGATGCAGACGGCATCACCCACCTGAAAACCTGATGCGTCTTCCAGTGTGATCTCCTGATCGAACCAGTCCGAGTCTTCCGACAGCCGGGTGCGCAGCATGTTTTCTTTGACAATCTTGCTGTCTTCGCCGCTGCCGATGAGCCGGATGCCACTGCCCAGACGCACGGCGTTGCGTAGGCGATAGGTGCCGGGAAGGATGCGTACGGTTCCGCCACCCAGTCGTAAGGCATAGTCCACCGCTGCTTGCAGGGCTTTGTCGGTAGTGCCGCAGATGTCAGCATTTGCCGGGCCCACCGTTACCGTGATCTTTTCGTCCCACTGGGGTTCATCGATGAAGTCGCCTGATGTGGCGCGGAATGGGTAACTGCCGGGCTTGTTGGCGGCATAAGCGGTATAACCGGCGCCCAGAGCGATTGCGCAAGTGCTTCGGAGCCACTGACGACGACTGGAAAGCAAAGGGGAAGATTTTTTCACGACGTGTCTTTCTAATCAAAATAAAAGTTCAGATAGTTGTGTTGTATAAAGCCTATTATTCCAGAAATCGCTTGTGAGAATACAGCTGTGACATAAGCACAGGAAAATAACTTTGCCTGGAAAAATGTTTCTTTACAATATATAGAGAACTTTTCTCAGAAAGGAAACAGACTCATGAAACTGTATACGATTGGCTGCGGACAGCGTTCCGCTGAGGATTTTTTTGAGCTCCTGAAAAAATCAGGCGTGCGCCGGATCATCGATATCCGCCTGCACAACACATCGCAACTGGCGGGATTCTCCAAGGCAGGCGATCTTCCGTACTTCCTGAAAGCCATTGCCGGTGTTGATTATGTGCACGAGGAAGCCTTCTCACCTTCGGAGGAAATTCTCGACGATTACAAAAAGAAAAAAGGAAGCTGGGCGGATTATGAAAAAGCCTTCAAGCCTCTGATTAAAGAACGCCATATAGAAAAAAAAGCGCGGGAACTGTTGCAGGACGGCGATTGCCTCTTATGCATGGAACACAAGCCTGATCAATGTCATCGCCGTCTGGTCGCGGAGTATCTCGAGAAGAAAATCGACGGACTCGAGGTAGAACATTTGTAACCGGATTGTCGATATGCCGAACAGACCGGGGCATAATGATTTTTTAACCACAGAGGTACACAGGTCTTTCAGCCACGAAGGGATGAAGGATACGAAGCCCCACAAAGAGAATAAAAACCAATGATTGGGCACCGATAAATACAAACGGCCTGCGAGCAACACCTGCGCAGCGTCTTCCCTGCGAACGCAGGAAACGGGCACCGCTTTGGATACTATTAAATCGAAAGATTTACGTGAATTAATGAGCTGTACAGGATCGCAATAAAAAACTCCTCCGATGCAGTACACCGGAGGAGTTTTGATTTTGGAAGAAAAATGGTGGAGCTGAGGGGGATCGAACCCCTGGCCTCCGCATTGCGAACGCGGCGCTCTCCCAACTGAGCTACAGCCCCAGGAACTGCATCAGTATAGCAGATTCCGGGCCGGTAATCCAAAAAAACGGCGCAGACTTGGCGGTCGGGTGCGGGGAAATCTCCTGAAAATCAGGAGATGTCGTGCATGTATATGGTATGATACCGGTTTCAGACCCCTCTGACTATGGAAGATCTAAATTCTGGGCTGCAGTGCGGTTTTTGTGCCTGCGTGTGCAGTATCGCTTTTCTTCCCGGCGAGGCATGTGTTTATTTCAGGAAACGAGACCTATTCGCATCAGGAGCAACAGCAATGAGCCTGCTGAGCATACAGAACCTGAGCCAGTCTTTCGATGGCAAGCCTATTCTGGACGGGCTTACCATGGATTTCTGGGAGGGGCATATTCATGCAGTGGTCGGCCCGAACGGCGCCGGAAAGTCCACCCTTGCCAATACCATTATGGGACTACACGGCTATACCAATTACGGCGGAGAGATTTTTTTTGATGGCCAGTCTTTGCGTGGCGTGTCGGTGGATGCCCGTGCCCGGATGGGGATCACGCTTGCCTGGCAGGAACCCGCCCGCTTTGAAGGCTTGTCGGTACTGCGTTTTGTGGGTGCCGGAAGCAAGCGTAAAGATCCTGCGCATGTCAAAGGGCTTCTGGAAGCACTGGGCCTCGAAGGCGAGCGTTATCTTCATCGCAGTGTAGACCGCACCTTAAGCGGCGGTGAGCGCAAACGCATCGAGCTTGCTTCTATTCTTGCCATGGAACCGCGCCTGATCCTCATGGACGAGCCCGATTCGGGGATCGATGTGGCAGCCCTCGATTACATTTTTACTGCCCTGAGCCGCCTGAAAAACCAGGGCGCAACCGTTATCATGATCACACACAGCCGTGCAGTGCTGGAACAGGCGGATCACGCTTTTCTCATGTGCAACGGCAGGCTTCGCGAAAAAGGTGAAATTTCTAAAATCGGACGTTATTTCATTGACCGCTGCATTCCCTGTGATCATATTAATGAGCCTGATGAAGAGGAGAGTATCCTGTGAGTTCCTCTGATCTTGTTGCTGCCCTGCTGCAGTCTATCGGTGTGGATAACCCCCATGGTCTTTCCGATAACACGGCGCGTATAGAAGTGCACGAAAACCGGGTGGTTGGTTTGAAGCTGGTTCCCGGGTTAAAAGTGGATGCCGACGAAACCGATGACGGCATCAATGTGGAGATCCGGGTTGAGGCAGGTGTGCGGCTGCAGAAGCCGGTTCATATCTGTTTCGGGGTGCTGCCCGAGGACGGCTGGCAGCATATTGATCTGGATGTACGCATTCATCAGGATGCCCATGCGTCTTTTCTCGCCCACTGCACCTTTCCCAATGCGGTGGACGTGCGGCACACCATGACTGCAGGCATTGAAGTGGAACCCGGTGCTCATTATGCCTATTTCGAGCGGCATGTGCACGGCACGCACGGCGGTATCACGGTGATCCCCGAAGCACGTGTGATTGTTCATGACGATGCTGAATTTACAACTGAATTCGAGCTGATCAAAGGGCGGGCAGGTCAAATCAAATTTGATTACGAGACTTTGTGCCACGACCGCAGTGTGGTGGAAATGACGGCACGCATCAGCGGCCGGGCAGATGACCGTATCGAGATACATGAAAGGGCACAGCTTCTGGGTGATGAAGCGAAGGCAGCGCTGATTTCACATATTGCCTTGCGTGATGATGCCCGGGCGGAGATTTACAACGACGTGACCGCCTATGGTGCCCGTGCCCGCGGACATGTGGACTGCAAGGAAATTGTACTGGATCGCGCCATTGCGAAAGCCGTTCCCATGGTGGCGGTGCACAATCCGACTGCCCATGTTACCCATGAGGCGGCGATCGGCAGTGTGGATTCACGGCAGCTGCAGACGCTCTTGAGTCGAGGTCTGACGGAAGACGAAGCCACAGACCTCATTATTGAAGGGTTATTGAGCAAGAAAGCACGCTGGACAAAGGATTGAACAGACGGCGCGACGTGCTTTGGCTTGTATAAAGGAGAGAATCATTGAAAATAGCAGTGACAAGAAGAATCCCTGACGCCGGGCTGGAAGTGCTTAAGGCCTGGGGCGGTGCAAAAGATATAGCTGTCCATGAGACGGATGAAGGTATAGAACGCGGCGCGCTGCTTCGGCTGGTGGAAGGGGCAGATGCGATTCTTTCCACAGTAACTGAAAAGATGGATGCTGAAGCGATGCATGCGGCAGGACCGCAGCTCAAAATTATTGCCAATATGGCAGTGGGTTATGACAACATTTCTCTTGCCGATGCGGCGGAGAGAAAGATTCTGGTAACCAATACCCCCGGCGTGCTTACCGAAGCCACAGCGGATCTGGCGTGGACGCTGATTCTGGGTGCATCACGGCGCGCCGGAGAAGCGGAGCGCTGTCTTCGCGCCGGACAGTGGAAAGGGTGGGGACCCCGTCAGTTTCTCGGCGTGGATCTGCATAAGAAAGCCCTCGGTCTCTTCGGGCTGGGCAGGATCGGCCGTGCTGTTGCACGCCGTGCGCTGGGCTTTGAGATGTCCGTGCTTTATCATGATGTGCATCGGCTCAGCGCAGAAGAAGAGAAAGCGTTGAATGCACGGTGGGCGGGCAAAGAAGAGCTGGTATCGGCATCGGATATTCTTTCACTGCACTGCCCCCTTACTCCTGAAACAAGGCACGCCTTCACGCTGAATGAGTTCAGCAAAATGAAGAAAACAGCAGTGATCGTTAACAGTGCCCGGGGACCTGTAATCAGGGAAGCAGATCTCTGTCAGGCTCTGGATGAAGGCATGATTTTTGCCGCCGGTCTGGATGTCTTTGAAGAAGAACCTGTGGTGAACCCGCGCCTGTTTCATCATGAACGGGCATTTCTGTTGCCTCATATCGGCAGTGCCACTATGGAAACGCGGGACACGATGGCGCGTATGGCGGCGCAAAATATTACAGCCGCATTGTCAGGCGGCACACCGGCAAATCTGATTCCCCTTCCCCTATGAGCGGGAATAGATCTCGTTCGGGTGCATGCGGTACAGTAAAAGAAGCACGTCGGGCTGATGGAGCCCGGTTTTATAATGAGTACTATGGAAGAAGGAAAAGGCGTTCATGAGCAGGCTGGCAAATAACTGGCACAATTTTGTTAACCGCAGAAAATTTGCTGTTATCGGCAAGAAATGCAGTCTCAAGGGGCGTTTTCTTGAAATTGACGGACATGTGGAAATTGGTGATTTCTGCCGTATCCGGAACAATGTCATCATGCGCACCAGCGGCGGCGGCAAGATTATCCTGGGTACCTACAGCGGGATCAGCTATAACTGCTTTCTTGAAGCGCGGACGGTCGTAAAAATTGGTAATTATACTGGTATCGCTGAATTTACAGTCATACGCGACACGAACCATGCCGTTCTGGGCACTACCGATCACTGGCGCCTCACACCCTATATCTCCGCACCTATTGTGATTGGCGATGCCTGCCTCATCGGCAGCAGTTGTTATATTGCGCCGGGAGTCGCCATCGGCGATGGTGCTGTTATTGCGCAGAACAGTGTTGTGACGAAAGACGTGGGTCCTCTTGAGGTATGGGCGGGCAATCCTGCACGGAAGGTGGCACACCGTGTAAAGGGGCTGCCCGAATCAATGCTTGCCCGTTATGAAGAGCTCTTGAAGCGTTTTGGTCTGCGTGAAAACCGTTTTGGCTATCATGAAGAAGCCTGCAGGGCGGGGGAGGCTGCCATGGATGGAATTAACCGTGCCGCCATCGAAAGGGATCGGCTCGCTGCGCTATTCAATCCGCCGGAAGAAACGAAAGCAGAGAAGGACGCTAACGATGCTTCTGCCTCGCCCGAGCAGGAGGTGTAGGAGGGCTATATTGAAAAAAATAAACAAAAAAGAGGCAGGCTTTTGGGCCTGCCTCTTTCTGATACTCCACGTGTTTTCTCTGCAATAATTGCGCTTCTTGACATAACCTTGCCGGAGTGGCAAACTCATTTATAATAGTATTGTCCTGGTTATGATGTGCAACGCAACAATTTGGGTGGTTACCAATCGAAAAGGGATCGATCAATGAAAAAGAAATTGTTGCTTGCCTATGGATGTATTGCTCTGGCTTTATGCCTTCGGATCGTCGCGCCTGCGGAAGGCGAAGTAGTACCTACGGAAGGTGAGATTTCTGAAGGAGAAGAAGACACAGATATCATCTGGGGCTGTGGTACTAAAGATCCAAAGGTAGTAACCAAGGATCTGCTTGCCAACTGGTTGCTGATTTCTTTATCTCTGGGGTGCGCTCCTTTCCGGAAGTGTCTGGCGCAGAAAAATGTAGTGTGCCCCTGACGCTATTCCAACTTTCTCCCGTCATTCCTGCTTTCTCCCGTCATACCTTCCTCCCCCCGCCTCGTCATTCCTGCGCAGGCAGGAATCTTAACGCGAGATGTTATTTATAAGTGTCATGCTGTTGCCGTCAACTACGCGGGAAAGTCTTTTAAAGTAAGGATTATTTGTTGTTTGTATGTCTTGCAGCTTTTGATGTGGATCAGGGTGATGTGTGGCGCGAGACGTCCACATCCTGATTAAGATTCCTGCCTTCGCAGGAATGACGGGAGGGAGGAGCAGGAATGACGTAGGGAGGCAATTCTTCCCCTGGGAACGCCAATCTCCGCATTGGCACACAAGCGGGTTAAGATGAAGACAGTCACTCGAATCTGTATCGGAAATACGTCCTGCGACATACCTCCTCCATCAGTCCTACACACGACGCTGTCATTTCTTCTTTCCGCCGTTACGTCCACCTCCCGGCGTCATTACTGCTTTCTTCCGTCATACCTTCCTCCCCCCCCCCTCGTCATTCCTGCGCAGGCAGGAATCTTAACGCGAGATGTTATTTATAAGTGTCATGCTGTTGCCGTCAACTACGCGGGAAAGTCTTTTAAAGTAAGGATTATTTGTTGTTTGTATGTCTTGCAGCTTTTGATGTGGATCAGGGTGATGTGTGGCGCGAGACGTCCACATCCTGATTAAGATTCCTGCCTTCGCAGGAATGACGGGAGGGAGGAGCAGGAATGACGTAGGGAGGCAATTCTTCCCCTGGGAACGCCAATCTCCGCATTGGCACACAAGCGGGTTAAGATGAAGACAGTCACTCGAATCTGTATCGGAAATACGTCCTGCGACATACCTCCTCCATCAGTCCTACACACGACGCTGTCATTTCTTCTTTCCGCCGTTACGTCCACCTCCCGGCGTCATTACTGCTTTCTTCCGTCATACCTTCCTCCCCCCCCCCTCGTCATTCCTGCGCAGGCAGGAATCTTAACGCGAGATGTTATTTATAAGTGTCATGCTGTTGCCGTCAACTACGCGGGAAAGTCTTTTAAAGTAAGGATTATTTTTTGTTTGTATGTCTTGCAGCTTTTGATGTGGATCAGGGTGATGTGTGGCGCGAGACGT
>Ga0255347_1008722_pt1 | contig 10098 bp, 10 predicted proteins | sample wastewater_treat_2_FD_192479 | JGI IMG/M metagenome (GOLD analysis project Ga0255347, IMG submission 192479) | Wastewater microbial communities from Lulu Island WWTP, Vancouver, Canada - plant24 | ecosystem: Engineered > WWTP > Wastewater > Unclassified | place: Canada: Vancouver, British...
TGTGAAAAATGCGGTAATGTTCCTTTAAAAGAAAAAGATTTGCCTTTAAAACTCCCTCCTTTGGAAAAATTCCAGCCAACCGGCAAAAACGAGTCTCCTTTAGCTGATATTGCTTCTTGGGTTAATGTTCAATGTCCAAAATGCGGTGGTCCAGCCAAAAGAGAAACCAACACTATGCCTCAATGGGCTGGTTCTTGTTGGTATTATCTTCGTTATTTAGACCCGAAAAACAAAAAATTTTTGGTTGATTTTAAAAAACAAAAAACCTGGCTGCCGGTTAATCTTTATATTGGAGGAGTAGAACACGCAGTTTTACATCTTTTATATGCTCGTTTTTGGCATAAATTTTTATATGATTTAGGCATTGTTTCCAGTAAAGAACCATTCTTTAAATTAATTAATCAGGGTACAATATTAGGTGAAGATGGCGAAAAAATGTCTAAATCTCGCGGTAATGTTGTTAGCCCTGATGAGGTGATAAAAAAATACGGCGCTGATGCTTTAAGAATGTATGAAATGTTTTTAGGTCCTTTAACTAGTGCCAAAAGTTGGCAAACTAATGGAGTTATTGGTGTTTATCGATTTTTAAATCGAGTTTGGGATTTGGTTACTGGTTCTGTTTTGGCTAAAAAAGAAAAAAAATCAGAGAAGATTAAAATGACCAAAGAATCTCAAGAAAAATTAAAAGAGTTAATCAATCATTTAGAAATCACTAGGCAAAGAACTATTAAAAAAGTTACCGAGGACATTGAGCATTTTCGCTTCAATACCGCGATTTCAACTTTGATGGAGTACTTAAACCATTTAGAAGAAATTCCCAAAGAGAAAATTGATAAAAAACATCTGGAAACTTTAATTTTGCTTCTATCTCCTTTTGCTCCTCATCTTTGTGAAGAATTGGCTTCTAGTTATCTTGGCTTTAAAAAACCATTATTAAAAACTAAATGGCCAACTTACAAACCCGATGTTTTAAAAGAAAATCAAATTGTTATCGTTGTTCAGGTTAATGGTAAAACTCGAGCCACTTTAAAGGTGACAAAGGGACTGAGCCAAAAAGAGGTAGAAAAACAATCTTTGCCTCTAATTAAAAAATACCTTAATCAGAAAATCAAAAGAATAGTTTTTGTTCCTGATAAAATAATCAATTTTGTTTTTTAAACTTTAAATTTATGGCCAAGACAAAACAATCAAAGTCATCAGCAAAAGCCAAAAAACAAAAAAGAATTGTGGTTATTGGCGGTGGAACAGGGGTTTTTAATGTTTTGACTGGTTTAAGAGATTACCCTGATTATTATTTAACCGCCATTGTCTCCACTGCTGATAACGGTGGTTCTTCTGGGGTTTTGCGGGAAGAATTTGGTATTTTACCGCCTGGCGATATTCGTCGGGCTTTAGTGGCTTTATCTTCCTGCAGTCCAATTCTTGCTCAGCTTTTTAACTATCGTTTTGACAGCAATAGTTCTTTAAAAGGCCATAGTTTTGGTAATCTTTTTATTACGGCTTTAGAGAAAATTACTAATGATTTTAATCAAGCCATTAAAGAAGCAGGGAATATTTTGGCTATCAAAGGCGAAGTTATCCCGGTTTCTTTGGACAATACTCAATTAGTGGCTAAATTGGAAAATAACGAATTTGTTATTGGTGAAACTAATATTGATGTGCCAAAACACAATCCAGAATTAAAAATTCAAAGGGTTTTTCTTTCTCCAGAAGCCAAAGCCAATCCTGAAGCAATTCAAGCTATTAAATCAGCTGATATCATCGTTATTGGTCCTGGTGATTTGTATACCAGTATTATTCCTAACTTCTTGGTGAAAGGCATTAAAGAAGCTATTAAGCAATCAAAAGCCAAAAAAGTTTATTTTTGTAACATTATGACGAAGTATGGAGAAACTAATAATTTTACGGCTGAAGATTTTTATGCTATTATAGAAAAATATCTCGGTAAAAACGTGATTGATTATTTTGTTGTTAATACCGAAAAACCCAGTCAAAAATATCTTGATTTGTATAAAGAAGAAAAATCTGATTTTGTTTCCTACCATCAGAAAAAAATGTCAAAATGGCAAAAACCAAAAGTGATTTTCTTCCCCTTATTGAAAAAAAGCCCTCTTTTAAGGCATGATCCGAAAAAAATTGCCTCAGTGATTAATAAATTGGCGAGATCGTGAAAGAACAATTAAATGTCTAAAGAAGAATTTTATCAGTTTTATCAACAAAACATTGACTCGATTTTTCGTTTTTTTTATTTTCGAGTCAACTCTTCTGAAACCGCCCGTGATTTATCCGCGGAGGCCTTTTTAAAATTTTTCCAAGCTACAGAAAAAAATAATTCAATCAAAAATCCCCGGGCTTTTCTTTTCCAAATTAGCCGTCATCTTTTAGTTGATTTTTATCGTCAAAGAAAACCAGTCGTTTCTTTAGACGAACTTCAAGAAAAAGGATTGGAAGTTGCTGAAGAGAGTTTTTTGGAAGGATTAGAAAAAGATGAAGATTTAAAAACTATTCAAAAGGCCTTAACTAAAATCAGACCTCTTTACAGCGAAGTAATCATTTTTTATTATTTTGATAATTTACCGCTGAAAGAGATTGCTTTGATTTTGAACAAAAAAGAGAATAATATCCGTGTCCTTCTCCACCGAGCCATGAAGGCCTTAAAGGAGGAAGTAGAAAAAGAAGAGCATCTTTCATAAATTTTCAATATTTGGACATCGCCAGTCGTTAGAAATTAACGACTTGCGATGTCGTTAATTCTGCCATTCTGAGACCGAAGGCCGAAGAATCTCTCGCGAAGGTGAAGACAGTAAATTTTTATTTTTCTTAAAAATTTGTTAAAATGGAAGAACAAAAATCAAATTCTAATTACGATCAAAGAAGCGCTACTTTATCTGTTTTAGCAGGAGCAGGTGGTAAGGATGCTGAAGATTGGGCGAGGATGCTTTTTGAAATGTATCAAAAATATGCTGAGAAAAAAGGATGGAAATTTATTGTTTTAGAAAGAAAAGACAATGAATATAACGGCCTTAGAAGCGCTACCGCTCAAATAATTGGTGAAAATGTTTACGGTGTTTTAAAAAAAGAAAATGGGGTTCACCGGTTAGTCAGGATTTCTCCTTTCTCCGCTAAAAAACTTCGTCATACTTCTTTTGCCTTGGTAGAAGTTTTACCTATCATTGAAGAAAAAGAAGTCCCTATTAAAGACGAAGATTTAGAAATTTCTTTTTTCCGTTCCTCTGGTCCCGGCGGTCAAAATGTTCAAAAGGTAGAAACTGCTGTCAGAATTATCCATAAACCCACTGGTTTAATAGTTAGTTGCCAGAGTGAAAGATCTCAATCCCAAAACAAGGAAAAAGCGCTGTCGGTTTTAAGAAGTAAACTTCACCAACTGGCAGAACAGGAAAAAGCCAAAACTATGGATGAATTAAAAGGGAAAAAAATTAAAATTGAGTGGGGTAATCAGGTGAGAAGCTATATTCTTTATCCTTACAAAATGATTAGGGATGAAAAAACTGGTCAAAAAAATCCTCGGGTGGAAGAAGTTTTAGAAGGTAATTTAGATTTAATTAATTAATAGCAAATAATGTCTCTTGTTTATTTTAAGAATGTTTCTAAATCTTATCACGGGAATTTAATTTTAGATAATATCTCTTTTGAAATAGAGAATGGTGAATTTGTTTCTTTGGTTGGTCGTTCTGGTGTCGGCAAGACCACTATTTTAAAATTGTTAATTCGGGAAGAAAAACCAACCAAAGGAAGAATTTTTTTTGAAGACAAAGATATCAATAAATTAAAACCCCGGGAAGTAGTGATTTTAAGAAGAAAAATAGGAATGATTTTTCAGGATTTTAAATTGCTGGAAAATAAAAATTCTTTTGAAAACATTGCTTTTGCTATGGAAATTTGCGGCTGTTCTGATAAAGAAATTCGACAGGATGTTCCGGAGCTGTTAAAATTAGTCGGGTTAGAAGATAAAGCTGGTAATTTCCCTTATCAGTTATCAGCTGGTGAAAAACAGAGATTAGTTATCGCCAGAGTATTAGCTCAAAGACCAGAATTAATTTTGGCTGATGAGCCAACGGGTAATTTAGATCCGATTAATGCGTGGGAGATTATTAAATTATTGACTAAAATTAATGAATTAGGAACAGCCATAATTTTAGCCACTCACGATAAAGAAATTGTTAATAGCTTAAACAAAAGAGTCATTAGCCTTGAGCATGGAAAAATTGTCCGCGATGAACAAGAAGGCAGATACCTTATTTAAAAGATAAACTTTGTTAAAAATAACAATGTATTGCTATCAAAATTTAAATACTGAAGATTATGCTTAATTCACTTAAAAGTATTTTACGAACTTTTTGGCAAGGAGCCGTAAGAAATAAAGGGCTTTTTTTTGCCTGTGTTTTAATGATGACTTTTAGTTTAGTTATTTTTAGCTCAATTTTTATTTTTAGAAACAGCACTCAAAATTTAATTCGGGTTTTGGAAGAAAAAATGGATATTAGTCTTTACTTCAAAAAAGAAGTGCCCGAAGAAGACATTTTAAAAATTAGAGATGAGCTATTAGGTTATCCAGATATTGCGGCGGTTGAATATGTTTCTCAGGAAGAGGCTTTAAAAATTTTTGAAGAACGAAATAAAAATAATCCCGTGATTCAAAAAGTTTTAACGGAAATAGGAGAAAATCCTCTTTCTGCTTCTTTGAATATTAAGGCCAAAGAGTCAAATAAATACGAGACGATTATTCAAGAGATAGAAAATAGCGCTTTTAAAGACAAATTAACTAATGTTAGCTTTACAGAAAATCAAAAAGTTATTGCTCGGCTTAATCATTTTTCTCAAGCCATAGAATTAGTTTCGGCGTTAGTAATTATTTTATTAGTGATTTTAAGCGTCATTATTACTTTCAATACCATTAGGATGGCAATTTATTCTTTAAGACAGGAGATAGAAATTATGAAATTAGTTGGCGCTTCTCCTTGGTTTATTCGGGGACCCTTTTTAATTCAAGGGGCTTTTCAGGGATTAGTGGCCTCGGGTCTGGCTTTATTAATTTTAATTCCTTTGATTTGGTGGTTAGGTCCAAAGTTAGAAAATTTTGCTCCAGAAATTGGTATCAATTTGTATTTTTGGTCTAATTTTGGTTATATTATTTTAATTCAAACATTATTTGGTTTGGCTTTAGGTTTAGTTTCTAGTTTTTTGGCCGTTAATAAATATTTGAAGATTTAAATTTTTCAATTGCGGGGTGGTGTAATGGTAGCACAGAGGCCTTTGGAGCCTTTGATCTTGGTTCGACTCCAAGCCCCGCAGCTAATTTAATTTAAATGGTTATGATAAGTTGTCAGAGGATAACTTTCTTTTTGATTTGAAATGTTTAAATATTTAAACAACGCCAGTCATTATGAGCTAATAACTAACATTATTATTTAGTTAACGAGTTAATGAATTTTATTCATGTCATTTGACAGTCCCAATTTCAAAAGGTAAAATGTAGATAATGGTTATTAAGAATTATGAGCAATGATTTAAGGTTTTAATCATACTCAAAAATTCTTATAATCATAAATTAAAAGTCGAAAATAAAACTTAAAAAATTATGGCAAATCGAGCTTCTATTATCGGTGTTGGCTCAACAAAATTTGGCAGTATTTTAGAAACGCCGGAATTAAAAGATAAAACTTTTCAAGAAATCGTTGCCGAAGCTGCTTTTGAAGCAATGGATGATGCTGGAATTTCCCCTAATGAGATTGATGGTTTCATTGTGGGAAATATGTTGAGTCATAGTTCGCAAATATATTCTCACGCCACAGTTTTATCTGATTGGTTGGGGTTAAGAGTAAAAGGTGGTTTTCATTTTGATACGGCTTGTTCGACAACCAATACTGGCATGGGTATTGCTTGGCAAATGGTTACTTCTGGCAAATATAAAAATGTTTTAGTGGTGGCTGGAGAAATTTTGTCTTCGGCGCCAAAGGGTAATTTTCCTTTAGAAAGAGAGCCAATTGATGCAGCTACTTTGTGGGAATGGACTGATTTTGGCGTTGACCACGTTTACGCCTATCATCATTTTTATGATGTGGCTTCTGCTTATGGTGGTTTTCCGACAATAGGGTATATGAGAAAAAATGGATTAACTCCTGAAGAAATTGATAGAGTAATGATGGCAGTTAATCAGGCGGTTAGAAGACATTCTTCTTTAAACCCTAAAGCTCTTCTTTATGAGAGGGGGACGTTAGAAGAAGAAGCTAAAAGAGAAGGTTTTGCATCAGTAGAAGAATATTGGCAATCAGCAAAAAATCCATTTTTTGCTTGGCCAACTCGTCTTTTCAGCGCTTTGAATACCGCTGATGGAGCAACCGCTTTTATTGTTAGTTCTGAGCCAGAGCATTATAAGCAAATGCCCGTTGATATTTTGGGTTATCATTGGGCAGCCAGCAACTATCCTTGGTATGAAGAAGATACCACCCATTGGGATATTGATTATGAGACCTTCAAACAGGCCTATAAAATGGCGGGCGTGAAACCAGAAGATATAGATTACTTATATGTTCATGATTGTATGCAGATTTATCATTTGATCCTTTCTGAGGTAGCTGGTTATGTTCCTTTTGGTGAAGCTTGGAAATATGCTTTAGATGGCGAGTTTGCTTTTGACGGCAAAAAACCATTAAATGTCTCTGGCGGTCGACACGGAGGCGGTCATGCTTTTGAAGCTTCTGCTGGTTTTGAGGTTTATGAAATTGTAAAGCAAATGAGAGGGGAAGCTGGAGAAAGACAAATTAAACCTCTGCCAAAAATTGCTGCCCAGCACAATCATGGCTACGGCATGCATTCGGCGGTCACCATTTTAAAGGCCGGTGAATAAAATAAAATAAATAAAAAATATGGAACCAATAGCCAAAAAATGGTATGATAATTTAGGCCAAGGAAAAATTATGGGGACAAAGTGTTTAGATTGTGGCGCTTTTACTTTTCCGCCTTTAACTGTTTGCCGAAAATGCAATAGTCGGAATATTCAATGGCAGGAAATTAGTGGTAAAGGAACATTAATTATGTATTCTTCAACCATTTTGCCGGCAAAGAAATTTACCAAGTACGCTCCGATTCCTTACGGAATAGTGAAGCTGGAAGAAGGGCCTTGTTTCTTTACTAAAATAGAAGGGGCTGATGTTTCTAGCACAGAAGCCATTATTAAAGGGAATGAACAATTGCCGGTAGAAGTGAAAGCTGAAATTCAAAAGGTTGAAGGAGTGAATATTGTTGCTTTCCGGAAATAAAAATTTATAGATTCTAATAATTAATTTCTTGGTCTAATTCACATAATTATGAGTGAAGATAATAATTTAACTTTAGAGGAAAAAGTAAAAAAAATCGTCGGGGAAATTTTTAAAAAAGATATTAAAGAAATTAACGAAAACACTCGATTTGTCGCTGACTTAAAGGCAACCTCGATCGATACAATTGCCCTTTTAGCTGTCCTAGAGGGAGAATTTAAAATCAAAATACCGGCTGGAGAAGTTTTTGGCGAAAAAACAGTTGGCGATTTGATTAATTATTTAAAATCAAATCTCGAGAAACTGCCCAATAGTTAAGAAAAGCCAATAACCTCTAAACAAATACCTCCTGATAAAGGAGGTATTTGTTTTAAATAAAATAATCAAAAAATTTTTAATTCTGTCATTCTGAGGCCAATTTTCATTTTCCAATGTTAAATCTTTATTGCTTTTTAGTTTATGGTATTGACTGCTTAAATCCTTCTAATTTTTATCTTTTTTTTGTAAAGCCCAATAGCTAATAATAGCAGTAATATTAACAATTTCTGATGGCTTAACTCCCCGGGAAAGATCGCTTAAAGGTTTTTTAAATCCTTGAAGAATTGGTCCTAAAGCCTGGTATTCTCCTAAAACATGCACTAGCTTATAAGCAATATTAGCCGCATCTAAATCCGGGAAAATTAAAACATTGGCTTTGCCGGCTACTGATGACGGCTCTTTAATTTTTCTTTTAGCCACTTCTTCTTGCAAAGCTGCATCACCTTGCAATTCTCCATCAATAGCCATTTCTGGATTTAATTGTTGGGCTAATTGAGTAGCTCTTACTACTTTATCTGCTAACGGATGTTGAGCGCTGCCTTTGGTGGAGAAAGAAAGTAAAGCTACTCTTGGCTGCCAGCCAAAAAGAGTTTTGGCGGTTTCACCGCTCACTACTGCAATTTGGGCTAATTCTTCTTCGTTTGGGTTAATATTCACTGAAGCATCAGCAAACATTAAAGCTCCGTTTTCTCCATAAGGAGAGCCGGTTTTAGTCATTAAAAAGAAGGCGGAAGGAAGAGTAATTCCTTCTGCCAAATTAATAAGTTCTTTGCTAACAGCAATAACTTCTCCAGAAGTATAAATGGCGCCAGCAACCATTCCGTCAACATCACCGTTTTTCAAAGCGAGAGCGGAAAAGAATAGGGGATGAAGAATAATTTTTTCGGCGACTGCTGGTGATAATCCTTTTAATTGAGCATAAATTTGGGCATAAAGAGATAATTTCTCGGAATTTTTTGGTTCAATAATAGTTATTTTTTCAATTTCTTCTGCTGATAATTTCAAAGAAAGCAAAGAAAGAATCTTTTCTTTTTCCCCAACAAGAATTGGCGAGCAAATATTATTTTCTAAAATTTCTTTCAGGGCTTCAATAATTCTTTCTTCTTCTCCTTCAGGAAAAATGATTTTTGGCGGATTTTTTTCTTTTAAAAGTTCTGATTTTATTTTTTCTAATAATTGAATTGCCATAATTTTTTATATTAAATTTTTATATTATTTTATGTTTCATTTAAGATACCCCAATTAACGACATCGCAAGTCGTTAGAAATTATTGAGATCGCAAGTCGTTAATTGATGATTGAAAATTTACTTTTTTATTTTCTCTTTAATTTGTTGATAAATCATCAAAGTTTCATTAGTGGGTAAAACCAATACTTTAACTTTTGATTGATTAGAGGAAATAATGGTCTTTTTTTGATAATTTTTCTTTTTATCTATTTTCACTCCTAAATATTCGAAATGTTTTAAAACATCTTCTCTAAATTTAGCCGAACCTTCACCAATGCCAGCCGTAAAAACAATAGCATCAGCTCCGTTAAGCAAGGAAATATAAGAGCCAATAGTTTTGACCACGCTCCTTAAATACATTTCATAGCAAAGCTTTGATTTTTTAGTTTCCATTTTCAAAACATCTCGAAAATCTCTTAAGCCGCAGATGCCAAGAAAACCTGATTTTTTATTGAAAATTTCATCTAATTGATCAGGGGTAAAGCCATGGTTTTTAATTAAAAACAAAGGAATCGTTGGATCAATATTGCCGCAGCGAGTTTCCATTATTAATCCTTCTAACGGAGTAAAACCCATTGAAGTATCAATTGGCTGGCCGTTGAGGATAGCGGTAATTGAACTGCCAGCGCCTAAATGACAGGTAATTATTTTTTTCGCTTTATGTTTTAAAATTTTTTCTGTCAATCGGGTAATATATTGATGAGAAATACCATGAAAGCCGTATTTTCTTAGGCTGTATTTTTCATAAAATTCGTAAGGAAGACCATATAAAAACGATTCTTCTTTAAATGAAGAATAAAATTCCGTATCAAAAACAGCATAATTTTTCGCTGAGGGTAAAAGTTTTAAGCATAATTCTATTCCCAAAATATTAAAGGGGTTATGAAGAGGAGCTAGATAAGAAAGGGATTTTAATCTTTTTAAATTATTTTTTGTGATGAGGGTTGGTTTTTTAAAAATTTCCCCTCCATGAACAACTCGGTGGCCAATATATTTGATTTCTTTTAAACCTTTGATAACGCCGGAATTTTTAATTTCCTCAAAAATTTTTTCCAAAGCAATTTGATGGTTTTTTTCGCCAGTTTTCAGACCAATATTCTCTTTTAATCCTTTTAAGACCTCTTGATCGTCTTTAAAAAGAGAATATTTAACTGAGGAAGAACCGCAATTTAGAACCAAAACAAAAAGAGAATTTTTTTTCATAATTTTTATGAGATTTTATGAGATTTATTCAATTAACAACCTCTTATCATCATTAACGACAGCGCCAGTTGA
>Ga0255347_1008723_pt1 | contig 10097 bp, 11 predicted proteins | sample wastewater_treat_2_FD_192479 | JGI IMG/M metagenome (GOLD analysis project Ga0255347, IMG submission 192479) | Wastewater microbial communities from Lulu Island WWTP, Vancouver, Canada - plant24 | ecosystem: Engineered > WWTP > Wastewater > Unclassified | place: Canada: Vancouver, British...
TTGCACTGCCGCTATGCGTTCTTCATCTGTTAGCTTACTTCCTCTTGACATAAAATAACCCCCTTACAGCTTTCACACGCTTTTGTTTTTTCGTGTGTCTACTTTAAGGGGATTATATCAAAACGCTCAGGGGCAGATCTTGTATATGAGTATTTTTCTTTTCGCATCGGGGCATTTTACACAACAGCTAAAATAAATCGTAATTCAGCGCAAGCGTTAACAGTGAAAAGTGAATATTGAATAGTAAATAGTTACTGTGTTGGGTTCGCTCACATTATTTAAATAACGTCGCCGCAGGCGACACAATAACTCTCAACTTTCAACTCTCAGCTAAATCAGCTGTTACAGTACGCTCTCGCCCTCGCCCATAACGGGGATGATAACAGCCTTTGCGTCCTCAAGACGGAAGATCATCATCTTGTTTCCTGTCTTGTCGTTGTAGATGTCTCTGAGGTGAGGAGCACCGTCCAGAGCAGCCTCAGCGTACTTGGGATCAGTCTCGAAAACAGCCTTACCTGTGTAGCGGAGCCACTTTCCGTCAGGCTTGCAGGCAGCTATCTCACAGAGGGGCGAAGCAACGAGCTGCTTGTATACGTCCTTGAAGTCTCCCACGCCGAAAAGCACCTTTCCGTCCATTTCCATGTGAAGACCGAGGGGTCTCAGCTTAGGCTGGTCGCCGTCCTTTGTAGCCAGGAAGAAAACTCCTGCTTCGGTTAGAAAATCGTTGAGTTTGCTCATAAAATATACCTCCTTATGCACATTCCGTGCTTATTAGTCCTCAAATAAAGGTGTTGAGAAGTATCTCTCGGCAGTATCGGGAAGGATAGTAACGACAGTCTTTCCCTCGCCCAGCTTCTCGGCAAGCTTCAGAGCTGCCGCAACATTTGTGCCGCTGGAGATACCGCACATTATTCCCTCCTTGGAAGCTAAGTCCTTTGCGGTCTGTATAGCCTCCTCGTCGGTAACTATATAGATGTCATCATAGATGTTCTGATTGAGTATATCGGGGATTATACCGTCGCCAATGCCCATCTGGAGGTGGGTGCCGATGTTGCCGCCTGCAAGGATAGCAGCATTCTCGGGCTCAACAGCCCATATGACCATATCGGGGTACTGAGCCTTGAGAGCCTCTCCGATGCCTGTTATAGTACCGCCTGTACCTATTCCCGAGCAGAAGCCGTCTATCTTCACCGCAGACTGCTCCAGAATCTCAAGGGCTGTGTGGTACTTGTGTGCGCCGATATTGTTCACATTGGCGAACTGCTGGGGCACGAACACATTCTCGTCCTCCTCAGCCATTCTCAGGGCAGTATCGAGACATTCCTGAATGCACTTGCCTATATCGCCGTCATCGTGGATGAGCATTACCTCCGCACCATAATGGTTGACCAGCTTGCGGCGCTCCTCGCTGACGGAATCGGGCATGATGATAATTGTCCTGTATCCCTTAACAGCTCCCACAAGAGCGAGACCTATGCCCTGATTGCCGCTGGTAGGCTCAACGATTATGGTATTCTCGTTGATCTTTCCCTCCATTTCGGCATGGCGTATCATATTGTAAGCGGTACGGGTCTTGATAGAGCCGCCCACATTGAGTCCCTCGAACTTAACGAGTACGTCGGCATTGCCCTTTTTGTTCATACGGTTGAGCTTTATCATGGGAGTATGACCCATTGCTTCCAGAATATTATTGTATATCATTGTCAGTTCTCCTTAAACAGCTTTATTGTCACATAACATTACTATTATACAATAAATCCGACTAAAACGCAAGGATTTTTTTGCACTCCTCAAAACAGAGTCGGCCCCATGTTAACCGACGCTTACAATTTAATGTTTTTCCTCAATGGAAGCCATAAGTCCCGAATGCTTATAGAGCCTGACTGTGTAGGTCTTTTCGCTGTCAAGAGCCGCCTCCAGCTTCTCTCTCTCTTTTTTCGAGACCTGAACAATATTTTCATAGCCGCCGTCCTCCAGAACACTGAACCTGTAGGTCAGACTGCTGTGTCTTCTGCTGTTATAGCGTCTGCTCGTTATAGCGTAGGAGATGGAGTCGGTGCCGATATGAGCGCCGCTTACCTCCACAGCAACGGTCTCACCCTCGGTCATATCCATAAATGTGCTGCCCATAAAAGATACGTAGGACAGATTGTCAAACCGGGAAAAATCTTTGATATTCCGCTGTGAATACAGAGCCGTCTCCCTTACGCCGAAGGACATATACATCAGGAACAGAAAACCGTAAAGCAGTACAAAGCCGGCGATTCTGCCTGCCTTGTTCTGCTTTTTCTTATTTTTGCAGGAGCCGTACTTCTTCTCCATAGTATCTGCCGCAGTCACAAGGGGCTCACTGCGCTTTATGAGCATTATCCTTCCCAGAGCCACGCCGAAAGACGCCTCCGCCGCCAGTCCCAGGATTATACGCAGCAGTGAGAACAGGAAAACTGCCCTCAGTCCCCTCTCCCCCGTCATAACATCGGGCTTGAACAGAACTCTGTGCAGGATAGAGACAATGAATGCTGCCACCGCAGCAATAAAGGAGAGCTTGTCCCGTTTCCATAACATTTCTTCGCGCTCAAAAGCCTTTCTTCTTGCCGCAGCCGATCTCCTTCTGCTCATCTCGTCACCCCAGCCCCTCATTTAACAGTAAGGAACGCCGAAAAAGGCGTTCCTCATGATACTTATTATTCCTCTGCCGCAGCGAACTGGCTCTCATGACGGGTGAAGAAATCCGTTCTGGGAGGCAGGAACTTCAGCTTGTGATTCTCGCCAGTGAAGTAGTTCACAGGCTCAAGGATAGTATCCCATGACCAGATACGCTCGTCAACCTCCAGATACTCGCGGAGCTTCTCTGTGCCGAAGGGAGCCATGGGGTGCAGGAGCACACCTGCTATCCTTATCATATAGAACAGGTTGGCAAGGGACTGCTTCAGCACTTCCTTGTCGGGATAGTCGCCTGTGAGCGCCTTAGCCATGTACTTGCTTCCGTTGCGGATATAGCTGTCCAGAACGTAGGTGCACTGGTGGAAAGCGAACTTGGACATATGCCTCTCGTAGTCAAGCACAGCCTTCTTTGCCTCCTCGCGGAACTTCTCCTCGGGAGCGTTGTCTGGCATAATGCCGTCCAGCTCCTTCTGAGCGGTATAGAAAGCAGTTCTTATCATACGGTTGTATACATTCGAGAGGAGCAGACCGTCCTTAACAACAGGATCCGCGTCCTCGGGCTTTGCGTCGGGGTTGTATGGCTTGGGCATGAAGCTTACGGAGCGCTGACCCAGACCAAGTCCCAGCCAGTGCATACGGAGCTGCTCGGGAGTATAGTGCTTGAGCAGGTCGTCAGCCATAGGCGGCTTTACAGCGCCTGAGCTGGAAGCCTTCTTGTCCAGGAAGAGGATATGGTGATTAGCCACGATAACAGGCATCTGAAGCTCTCCCTCGGCAGGGTCGGCAGTCTTGGTATCGCTCTCCTGCTGAGCCATCCACATAGCAGGCTCGGCAATGCCGTAGAAGTAGATGTTATCCTGACCGATGAACTGATATACAGTCGAGTCCTTGCTGCACCAGTAGTCCTTCCACTCGTTAGTGTCATGGCCGATGGACTCCAGATAGGTCTCTGTGAACGAGATAGGAGCCCACAGCGACTCAGGCCATACCCACACAGTAAGACCGTCAACGCCGTCCATTACGGGAGCGGGAACGCCCCACTCTATATTGCCCGTAAGGCGGAAGGGAACGAGTGTCTTTCCTGTACGGTAGCGTATGCCGTTCTCGGTGAGAATGCGGCAGGCCTCATCACAGTCGGAAAGCTTGGTGAACTCTATTGTAAATGAGGGCTTTTTAGGCTCCTCAAGGTACTCATGTGCAGGCATGGAATCCTTCAGCTCCATGTACTTTTCCTCGAACTCGCGCTTTATGTAGATAACGGGGTTCTTGAGGAACTCGTCAATGGTCTTCCACACAACGGGACGGATGTCCTTGCGCTTTTTGAGCTCCTCCACCCAGTCCTTCATGAGCTGCTCGTAGTCACGGAGCCTGAAGTACCAGTTGGTAACGGGCTTCATTGTGGGAGTCTCACCTGTCAGGGTGCTGACGGGGTTGATAAGGTTCTCGGGCATATACTGATGACCCATATCGCATTCGTCTGCGTAGCCCTTTTCGGAGGTACAGCCGTCAACGGGGCACTTTCCGATTACCTGTCTGCCGTTGAGGAACACACCTGCCTTCTCGTCGAAGAACTGCATGGTGGTTATGCGGTCAAGCTGTCCCTTCTTGTGGAGTGAGCTTATGAAGCGGTCGGTAACTGAGGCGTGTATCTCCTTGGAGCGTCCCAGACCGGAAGCTGCAAACAGATTGGGAGAGATACCGTAAGCATCGAGAGTCTCCTGCTGCTTGTCATGGTTTCTCTGAACGAAGTCCTCAAGGGAGCCCTCGAACTCGCCGTTCTTGACCTTTACGCGCCAGCCCTCGGCAATAGGAGAGCCGTAGCAGTCTGTACCGCCCACGAATATAACATTGTCCTTGCCTATACGGTCGCGCATGAATCGTGCGAAGGTGTCCGCAAAAACGAACATACCGCCCACATGGCCGAAGTGGAGCTCCTTATTGCCGTAGGGCATACCGCCTGTGACGATACATCTTTTCGGGAACACAGGACGGGGTATCTCAAAATTTTTCTTTTCTTTATTGTCTGACATTTTACTTACCTCTTTTTTGTACTAATACGCTATTTCCCCGATTTATCTGACTTTGGCAGATCAACGGCTGCAATATTCACAGAATTATCATAACAATATAATACACATTTCTGAATGAGTGTTGCTTTTGATAGGTGCATTTTGTCGCAATATTCAGCTAAAATCTCATTCATTTCTTTTTTTATGCGAATACTACAAGAAGTATAATTTGCTTTGTTATAATCATCAATATAGCTCATAATTAACTCCTTATATAATTCATAATTATTGTGGTGTCCGCTATCGCGGACGGATTTAAATAATTTCAGGCGACCATTAATTATGCATTATGCATTATGAATTATGCATTATGAAAAAGCCTGAAGGCGCTTGCGTGTTATCTCCTCGCCGAGAACATGGCTCACTTCCCATATATCGGGAGCATTGGCGTGTCCTGTGAGAGCGATACGGAGCATATTTGTGATGTGGACTATGCTTCCCCTGAACTGGTCTGGGTTCTTCTTGTAGTCCTTGGGCTTTACAGCGAAGCCCATTTCCTCGGTGATAGCCTTTACCTTGTCGAACCATGCAGCGGAGTCGTCGCTGTGGTCATAAGCTGCAAGGTACTTGCCGAAGAACTCCTTAACGGTAGCCTCGTCGCACTCCTCGGGCATATCATCGGTGACCTTAAAGGTCTCATCGTAGTAGAAGCTCATGAAGTCGCAGGCCTGCTTCCAGGTCTCGATGTCACGTCTGGGCTTTGCACCGCCTCTGCCCACATTGAGAGCAGCAAGAGTTCTCTCGGGGTACTTCTTTATGAGAGCGGCAAACTCATCATTGTACTCACTGCACCATTCCAGCCAGCCGTCAAAGACCTGCTGTGCAGGCATACGGCAGATAACGTTCTTGGAAATATCGCGGAGCTTGTCCAGGTCCACCAGAGCGCCCGAAACGGACATCTTATCCAGTGCATAGGGGAAGTCATGGTAGTCAGCCTCGGGATCTGCGATACGCCACTCCTCATAGTTGGAGTTGAGGAGAGTGAGCAGGAACTCCCAGATAGCGTCTCTGCTTATTCCCTCCTGCTGGTAGTACGCCAGCGCCAGCTCGGGGTCCTTACGCTTTGAGAGCTTGCGCTTGCCGCCTGTCTCTCCGTCTATCTTCATGAGAGTTGCGGTGTGGCAGTATTTAGGCTGCTTCCAGCCGAGAGTATTGAACAGCTCAACGTGCATAGGCAGAGAGGAGATCCACTCCTCGCCGCGGATAACATGAGTTGAGCGCATGAAATGGTCATCGATAACGTGGGCGAAGTGGTATGTGGGGATACCGTCGCTCTTGAGGAGAACGAAGTCCATGTTGTTTCTGGGCATTTCCAGCTTTCCGCGGATAGCGTCCTCAACAGCTATGGTCTCGCCTGTCTCCTGACCTCTGAAGCGGAGAACCCACTCCTTGCCGGCAGCGATATTAGCCTTTACTTCATCTATGGTAAGGTCACGGCACTTTGCATACTTACCGTAAACTCCGGGGTTTTCCTTGTTGGCGGTCTGCTGATCGCGGACAGCCTCTATCTCCTCGGCAGTCATGAAGCAGGGATAAGCCAGTCCCCTTTCTGTGAGGAGCTTTGCGAAAACGTGGTATATCTCCTTACGCTGACGCTGTCTGTAGGGACCGTAGTTTCCGTTGTCGCCCTCTGCGGTGGCACCCTCGTCGAAGTGAACGCCGAAATAGTCCATAGCGTTGATGACGGTCTCAACAGCGCCCTCCACCTCACGCTTATTGTCGGTATCCTCTATTCTGAGGTAAAAAACACCGTCTGACTGGTGAGCGATACGCTCGCCGATAATAGCGTTGTAGAGGTTGCCGAGGTGAACGAAGCCTGTGGGGCTGGGTCCTATACGTGTAACGCAGGCGCCCTCGGGGAGCTGTCTTTCGGGGAAACGAGCGTCAATATCCTCGGGAGTTTCCTTAACATCGGGGAAAAGAAGTTCTGCAAGTGCCTTAAAGTCCATAATATCAATCCTTTTGTAAATTCTGAGCCTGTAAATGCACAGGCAATATTTATTTAATTATACCACATAGCTCTGCCAAAGTCAATGACTAAAAACCGCAGTGAAAAACCGCTTGACAGACCGCAGAAGGTGCGGTATAATACGGATATACGATACACTCTCTTATATTCAACCAAAAGGAAGATCATGAATTATAAATTTCTAAGAGGGAAACATTCCCCGATCATAATACCCATATTAATAGCCATTCTGATATTCGGCGGCGAGACCGTAGGAACTATTTTTTTCATCATCGGCGCCGTAGTAGTTGCAGTATGGCTCTATGATCTTCTCAGCAATATTTTCACAGACAGCAGCAGCGATGAAGATAATGACGAATATCACGATAGATACGAATAATAAAAAAGCTCCTCTTTTTCAAGGGGAGCTTTTCATATGTGCATTTATTAATGTTGATTTTCAGATATGTGGTCTGTCAGATGTGGTAGCAAGCATGACGTACCTTGTATACAGCACCGTCATTGTTGATGCACTTGTACCAAGCCCATACAACTACATAGTTGCCCTCTATTGAGGTTGTGTACTTCCAGAACTGATACTGATGATTGAGCTCAGCACTTGCTGAGAGAGTGTTGTCAGACTTGGGAAGTACAGTCTTTGTTACAGCTGTACCTGTTCCAAGAAGGGCAAATGCCATTGCGAAAACTGCTGTTCTCTTGAGGATATTTTTCATATAAGGTGTTCCTTTCATAGATAATAATGATATGATCTATGCGGCTGTTGCCGGCTTATGAGCCGCATTTATCTTACAGTCATTATTCTACATATCTCTCACCTTTTCCGCAATAAAACCGGAGTGAACAGCACCAAAAGCGGAGTAAACCGCAAAAACGCACTTCATCATGGGGCATACAGATCACCGTTTTATGACGGCATTACACAAAAGGCTCCCCTCGGTATGAGGGGAGCCTTTTAGTTTGTTCAGAGCTGTAGCTCAATAAACATGAGTTTCCAGAGTAGTACCGCAGAGACTGCAGTAGACTGTCTCTATGCACATATAATATACATAATCGCCTGTCCAGATAGGGTATACATCCCACTTTGAGGTAACATGATAGCTTCCGCCGTGGCAGTTGTTACAGCTTGCAGCAGAAGCAATGAGTGTGTTGTCAGACTTTGGTGCTACTGTCCTGGTGAATACCGAACCTGCTCCGAGAAGAACGAAGGCAAGTGCAGCTGCTGTGATTTTTTTGAGTGTGTTTTTCATAGTTTGCTACATCCTTTACAATATATTTAAGGTCAACGGACCTTATGTGCAGAGTATAACACAATAGTTCAAGAATGTCAATAGTTTTTATGCACAAAAACAGTCTGTGTCTGATCAATAAGGCTGATAACAGCTGCCTAAGATGTCTTTGATTCCAGGAACCTCACCAGCATATTCCATGTTGTGCAGTCCACGCAGCCACTTTCGGGAAGTCCGCAGCAGCCCCTGAACACCCTTACCGCCGCGGCAGTTTCCTCACCGAATTCTCCGCTTACAGCTATTTTCGGCATATTGTCATACCAGGCAGCCGCTTTCCAGAGCATAGCCTGGATAATATACACCAGCTCGCCGCTGTCACCGATGTCCAGGGTGAAGCCTTTGGAGGGAAAGGCGTGATACGCCGCAGGCTCTCCCTCGGTGAGCTCTCTGTAGACCTCAGCTATCACGTCCCATGTGTCGGAATCCGTGTCTCCCGTAACGGGAAGCCCGTACTCACGCTGAAAAGCCTCCACCGCCTGCCTGGTGTCGTTTCCGTAGACACCGTCGGGCAGCACCTGCGGTATCTTTCCTCCCAGCATAGCTATACCGCAGAGCATCTTCTGAAGCTCGCGGATATGTCCCTTTCTCTGTTCATCTGTATATGGCATATATTCCTCCCTTTATCAATGCGTAATTATCAAAGACTTCTTTTTCCCGCAAAGCACGGACGGCTGACGGCTAATGGCTAACGGCTGACGGCTATTTTATAGTGTAACCCGGGTTCTGGTAGGGACGCTTGTCAAAGCCGAAGCGCAGGTCTGAGTAAACTCCCGCTATCCTGTCCCAGGTCACCGCGCCCACTATTCCCGATGGGTCAATGCCGAACTGCCGCTGGAAGGCAGTGACGGACTGCCTTGTAAGGGGGCCGAAATAGCCCGTGTCGCTTACCGCAGGAATATCGGGATAGCTTCTGTTTATATAGGTGAGGTACTGCTGTATAGTCCTCACCGAGTCCCCTCTTGCCCCCTCGCGGAGAACAGTCCCGGGGTAGAGGGCAACAGCGGTATACTGGGAAGGCACAGACTCCGCAATGCCCTCATAGGCGCGGTAAAGGTCGTTCCTTGTGGCTCTGTCCACCACTCCCGTCTGTGGAAGCCCGAAGACCCTCTGGAAGGACTTTACGGAGCGCTCGGTCTGCTCTCCGAAATAACCCGTTATCTCCACGGGTATCACCGCCTCATAGTAGGCGCCGATGACCGCAAGGTAGTATTGCAGCATACTAACCTCTATGGACTGCATACCGATCCGCAGCTCCTCCGCGAACTGCGGTGAGATCTCCTCGAAGCGAACTCCCTCGGAGTCCAGCTCCGCAAGCCGCTTGACGCTGGTGTATATGTAAGTTATCCTGTACCAGGTGGCGGCATTGACTGTACCCGTTACTTCCAGTCCGAAGACCTGCTGAAACTTCCTTACTGCCGCCTCGGTAGCGCTGTCGAAAATGCCGTCGGCGGCAGGTATCTTTGGTATGGCAGGAAAATTTCCCGATATACGGTTGAGCCATACCTGTATGTACTTCACATCATTGCCGAAGGAGCCGTTTTTCAGCTCCGTATCCGGGAATGAGGGCATGGCAGTCTGAACAGGAGCGTTCTTCACGATGTCGATGTCCTCGCCGTAGTAGTACTGCAATATCTCATAGGGAGTATACCCGCGGTTGGCAAGGGTCACGGTGCCCCACTGAGAAAGCCCCGCACAGGTGGTAGTGGTACCGTTGCAGAAGGCGGTGAACAGGGGCTCCACCCTGCCCTGCCGCCGCACATAGTCGTTGAACAGCTCGTCTGCGAGGTAGCTTATATTCTCGAAATACTCCCGCCCGTTTATGAACTTCTGGTCGAACTGAGTAGTGGCGGTGATGTCGAAGCTGTACCCACGTGAGCGGTACCACTCGGTATAGATACGGTTCAGCGCAAAGGAAACAATGGCGTAGATATTGGCGCGGAGAGCGCTCTCGGGCCAGGTGGGGTATATCTCGCTGGAGGCAACATTGATATAATCCCCTTAGAGTAGACAGAACAAAAAACACTAAGGAGGATATAGTATGCCAAGAAATGCAAAATTAACAGATGAAGAGAGAATGTCAGCGGTACAGGAATATTTGGACGGAAAAGG
>Ga0255347_1008726_pt1 | contig 10096 bp, 8 predicted proteins | sample wastewater_treat_2_FD_192479 | JGI IMG/M metagenome (GOLD analysis project Ga0255347, IMG submission 192479) | Wastewater microbial communities from Lulu Island WWTP, Vancouver, Canada - plant24 | ecosystem: Engineered > WWTP > Wastewater > Unclassified | place: Canada: Vancouver, British...
AGTGGCACTCCTGCCATTTATGATGCACTCATAAACGAATTGAACGAGTGGATGATTTCCTATCGTTTACTCGTCAAGAGTCGCATTACACGCACTGCCAATCGTAAAGTGTCGGACGAAACAGGTTCTGATAAAAAGGAAGCAGTCGCGATGTCTGCTCAAACTTCCGCGACTGCCTAACGCATAGCTTTGTTTCGTAGTGAAAAAGCCTCGTATGCCTGTTATCGGGGCTTTTTTTATTTGCCCCCGTATGTGATTTAAATGAAACGAAATCTGTTTTGTTTTTACGAATGAATAACGTTCTTCGCTTAATTGACTAATTTAATTGACTTGTTTAGCTTTTCTTGCCCGTTACAGATTGGATTTACCTGATTTTTCAACCGCATTTGTTTTGTTTCTATTCTTAATTTAAGATACACACCGTAAAACTAAAACTTTCCGCCGTCAATTTCTACTTTTCATTTGCAAAGATGAGAAAATTTTTCGCACGGCGCAAAAAAAATGCTTTTTTAACACGATAAAAAGGTTTAAATAACGTTTAAATAGTAAAGGAAGAGAAATCAATATCATGTTTGTAATCCAATTGCAATCATTTTAAATACACTTCAACAAATTCGATTCAATTATTTGCGAAGATTCAATTTCCGATTTACAGCATTATCGCTCGGATTGCAAACTCAGCCGTGTGCGGGTGCATTTCACATTTTGAATTACTTGAGAAGTTCCCATTTTCTTAAAATTAGGAATGTCTCAATTTTAAGTTAAATATTCGTAATCCGGCTGTTTTGGTTAAATTCGTTAGACAAATATTAGACGTCGGTTAGATACTGTCTCGGAAAAACATCCCAACTTTGTTGTGTTGTTCATCATAATAATGAGGCGAAGCATTTTATATATTTTCGTATTGGTGATTGCGTTTTTTCTTGTTGCCTGTCATAAACAGGAAAACGAGAGAATGTATGCAAAACTGACTCGATGGGATGTCCTGTTGGATGAATGCCCCGAAGCGATTATCGACAGTCTGGAATTAATAAATGCCAAACAACTCGATGCGAGGAATCGAGCATATTACGGTTTGTTGAAAACAATTGCAGAGGATAAATCTTTTTCCGATTTTACCTCCGATTCGTTGATCGCAAATACCGTCAGATATTATGATCGCCATGAAATCGGAAGCGAAAACCATATCCGATCGCTTGTATATCGGGGTATCGTTCTAACGCGTATAGGCGTAACCGACAGTACGGTATATATTCCGCTGATACGCGCCAAGGATTTGTTCGATAAATCGAAAAAGAAAAATCCTTCAATCGGCTACCTGCTTTATTATTATTTGGGAAACCTTCATTACCGGAACGGCAATCATGAGTTGGCCGGAAAATATTACTACAGAGCACTCAATTATGCCAAAAAGGAGAATTCGCAAAGACATATTTTTGATGCATATTCCGAATTGTTTTGGAATGAAATGACACGAGATCGATATGAAACAGCGAAATTATATTTGGATACGTTGCTCCGTTTCAAAAACCGTGTTCCCGATATCGACTTTACTCTATTGAACATGCAATCGGTATATTACGATACTCAGGGAGAACACGAGAAGTCCCTGCAGTGTGAAAAAGACATGATTGATTTGCTGCCGTTCCAAAAAGAAAAAGTAGAAAATTTTCGAACCTATTATTCTCTGTCCGATAGATATAAAAGCGCAAACAAACTCGATAGTGCAATGTATTATGGTTTGCAGGCCATTGCATCCATATCCGACTCTGCCTACTGTCTCAATTATCTTTTGTATAAAAATGTTGCCGATATTGCCGCCGCACAAGAAAATTACAGATTGTCCGATTCCCTTCGGCAAAAAATGTTTGAGGCTTACGAACATTCTGTTGACGAGCAAATCAATACAAAAATTCTGGAACTGGAAAAACGTTACGATTTAGCCAAAGCCGAAAACAAAGCCCTGAAAGCACAAAACAATGTTACGTTGCTCGCTGTTTTGATGTTTGTTCTCCTTTTATCTGTAACCGGATTGGTCCTATTTTTTCGCAAGCGTCAAACGATGGCAGTATTGCGAAACGAAAAATTGCAAATAGAAGCAAAAATTGCCGAAACCGAAGCCTTGCTATTGCGAAGACAAACCGATCAGCAAAAAAATGTATTGAACATTTATGGCGCTTTCCTGAAACAATATGCCGATCAACAGCGTCAGTTGAAAACATTCGAAATGAAAATCAGAGGCGACAGAAATCTTAAACTGGCAGATAAATATCACGAAATATTAAAGCAGGGCGAAGAACAGTTCAATACCCTTTCTAACGAACTGTTTTCTTCTCACATATTCGAAGATATTTTGGATGTACATCAAGGCTTGGAACTGCTGAGCGAAACCGATCGTCTTCTTCTCATCATGCTTGCCATGAAAACCGATACGATGCAGATAGCTTCATTGCTGCATACAACGCCTGCTAACCTTAAGTCCAAAAAATCATACCTGAAAAAGAAAATTATGGAAAATAAGTCTTCTTTCGATCATTTCGACAACCTGATATCGCTTTTTAAATAGCTTTTTCGGCACTTTTCGAGGTAAGAATCGATTTGGTTACCGTGCATATATTCAGAGTTTTAAGGCTAAAAAACAGGTAAGAATTGTTGTGGGGTATTGACGCGCATCAGAAATTACTTTTACTTTGTTGGTGAAAAACAAATAAAAAGGAATGGCATGAAACGAAACTTTATTTTGGCTGCATTTTCTATTATCGTCGTTTCGGGACTTTACTCATTTGTTATCTTGGATGGCAGGAGCATGGCAAGCGCCAATCACAAAATAGAACTTGAGAAAAGAACCGGATGCACGCGATCTGCCACCGCTGCAAGAGTTAATGCCTTTGTCGATGATAGTTTTTTGACGATCGAAATCGAAAATTATTCGGGAATAGCATGGGTTCAGGTCACAGGACAAGGAGGGTCTGTGCAACAATCGTTTCAAATAGACAATTCGGGTACATGCATGTTCGACATATCAATATTGCCTGCCGGCAGTTATGCCTTGTGCATTACGTTAGAAAACGGAACGTATGACGGATTGCTTGAAAAATAGGACTGTATATGATATAGAAACCAAACAAACAGAGAAAGCAGTCAGTGCCGTAATCCACATCTCCCCCTCTCGGTGCCCGAGGGTACGAGAGAGGGAGAGTGGAAGCCTCCCTTGCAAGGAGCAAGCCCATCCATCAAAATCGAAACTTCTCTTCCGTCGGTTGACGGAAAAACCCGGAAGGGACTGAGAGGCGCTGCAAAGATAACAAAAACACGGTAATTGTTTACCGGATGCCACCGAAAGTGAAGAAAAGTAGCCGGATGGTGCAGTAATTTCCCCCGAAACCGATCATCGGGTTGCTGTATGAAAAACATAAAGAAAACAATAATTTACCACTTAATAATAGAAAAATGAAGCAATTAATTACTAAATCTATTAAGTTGTTATCTATCAATATTTTTATTCTTTTTATGAATAATTGTTCTGATAGTAATACTTTGATTATGAATGAGGAAGAATCTAAAGCAGTAATTTCTTCAACCCGATCCACCATTGCACAAAATATTCCTTTTGTATGGGATGATAGTAATAATCCAAAAATAAATATTGGAGGATCTGAAATCATACTTCCTTTTTATAATGGTTCGCCAGGAGTTGGGCTGCCTCAGAATATAGTAAACGATTATAAAAAAATAGATGGATGGGAAATGGTTTATAACTTTATTACAGACCCTAATTTATATGTGGAAGGGAGGAATATTTTCATTTTATATAATAAATTTAGAGGAATATTTAGAATCTTCTATTATAATACCATAACACCAACAATTGGTAAAACTACTTTCATCAAAATAAGTATTGACGATGCTAATACAAAACTATTTAATTGTGCAAACCTTGGCATTTATTATTTGCCTCTAAATCAAACTGGCCCTCAGAGTGTATATACTTCTAATATTATAAATATCGATGCTAAGTCTTTGTGTCTTGGATGGAATTGTTTTGATATCGAAATGTCCTATGATGATAGTTATAAAACTAATCCAACTAAATCGGCTGAAATAAGCATTGGATTTTATGATCAACTAGTATGGCATATATTATTAAATGGATACTATGATACAAGCGGTAATCTCTCATACGTTGAAACAAGTTCTTCTAATCCAATGGGTGATCTTATGCAAAGTATTTTTAATGCAGTCGGGGTAAAATCAGGTGAAGCTGCAGAAAATGCAATTCTTTCTCAAAGGTCAGATACATCTTCAGTTAGTACACGATCAGCAACTCTTACTTCTATTTTAGGAACGGTTGTAAAAACTGGCATATCAAATCTAATTAGTTCCGTCACTAAATCATGGACATCTATTTTTGCTAAACAAACAAATACATATAAAACAATGGATATAAAAATGTCAAGTAAAATTAAAATCGATGGAACTATAACGAGTTCTCTTCCTTCTATCGGAATTGGGGTATTTAATTTGCCTGTTCCTGGATCAAAACTTGATGCAGATGCAACATTAAGTCCTATATATCATGCACCTCTTGGAGTATGGAATTTAAAATCTTTGAAAACTGTTAAGATTGGTGATCATATATTTCCAACAATTGAAGATATAGAGGGCGGGTATCCCACGTCTGATGATTCTTATCCTTTTTATGCTAATGTAGGAGAATATATAGAAATTGTCCCACCTCAATATCGGAAAGAAGATGTAATAATAAATGATAGTGTGTTAAGTTGCATTTCCAATTACGAAGTAAAATCGGAAATATTTTATAAGAAGCGCAATAATGATGAAAAAGCAATAAATGACAGTATTATTACAAATGATAATAAAATATGGATTCGGAACTATTCAAACAAATACTATCCGTATAAAGATAAACATTATATATCCAAAGCTTATTGGATGTATTTAAATTCAGATAGTTACGAGAGACGTTTAACATCCGACGTTTATTTTGATTCGGATTATCTTAAGTTTATAGCCAAAGTTACCCTTTTGCTTTATCCAAAAGCTCCATATAATACGGATGTAATAAGCTTAACAAGAACATATGAATGCAAAACAGAGAAAGTGAGCACTCCTTTTCTAGGAAGAGCATTAATAGGTTCATATAATTAATTCTCTATATATTCAATCTAAAATTTTACAAATATGAAAAAGAACTTTATTATTTTGTTGACATTTTCGGCTTTAATAGCCTTCTCTTCGTGTTCACATTCTGAAGATGAGCCTGATATTGAGGATAATATTTTGGTAAATACTGTATGGAAAAGGCCATATTATGCTATGTCGGGACCTTTGGTAGGTTACGAAGTTTTAAAGTTTCTACCAAAAGATGTTATCACACGCACTATGGAAGATTTAAACGACATAACAAGAGAATATAGATGGGTTGGAAGTTATAAAATTAATGGAGAAAAAATAGTATGCAACATCAACAGTCAAACAATCGAGTTGATTATGAATCCCAATAATACGATTTGCATACCGTCTGAAACAGGTGAATGTTTTGTGAAACAATAAAAATGAAAATATTATGAAAAAGAATCTGGTTTTGTTTCTGTTATCTTTTGTCCTTATTGGTTTCATTTCCTGTTGCAAATGCGACGAAGAAATTGATGTGGTGGAGTCGAATGAGATTGCATACACAGAATGGGTCAATGAAAATGAAGGAACTACCCTGCAATTTTCAGAGAAGCTCGTGGCTTTTAAAGTTACGAACGGAAATATTATACGAATATTGAACTACACCTACGACGACGGGAAAATTTTTGCCGAAGGCGTGGAAAATACGTCCGGTGTGAGATGTTCTTTTACGGCCGGTGTTGTGAAGGGTGAAAAAGAACATTTATTGATAAGGGAAAGCAATATGGCGCCTTATTATTTTGGAGAAAAATATTACAAAAAATAACAGGACATTCATTCCGTTAGCACAAGTTTCATCACTTATGCATGAAAAGTCGGCAGTTTATTTTGCTCCACGTTATGCTAACGCTGAACTCGAACGAGCGGAAAATTTTCATGGTCTTAAAATTTGAACGCCTCATTTTTCAGTTAAATTTTCATAATTCAGCTGTTTTGGTTAGATTGGTTAGACAAATATTAGACGTTTGTTAGAAAGGGTTTCAAATAAAAGCCCCAACTTTGACACAACAAAAACCTGAAAAAAATTCGAAGCGTATGAAAAAGACAACATGCACCGACAACCTGTTTGAGCTGCAGCAGGAATTATCTTTTGAGGACGATCTCAAGTTATGTGCTGAATAAATCGCAATTTTAATCCATTAAATTATCTTTACCTTATGAATAAAAAGAAGTTTTTATTGGCATATATAGTCAATTTTACGATAGTAATCAGTTTGATCTTATTTGGACTTTTCAGAAATAACTCAGAACTTATAAAAAGTGGAATTTCGTTGTTTGCCTTTACAGTCCCAGCTCTAATAGGATCGATATTTGGATTAAAAATAAAAACCGATAAAAAAATATATCTCGTCTTTTCTATTCTGTTTTCTCTGAGTCTTTTCTTTCTTGTTGTGGGATATTTGTTTAATCTATTGCATTATGGCATTATTCTAAGTATTATATTAGGCATAATAAGTATCTCGTATTTAGTAAGAAAAAATAAAAACTTTTGAAATAGTAAAGAAATGATTAATAATGAAGCGTCTTCAGCTTATGCATTATCTAAGCTGAAGATCTTCCGGCAAAAATTAACATGAATATTTTTTTATTTCAAAAATGATCATAAACCATTGGGAGAATATAACAATGAATACATCTATGCTTAGAATTCGAGAAAAAAGAGCTGTCTTTTATATCAAAAAGACGTTGCCTGTTATTGTATGTTTGCTGTTGTTCGCTTCTTGTTCAACCACTTCGGACTTTTATGGTTACGGCAATAGCAATAAAACAAGCATGTTTGCCAATTTCGATGAGCTGGGAATGGACAAAGATTCATTTCTGAAGAAGTTTGGAACTCCAACGAATAAGGAAATCTATGTGGATGATCAAAACAATCTGATCGAAGTACTCTATTATACCGAATTGTTAAACTATGACAAGATTGCCGTAACAACCAAATTCCGTTTTAAAAACAACATCTTGATAGAGCAAAAAAATGAAGAAATGATCAATTATATTGACAAAAAAATGTTGGACGCGATTTTAAGGGAGGTCCGAATATCAAGAGGTCGATGACTATTTAATCTTAAAAACAAATACCGATCAAATAGTCGTTTCGAACACTTTATTGTCATGCAATATGAACGCATAAATAATTTTTTGTATGAAGCATACACTCAAAAAAGCGAGTGGATTAATAAACATTCTATACGAGAACTGTAAATTATCAGTAAGTCACACAAAAACAAATGAATTATGGATCAGAATTTAATTTCCGGGGCGTTGACTCCCGACGATGTGCAGGCGTGCAAAGATGCCTTAGACGTGTTGTTCACCAAAATGCCGTTCCTTTTCGACACTTGAGCGTGTTTTTGCCACACTTCGGAAGGAATTTGCAATCCATATAATTGCAAATCCTCGCAAGAAGATTTTTATAAATAAGGCACAAACAATGAAAAAGAAACTACTCATTTTGTTTTTCTCCATGAGTTCTCTTTTCCCTGTTTTTTCACAAATACAGGGAAGAGTAACCGACGCAAATAATCAACCCGTCGAATTTGCGAATATTGCCTTGTATGCTTTGCCTGACAGCACACTTGTATCGGGAACAATTACCGATTCTCTGGGCTTTTATCGTATGAACAATGTCGAATTGGGCAATTACCGAATGCAGATATCCTTTATCGGTTATCAAACAGTTTATGCCGATTTGATATTGACAGGAGAAACTGGCCAACCTATCATCCACAATTTCAAGATGGAAGTGGATCCTAACGTGTTGCAGGAACTTGTTGTGGAAGGACAACGTCCTGCAATGAAGGTTGAAGCCGGCAAACTCATCTACCACATCCCGTCTTTATTGAAAAACAAATCCGTAACCAATGCTTACGAAGCATTGAAAGAAATCCCCGGTGTGCTGGAACAGAATGGCCAACTTACACTTATTGGCACCAGCGGAATGACTATTCTCCTGAACGGACAAAAAACATCCATGACAGATGAGCAATTGATAACATTGCTGAAAAGTATGCCAAAATCGCAAGTGGAAGATATTGAAATTATGTACAGCGCTCCACCGAAATACAATGTTCGTGGCGCCGCCATCAATGTGTTGTTGAAAAAGCAAAAAGGAGAAGATACGCAGCCCGTTTGGCAGGGTGAAGTAGCGGGCGAATTTCGCCAACGAACACAAGCGAGTGGAAACGGACGCACGAATATAACTTACGGAGGGAAACGTGTATCCGTAGATGCTCTGTATTCTTATGGTAATTCCCTCACATTCAACAAAGAAGAACTTACTGCCGAACATATAATGAATAATACGATGTACGTTATTGATCAAGTCAGCGAAGGAACGAATAAATATCAGGTTCACAACACACGCTTGGCGTTTGAATATGCGTTCGACAATAAAGACAAGATTGATATTTCCTACACAGGAATGTTTGATAAATCGAGCTCGAATCGAACGGCAACGACGCATATTTCGGAAACGACAACCGATACCAAAACAAATTCCGAAGGACCTTCGTCGATGCACAACATAAAAGCCGATTACATATTTCATTTCGGATTGAATTTGGGTGCCGATTATACCTACTATGATGATAAATCCACTTATGTTCTGATTAATACGCCGGAAAACTCAACGTCTGAAACGGAAAAAATTAAGTCGATATCTAAACAAACTATTGGCAAAACATTTATGTATGCCAATCAAACACATCAGTTTCGAAACAACCTTCAAATCAATTATGGAGTCAATTACTCGTTGGCCGAAACAACCAACCTTTCCGAAGCCACTCACAATGATTCGACATATATAGAAGCCACTTTTGATACAAAACAGAAAGAAACCATTTGGAATGTTTTTGCGAATGCATCTAAATCTTTTTCGGAAAAAGTATCAGCGGAAGCATCGCTGTCGGTAGAGTTTTATACAGCTACGGAAGAATCAGACGGGAAGAGAAATACAATTTGGGACGACCGAGCGTATTTTCCTGCCTTCAATATCAGTTACACACCGGATGATGACCATATTCTTCAGTTTTCGCTTTCTTCCGACAAAACATATCCTTCTTATTGGTCTCTGAACCCATCCATTTACCATTTTAGCGTATATGGGATAACCTATGGGAACCCCCATTTGCGACCGATGCGTAAATATGATTTGGGATTGACCTATATTTTCAAACGGAAGTACGTTATCCGACCTTATTTTTCTTACCTTCCCGATTATTATACGCAGATACCATACCAGTCGCCCGAAAAACTGCAACAGGAATTTATGGAACAGAATTTCAATTTTCGACAACAGATAGGTTTACTAACCGTTATCCCGTTTAATATAGGGAAATGCATTTCATCTCGTTTTGTAGCCAATGGAATGTATTGGCGAGAAAAAGACGATACGTTTTTTGATCTTTCGTTCGACCGCCATACGTTTTTCGGATTTTTCCAATTGAACAATGATATAAACATATCTTCTGATCCTGATCTAAAGATGAATATTTCAGGACATTACACTACGCCAACGGCTATTCAGGGCCTTTATGATCTTGGTTCGACAGGCGATTTTTCGGCAGGTTTCACATGGACGTTTGCTAAAGAACGGATGAAACTTATTTTGAATATTGAAGACATTTTCAACACCAATACCCCGACAGCAAGTATCGATTATCAGAATCAGAAAAGCAGGATGGATGCTTTCAGGGATACCAGGCTGATTTCACTTTCCTTCATTTATCGTTTTGGCGGTTTCAAAGAAAAAGAACGCAAAGAAGTGGATACTTCACGTTTTGGCGGATTATAATCAAGGATAAACGGAAATTTTATCATTAATCTAATTTCCTTTCATCAAACAACCCGACGCGAAGGACTGCGGTCTGGCATGTATCTGCATGATTGCAGAGCATTACGG
>Ga0255347_1008728_pt1 | contig 10096 bp, 10 predicted proteins | sample wastewater_treat_2_FD_192479 | JGI IMG/M metagenome (GOLD analysis project Ga0255347, IMG submission 192479) | Wastewater microbial communities from Lulu Island WWTP, Vancouver, Canada - plant24 | ecosystem: Engineered > WWTP > Wastewater > Unclassified | place: Canada: Vancouver, British...
ATATCAGAAAATTTTTCAAGTTTTTATGGACTAAAACAGATAAGTAAAGCTATAATAAATATGTTTAATCTGCTTAATAAACATCAATTATTGCTTGACAACAAATTATTCCGATAGTATAATAACCCTTGCATTGCGGAATTGTGTAACGGTAGCACGGCAGACTCTGACTCTGTTTGTCTGGGTTCAAATCCTAGTTCCGCAGCCAGAAAGACTGTCGATTTTTGTCGACAGTCTTTTTATATTAATATGGAAATAAATTGCTATTTGTGATATTGTTAAATCAAATTTTTATATAAAGGGAGGTTAAACCAATGTTTGAAAAAAGAGAATTTCCCATATTGGAATATGATACAAATCCAAAAGCGAAAATAGATCCTTCAAATTTAACAGCTAAAACTGATGTCCCCGAATGCTGTGTTATAACCTTTTTTGGCGATGTAATTAATGAAATGTTACAGTCAAACAAGTTAAAACAGATTGCAACATTCTATTCATGCACAGTTCATTTGCCAATATATGAAACTAAATATAAGGGAAAATCCATCGCAATTGTGCAAGGTTTTTTGGGTGCCGCTGGTTCTGCTGGCTTATTGGAAGAACTCATTGTTATGGGATTTAAAAATTTTATAGTTTGCGGTGCTGCGGGAGTTTTGCAAAAAGGCATTCAAGTAGGACATTTAATCGTACCCTATTCAGCTGTTAGGGATGAGGGCGTTTCATATCACTATATAGAGCCTTCGAGAGAAATAGAATGCAACAAACATGCTGTAAACACTATTGAGAAATTATTTGAAAATGAAAAAATTCCTTATATCAAAGCAAAAACATGGACTACTGACGCATTTTATAGAGAAACAGAAGATAAAATTTCACTCAGGGTTTTAGAGGGATGTGTTACAGTAGAAATGGAAGCTGCTGCATTTTTTGCAGTATCAAAATTTCGCAATGTTGTATTAGGACAAATTTTATTTGGCGGTGATGACTTAAGCGGTGTTGAATGGGATTCACGTCGATGGACCAGCAGAGAAGAAATAAGGAGAAGTCTTGTTGAATTGTCATTCAAGACTTGTTTGCAATTATAAGCTATTGTTACTGTTATGTTTAATTCATGGCATCTTTTTCACTACCTCTTTACAAAAAGGGAAGTCTCTTTTGCTAACGCCACATAAGGCAGTAATTTGAAAACAACATTGAAATACAACTTATGGGCGTTGCAAAGGCGAAAAGACAGCGTAGAAGGCAGAAATGCTTTTGCGCTGTCTTTCTTTATGTTCAAAAATAAAATCGCATATTCGTCAAGCAAAAACTTCCTTGCTACAATGTAGATGAAGGAGGTAAGCGGATATGCGAAATCAAAAACACTACATAGCGATTGATGAAAACGAACGGAGAATTATTCTAAATGCCCTTAATACACTGCGCAACAAACTGCTTGCAGAAGGCAGATATACGGACGCAGTAGATGATGTTCTAATCAAAGTAGTCAACGCACCTGTTAAGAAATTCAAAATCAAAATTGCGGAGGTTTAAGGCTATGGAAAAGACAATATTTGAACAGATGGGCGGCACTTATACACGGCAAGGTGACTATTACTTGCCGAATCTCACTTTGCCCGCCGAAGAAAATAAGCCCATAGGGATATGGGGCCAGCGGCATTTACGGTATATCCGGCAGTATAGGAAAGTGTTTTACACGAATCTGCTTACAAGCGGCAAACTGAACAGTTATCTTGCCGACGTTGACGAACAGGCGGAAGATATGTTTTTTCGGCTGGTGGAGCAGATGGTAGAGCGTGAAGGTATAACAGAAAAGCTCAAAGCCGAGCAACCGATGGAATGGGTAGGCAAGATGAATGCGCTGCGTGAAGCGGCTACGGAAATCGTGAATGCAGAAGTAATTTTCGCATAAACCAAAGCCATACAATAAAACCCGTAACGCTTTCAAACGCAAAAAACGAGGGGGTAAGGTACAAACACCTTACCCCTCAAAGTTTAGACTTAAAAAACGGCTTGAAATCAGGCTTTTTCAGCCTCTAAATTTCTACCTTTTATATGTAGAAAATTGGGCGATCGTTATGGCGAACACAAGCCTTAAAGTAAGCTCAAAATTCACCGGCATATCTCAAACCTTTTTGCTTTTGCTCTGTCATCGAATTTCTGCTTTTCCAAACATCAAATGCTTGTTTTATGCTGCAATTGTCAGAGATATCTCCGTTGCGGTAGGTGTGCGCTTGAATAATTACGTTGTCTTTTATTTCAACAGCCGCTACATATTTGCCGTTGTCTATCATGCCGTAAACATTATTTCGAAAAAACTGCCAGTCGGCAAGACAATTTTTCAGTTCTTTGCCTGCCTGCAAAAATTCCATGGAGTTTTTCAGCCTTCTGAAAGAATATCCGTTTATGCAGCATTCCAAGTCGGGATGTCTGAAATTCTTTGATGAGCAATCCGGTATTGAAACGCCAAAAAGCGCACCCATATCATTTTCAATCCCCTCAAAATCATCCCGTTTCTCCAGCCATCCATTGTGCCACTTTTGCCGCTCTATTTTCTTATCATACTCGCTGAGCAGATAATACCATGAAACATAGTTATATAACCAATATCGATTCGTTGCCCGAAAGAAATGATGATATAACCTTCCGATCCCGATTTCCGCCTTATATTCCGCATAGAAATTGATAAGACGCGGCATTTTATGTAAGAACGCCAATTCAGAAAAAATATTTTGAGATGTGATGAAATTCCGAAACAAATTGACATCTTCAATAATTTTCCAAAGCTGTTCGAGTTCCTCTGTGTAAAAAAATAACGCAGGATTACAAAAAAGCAGTTTCCGAATACTTTTTACTTTCGGCAGCGTTGTTTTTTCAAAGATACTCGGAATCTTCACAGCATGATGCAGCCGCCTAACTGATTTAAGAAAACGCCTTTCAATCAAATCACCTTTTTCCGCATATGGAACCGCATTGTAAAATTCTGAATCATATCCGATAAATCTGGTCATTAGAAGGAACTGCTCTACGGTGAGTTCCTTTGTCCGAAAGGGCAAGGAACCATGAAAGATTTTTACAAACTGGTTTTTCAGTTCTCGGTTGACCGGCTTATACAAATTGATCAATTCAAATATCGGATCATCAGAATTAAGGTTTGGTTTTCTATTTGAAATGTCACGAATCTGTAGTTTTTCTCCGCACCCGTTTTCCAGTGAAACAAAAGTATGACCGTTTTTTAAGTTAAATGTTATTGTTTCATACAACTCAAAATCAGTAATACATATTTTGTCAGCACCCCATTCGATTTGAAACCATTCTTTCAATTCCAATTTTCGGGAGATTCTAATTTTCCTTTTATCAACGGTAAATAAAACATCTACAAATCCTTTGCTTGGATAGGATTCCATATTGCATTTGGGACAAATAAAATAGTCCATTGTTTCTATTGGCCTGTTAAATACAAGCGTTTGCGGAGTCTTTTCCGAAATGGATGTTTGCTGTGCCGATTGGACCTCCATCGGTAAATAAGCTTTCCACTGATGGTTGTGATATGCCGGCGTTTTCTTCCCGCACCACGGACAAACGACCGCATGTTTTGTAATCACTGCATGCTCATTTTCAAACACGACAAGCGTGCTTTTCCTTTGGCGTGCAGGGGTCAAGTCTTCAAGAGCTTCTTTCAGGCCGACTATCTTTTGCTGTTCTTCAATGGTAAATCCGAAACGGAAGATTCGCATTTCCTTTTGTAATGCCTGATACATCGGCTTGTTCTCCTTATAAAAAATGCTGTTTTTTATTTGGCATGTATACAACCTCTCTGTTTCAAAATGATGTTGCTGGGTCAGCCGATTAAATAAATCATAACGGAATTTTATCGCTTATTGCTCCGTTGTACGTTCAAGCGTTATCTCTGTATACCCCTTGTTAGGAAACCGATTTAAATACCGATATATCTCAATTTTAACAGAAATAAAATTCCTGCAAATCGTCCAGACGCAGCAAAACCGGCTTTTTCCCGTAAGCAGCACCGACATCGATATCAATCCACGTTCGTGTTTTGAGGATTTTTCCCGTATATTCCTTTCCGTATGACAGTGTGGGCGTATGTCCGAAAACTGTAATAATGTCATCGAAATATTCGTCCGAAAGCTCCGGCCACGTCCATAAAAAGTCATTCACCGTGTACTGAGACATTTTTTTGTTTTTATTGAAATTATCAATACCGGAATGAACGAGCAGAAAGTCGTTTTCCTCCGTCGAAACCGTTTCATACAACGAGGCATCGTGCAGGTAATCCAGAATATACGACACTGTTTCCGGCGATGATTTGTTCAGCTTTTGCAGCGCTTTCAGTGTGACATCGCCGCCGTTTTGCATATAAGTATTCAAAAGCTCCAGCTTTTCGGATGTAACGTTTTGCAGGCTTTCATTTGTGATCTTTTCAAAAACAAATGCACAGGATAAAAGCATCGCTTCGTGATTTCCGAGAATCAACTGAACATTCGGCTGTTCTAAAAGCCAACAGAGCATTTCCACGCCGCCGTCTCCGTTGCGGTCGACCACATCTCCGAGAATATAGAGAAAATCGTCGCCCGAAAATCCGACTTTTTTAAGGAATTTCTTGAATTTTTCAAGAGGATAGCCGTGCAAATCAGATGTTACATATACCGACAGATGAATCTCTCCCTTATTTTATGCTGTATCCGTCCGATACGGCATTTCAATTTTGTGTAGTCTCAATCTCAAATTGCTGCGTTTCTTTGCATCCGAAGCATAAGAAACTGCCGTGCAGCACGCCTCCGGTAGCATTTGTCGTATTGCTTCCGCTTTGCACCGTACCGCAGCTTTCACATTTTTTCACATATGTAAAACGCGGAGAGCCGTCCTGCTCAGTCACGACTGCTCCGCAGAGCGCTGCGTGATAATAGGTCGGCTCCTGTTCCGGTTCAGTGCTTTCAATGTCCGGCTTTGTTTCCTCCATATGTACGGAGGATGTCGAGCTGTCCGTAATGCCCTCAGTGCCCACAGTGGGCGAGGTTGTATCATCGGCACCGTTATCGCTTTCACACGCCGTAAGAGACACAGCCAGCACGACCGTCAGGATACAAATAAATGTTTTCATTGTCTTTTTTGCTTTCATAAAATCAACCTCCCTGATTTGTTGATTTTATTTTAGCAGACCAGATGGGATAAAAACAGAACATCATTTCGACATTTTGATCTCATCAAGTGGATTTTCAATATGGCTATCTATCTTTGTATTTTTAGCAAAAATCCAAATCATTTAGAATTTCAATAAAATTTATAAATTCATCACTAAAAGATAATGGAGGAGTATTAGAAAATGGCTTATTAAATATTATTTTTTTGTCTTTTTCTCGCCTTATGTAGTGCCAGTTATGTTCTGGTCCCCATTCATGGCTCCTTCTTTTTACTTTACAGTTTTCAGCAACGGTTAAATATAAATTGGTTTCGTATTTAATATGTGCCAATAATTTATCGTTTTTGTAAATGTCAGCAATATTATTTACTCTTCCTTCATTTGGATATAGTTTTATTTCATATTTATATCCATCATTTTGTAATTTACATTTGTCCAATAACCTGCAAATATATAACTCTCTGAATTTATTTTCAAGGACTTCCTGTGAATTAAAAATATGCGTTAATGCAGTAACATTATCATCATTTTCTAAATTTACAGCGTCTATTATCTCGTCAAAATTTTTTTCGTTTTTTGCCATTTTTTCAATAACTCCTTCAAATTGTTTTAGGATACAAGAAAAGTTCTCAGATGTTGATGATTTTTCTAAAGTTTCAAGCCATTTTTTTACATCCTCTGTGAAACTGAGGCATCTTATTTCTTTGTCTATATTTAATTCTCCACAACTTGATTTTGAGGGGTGATGACCGTTAGGTGTGAGATAGAAAATCAAGTTATTATTATTTAGCAATTTATTTTTATCGTAGTAATGATAATAATCTGTAATTTGATTTTTCTGATCTCCTGCATAAATTTTGACTTCAATCGGATAAACCATATTGTCTATGTAAATTGCAATATCTACTCTACGATCATCTTTAATCTGTTCTTCTAATATAACTTCACAATTATCATAATCATCCTTTTTAACGCCAAGCACATTTTCGAAAAAAGATTTTATTGGTAAAATTCCTAATTGGTGCGAACCGTTTGGTTGGAGAATTGTACCTAACAATCTGCAAATTAAAACTTCTTTTGTTTCAATTCCAAGTGCCGTAAAAACATTAAAATCTGACTGATTAGCAAAATTTACTTTTATATCTCCTAATTTTTCTAAAAGTTTTTCAATTACTGTTATATCTTCTTTCTTCATAGTAATCTCCTTATTGTATTAATTTTTTAATTCTATTCAAATTTTAGCTATCCGTATAATTCTCCGTCGCCGCCATAATATCGTTTCTAACCTGCTCCGACAGCGGTTCCGGCGACAGTATTTTTGCGTGCAGGGCATATTGCAGCGCCCAGCGCCGCATGGCGGCAAAATTGACACGCACCCGAACGCTTACCTCCTCGTCCGTCTCGTCAAAAAAAGTGACGCCGCCGCCAAACCAGTCGATGATGTCGTTAAGCAGGTATTTTTTTGCCCGAAAGGTCACGATTCCGCTTTCTCCTGCGAACATATAGATATGCTCCGCCATATGTTTCGGCAGATCAAAACCGTTTTCCAGCCCCTTGACTTTCTCCATCGGCTTTGCGGGCGTTTGCAGCAGCTTGATGTTTGTGATGCGATCCAGCCGGTAATTGGCAACATCATCATATTTGTCATAATTGCAGATCAGATAGTAGCGTCCGTTTGCCGCCGCGATTTGATAGGGATTGACGACATATTCACGGATCCCGCCGTTGCTGTCCCTCCTCGGATGCAGTCTTTTATCGGTGCCGTAGCTGTTGTACGTAAAGGATATCTGACGGTGCTTGCCGATCGCTTCGTCCAAAACCTCGATGGTGTAAAAAAGCTGCTGACTGCGCAGGGATAGATCCGGCATGGTTTTGATGTGCTTGACCCTTGAACGAAAATACCGATTAGACAGACCTTCCAGTTTGCCTATAAGCTCCCTGCACTGGCTGTAGGGAATGTGCTTGGAAAACAGCAGGCTGTCAATCAGCAGCCGCAGCTCGCTGTCGGTAAAATCACGAACCAGATAAAAATCGGATAAGATATAGCTTTCTTCCAGTTTCCCCGTCGACCGGTTCGGTACCATACGCACCGATTCACTGTATTCGATCTCATATCCGAAATCAATCAGATTCATCAGGTTCCGCTTCACGGCTTTCCGGTCAACGGTCATATCATATTCGGATTTCAAAATATCTGCAATCTCTTTCTGACTCAGACGATGGTTTTCATCCGTATACTTTTTTAAAATGTCCAATATATTCATGATCAGCATCTTTTTGGGCTGCGCCGTATACATGTTCTTCACCTCTGTACTATTTTACTCCCATCGACTGCATTTTACAAGATGTGGTGAGACAAAAAAGTACATCTGATGTGGTATTTTTAAAGTACCACAAAAAGAAAGGATGTTTTTCATGAACGCATTTGATAAAATTATCGGGTATTCTTCTATAAAAAAGGAGCTGAAGCAAATCAGCGACACGCTGAAGAACCGAGAAGCCTATGACAAACTGGGTGTATCCGCACCGAGAGGTCTGCTGCTTTACGGGGAACCGGGCGTCGGGAAGTCTTTGATGGCAAGCGCCGTTATAAAAGAAAGCGGGCGCAAGGTATTTTGCTGCCGCAAGGATTCGCCAAACGGTGATTTCATCAAAAAAATAAAGGCAACCTTTGACAAGGCCGTACAGAATGCTCCGTCTATTGTTTATCTCGACGATATGGATAAGTTTACCAATGGAGACGAGCGGCATCCGGATGCGGAGGAATATGTCACGGTGCAGTCGTGCATCGATGAAACAAAGGATAAGCAGGTATTCGTCTTGGCTACGGTGAACAACATCCGCTGTCTTCCCCGATCTCTTCGCCGCGCAGGGCGGTTCGACCGTACCATTGAGGTGAACGCTCCCCACGGAGAGGATGCCGTGAAAATCATAACCTATTACCTGCAATCCAAACGCTTTATTGACGATATCGATCCCACCGTCATTGCGAAAATCATGGACGGACGCTCCTGCGCCGAGTTGGAAACCGTAATCAACGAAGCGGGTTTGTATGCAGGGTATGAGCGTGCCAAAGTCATCACGATGGAGCACTTTTTGAAGGCCTGTATGCGGACGGTGTTTCAAGCTTTTCCGGATGACGAAGATGATCTTGCAGACGAATCGGATGATTTTTACTGCGGCCTTTCCGACCCGAATCATGTTGTCTCGCAGATTGTATATCACGAAGCAGGGCATGCCGTAATATCCGAAGTGCTTTGCCCGGAAAGCGTAACGCTTGTCTCAGCATACAACGCAACTCGAAAGAGAGGCGGATTTACAAGTTATTATAATGATAACAGCAAAACGCCGCTCTATTGGAATAAAAGCCGTATTATCGGTTCACTTGGCGGTGTTGCGGCAATAGAACAGAAATTCGGGATTTCAGACATTGGCTGCGAACGGGATCTGGATCAAGCATTTAACATGACAAGAGATTTGATCGTCAATACCTGCATGATCGGATTTCATCTTCATGCAGCTGAATACAACGATTCGCAGCGTCTTATGTCAGCACAGGAAGAGGCGGTTGCGGTTGAGGTTGAAAAATATTACCGGAAAGCAAAAGAAATTCTTTCATCAAACTGGGAATTCTTTGAAAAGCTTGCCGCTGCTCTTGCACAAAAGAAACTGCTGTCTGCTGTTGACATACAAAAAATCAAAAGCGAATGCCGGATCGTTACTGTGGCGGTATGATAAGTCTAAAACAATTTAAGAGATCATGTGTTTTTGTTGCTTCAAAATTATACAGAAACCCTGCTGGAAACAACTTGCTTTCCGGCAGGGTTTCTGATATAATATAGATGTTCTCATTTGGGGACTACAACTGAATAGCATTCTTCACATTAGAGTGAGAAGACGGCTTTCAGCCGGACAACGCCTGTGGTATGCTAAGAGAAAATACCGCCGCTTCTGAAACTGCCTTGAACTGTCGGCAGTCAGAAAAGCGTAAAGGACAGTTTCGACTTTGAATTTCAAAGCCGGTTACATGAATGTGAGGCCACCACCGCAAAAGGGATAAGTCTATCCTTTTGCGGGAAGTCGGTACGCATTTGTGTGCCGGCTTTTTTTGTTGCCCGAAAGCCGGTTACAACTGAATGACCGGCTGGATGGGATATGATTTTGCCAAGACCTCTTGTGTGAGCAGAGAGAGCGAAACAACGCTGCGGTGAGACTCCGGGGCAGGGACAGAAAAACGACATTCAGGCAGACCGGCAAAACACCCACGAAAAGGACAGCGTAGACGTCTTATACCGTAACAAGCAGGGAAACTGTATTGACAGTTTCCGCTTTAATCGGCAGCAAGTGCCGATTTCACTTTAGGGGCTGCCGCCCCTAATACCCCGAATTCAAAGAAAGGATTGATGTTGTATGAATGAAATAAAGAACAAAAACCTGTTTATCCGTGTGAGCGAAAAAGAAAAAAATCTGATTGAGCGCAATGCTGATAGGTGCGGTCTGACCGTATCGGAATATCTCCGGCAGCGTGCTTTGGGATATATGCCGAGAGCCGTTTTACCCGAAGTATTCTTCTGTTTCAGCGATAAATTAGACGCACTCTGTGTGGTATGCGAAGGCAAAATTTCAGCGGACACGGAAGAAAAAATTATCGCTTTGATTGATGAGATAACCGCCGAACTTATCTTACCGCAAAAGGAAAGGTTGGTGGTATGATGTGGCAACTACGGGATTCTGGCCTGTGAAAAGCAGGCTGAAGGAAGTGATAGACTATGCGGAAAATCCCGATAAAACCATCGACAAAAGGTATGTGGACAGCGATCTCTACGCCGCCTTGCAGTATGTTTCCAATGATAAAAAGACCGATGAGTGTATGTATGTCAGCGGTATCAACTGCAATGCAAAAAGAGCCTATGAGCGTATGACGGCAACAAAAAA
>Ga0255347_1008730_pt1 | contig 10094 bp, 9 predicted proteins | sample wastewater_treat_2_FD_192479 | JGI IMG/M metagenome (GOLD analysis project Ga0255347, IMG submission 192479) | Wastewater microbial communities from Lulu Island WWTP, Vancouver, Canada - plant24 | ecosystem: Engineered > WWTP > Wastewater > Unclassified | place: Canada: Vancouver, British...
CTGAGCACGCTTTCTTGGCCGATATCGGTAGGGCACAGTACGTTTCGGTAACTGATGACGAAGCGGTAGACGGTTTTGAGTATCTGGCGAGAACTGAAGGGATTATTCCAGCAATTGAAAGCGCACATGCAGTCGCGTATGCGCGAGAGATTGTCCCTGAGATGAGCCGCGATGAAATAGCGGTCATATGTCTTTCGGGCAGGGGCGATAAGGATGTTGCGGCTATTGCCAGATACAGGGGGGTGCAAATCTATGAGTGACTTGCGTAAAGTGTTTGCCAAAGGGAGAGCGTTTATCCCGTTCATAATGGCAGGAGATCCTTCAATAGAGGTGACTCAGAAACTGGTGTTGGCTATGGAGAAAGCAGGTGCCGATTTGATTGAGATAGGCATACCGTTTTCTGATCCCATTGGGGAAGGACCTGCAATTCAAGAAGCTAGCATTCGAGCGTTGTCGGGCGGTGTTAACGTGGACAAGATTTTGAGCGCTATGGAATCGATAAAAGAGAGTCATGACCTTCCGATCGCATTCATGGTATATGCGAACACGGTTTTTGCCTACGGCAGCTATGAATTCATGCGAAGATGCAGGGAAGCAGGTGTGCAGGCGCTGATCGTACCTGATCTACCGTATGAGGAAAAAGGAGAGCTGCTCCCATATTGCTCGGCGCATGGAATTACGTTGATCTCGATGGTGGCGCCAACATCCAGAGATCGAATGAATCTTATCGCCAAAGAAGCGGAGGGTTTTCTATACTGTGTATCGTCTATGGGAGTGACAGGTGTGCGTGAGAGGATTGGGGACGAAGCGCGGGAGATGGTGAGAGACGTTAGAACAGTTACCGACATTCCGGTTGCAGTGGGGTTTGGTATTTCCAAGCCGGACCAGGCCAGGGAGATTGCTAGTTTTGCTGACGGGGTAATTGTAGGAAGCGCAATAGTCGAAATTATGGGAACGTACGGTGAGGGGTGTGTCCCTTATGTGTTAGAGTATGTGCACGTAATGAAGGATGCAATTGCTTATGTATAATAGACAAATAGCGCCCGCTTTGTAGATCTGTAAGCAGCGGGCGCCACTTGTTTTGCTTGGGATTTCAATCTGCTCAGTAGGGATTTTCCACATGCAGTGCGAGCCACTCTAAGGCAAATAGGTAGCCGTAGACCCCTAACCCGCATATTTGCCCAACAACTGCCGGTGCAGTCACTGATGTGTGTCGGAACTGTTCTCTTGCGTATATATTGGATAAATGCACTTCTACAACGGGAATTCTTAGCGATTCAAGGGCGTCTCTTATGGCGTAACTATAATGGGTAAAAGCCGCTGGATTGATAATAAGTCCGTCATATTCTGTTCGTGCTTCTTGTATGACATCAACTAGTTTTCCTTCATGGTTTGATTGAAACGTCTCTACGCTTACACCCAATCGCTCACCTTTTTCCTTTAGCATCGCGTTCACTTCAGAAATGCCCAGGTTTCCATAAATATCTGGTTGCCTATCTCCTAGAAGATTGAGGTTGGGGCCGTGAATTGTAAGGATCTTTTTCATCTGTTAACACCTCTCCTTGCAATAGTTAACACTTCTTGGTTGTCGAGAGCTCTTCTTACAAGTTCCCAGTCAAAATTGTCTATTATCCTAGCCCTGCCTAGCCCTTCACACAGCACGAACCTTGCGTTCCCTTGGGCAGATTTTTTGTCTAGTTGGAGAAATGGGCTGAGTTTGGAAAAACTAAGGTCAGTCCGAGTAGGCAATCCAAGGGTTTTCAACAGTTCGATGGTTCTATTCATCTCTTCAGATTCCATAAGCCCCATGTTCACTGAAATAGACATCGCCAAGACCATTCCGATACTTACTGCCTCCCCATGACGAAGGGCTCCATAGCCTGATGCTGCCTCAATTGCATGACCAAGGGTATGGCCGAAGTTTAGAATCATGCGCGGCCCTTTTTCTAAGGGATCTTCTTGGACTACCTTAGCCTTTAGTTCGCAACTTCGTTTCACGAGGTACTCGAGGGTTTCTACCTCTCTTTCCAAGATCTGGCGAGATTTATTCTCCATGAAAAGGAGAAACTCTCGGTCCATTGCTACACCATATTTGACCACCTCTGCGAGCCCTTCGACGTAGTCGCGCTCGGGCAGAGTGGCTAAAGCGCTTATGTCGGAAATTACTAATTCAGGGTTATAGAAACTTCCTATGAGGTTTTTCGTCTTATGATGATTAACTGCGACTTTGCCGCCTATACTCGAGTCTACCTGGGCTAAAAGTGTGGTAGGGATTTGAACTAACGGGACTCCTCTCATATAGGTTGAAGCCACAAATCCCGCCAGGTCACCGATTACGCCGCCCCCTAGTGCTAATACGGGGGTATTGCGCGTTGCGTTTTTTGCTGCCAGGTTATCATATACGTACGATGCAGTTTTCAGGCTTTTGGCGTGTTCGCCGTCAGGCACTATTACGATCGCCGGTTCAAGCCCTAAATGCGACATACTCTCAATCAATTTGCCCGCATACAGTTGATTAATGAGGGGGTTCGTAACTACAACTGGTTTTTGAGAGTATCCTGAACGTTCAAAAATCGAGAGCAGAGTAGTGCCAGATTGTTCAAGAAGGTTCTGCCCGATGAGTACGCAGTAATCATCGCCCAAATGTGTATCAATGGGCACGCAATGAAGGTTTGGAATCTTGGCTGATTTGGCACAATCTATGTTCTTGCAGTCGGACACATATGACAAAACAAGGGCGCAGCTTTCATCTGCGGTGAGATTTGTTGTATCAAGCACGAAGTCGCAAGATTTCAGCGCAGGCAATCTTTGATTCAGCAGATTTTCTACGCGCTCCATAATTCCTGTTTCGTCGCTGCAAGTCAGCAAAGGTCGAGACCGGTCGTTTTTTGTGCGGTGCATTATCTCGCTAGGGGCTGCTGTGAGGCCTATAAGTACACCGGACTCTTTTGCGGCAGCCACATTTTCGGGGTCCATGAGAGATCCACCGCCCAACGCGATGACCGTGTTCTGCAGCGCAAATACTTTTCCTAGTATTACCTTCTCTATTGACCGGAAACCGGTCTCACCTTGTTCGTCAAAAATCGCAGATATAGGTTTTCCAACCTCAGTTTCTATCAAAGTATCGGTATCTACAAACGGCATGCTCAAAGCACTGGCAACCATCCTGCCGGTAGAAGTTTTTCCACACGCCATAGGCCCACAGAATAGAATACTAGTTCCCATTTTGTTCCACCTATCATCTCATAGTCAAGGGTAGATTTTCCAAATCGTTCTTCAGGGCGATCTTGATTCTCTCAACGGTATCGCTACCGTATCTTTCCATAAGGGCTGAAGATAGCTCTATAGCTACCATGGCTTCAGCAACTGTACCGCACGCAGGTACAGCGCACACGTCGGATCTCTCAAAATGTGCCATCGACGGTTTTTTTGTTTCGAGGTCGACTGATTCAAGAGACGTTCTCGTGGTAGAGATCGGCTTCATAACTGCCTGAATGACCAGGGGTTGACCGTTCGTGACACCGCCTTCAATGCCTCCTGCGTTGTTGCTCCTGCGTGCTAATTTGTTACTTTGCGCGTCTAAGACTATTTCATCATGAACCTCGGTTCCTCTCAGCTCAGAGCATTTGAAACCCAGGCCGATTTCAACTCCCTTTACTCCCGGAATGCTCATAACCGCTCCTGCCAACCTAGTGTCAAGTCGTCGGTCCCACTGGACGTAAGTTCCTAATCCAGGTGGCAGACCGCTTGATAACACTTGGAAGATGCCGCCTATCGTATCTCCTAACTGTGCGCATTCGTCTATGACAGCAACCATTTTTTGTGACGCATTTGGGTCAGCGCACCTCACCGGTGAAGAAAGGGATAGTTGTTCAATTAACCTGATGTCCGGGGGTATATTTTGAGCCCGGACCGTTCCTATTTGTATCACATGGCTGGTCACAAGTATGTGAAATTCTTCCAAAAATCTTTTGGCTACCGCTCCGCAGGCGACTCTGGCTGCCGTTTCTCTAGCGCTGGCTCTCTCAAGCACGTTTCTGAGGTCTTGGAAGTGATCATATTTAATTGCTCCCGCCAAATCTGCGTGTCCTGGCCTGGGTCTGGTTACCCTGGTTTCTTTGGGCATAGGTGCGGAGGAAATATCCATTATAGAAGCCCAGTTTTCCCAATCCCGATTCGGAATAAGCATGCATATAGGACTGCCTATGGTTTTGCCTGCCCTTACGCCTGATAGTATCTGAACGGCATCTTTCTCTATATCCATCCGAGGACCGCGACCGTAACCCATCTGTCTTCTAGATAGATGATGGTTGATGTATTCTTCTTCAATGGAAAGGCCCGCTGGCACTCCATCAATTATGGCTGTTAAGCATTTCCCGTGTGATTCTCCTGAAGTCAAAAAACGAAGCATTCTCTCAGCTCCTCTCTACGCGCTTCGATTCTACAAGTCCCTTCTTTCCTCTGAGGGGTAAAGTGACACTGCCTTTTTCATAGCTTCGACAGGCGCCTTTTGCCCAGTCCATAGTTCAAAAGACTCTGCCCCCTGCCAAACCAGAATGGAGCGGCCGTCTATGGTTGGGAACCCCTTGCATGATGCTTCTAGTATAAGAGGTGTTCCTTTAGGGGTATAGGTCAAATCGCATACTAAAGGTCTTCCTTTGCAATTGATGAGTTCAGGGAAGGGGTTAGTCCGTTCGACAAGCCCCAAAGGAGTAGCATTTATGAAGATATCGAAGTCGAGAGAATTTGCAATTGAGTGTAGTTCGCATAGCTTACCCGGTGTTAATTCAGGGCAGTTTTCTACCGGTTCCGTTTTGTCGTGGCCGGATTTTTTAGGATCGGGTGTAGATATAGCTTGTTTCATAATGCGACACAGATCAAAAGCTTTTGAGAAAGTTCTGTTTACTACCACTATTTGACTACAACCCGCCTTGGCCATGGCGTATATCGCAGCTCTAGCTGCTCCTCCTGCTCCTGCTACGACAGCTGTTTTGCTTTTGAGAGACATTCCTACATCGTGTTTTATAGCATCTAGGATGCCTTGTATATCTGTGTTGTAGCCTATTAAGCGCCCTTCATAGTTTATCACCGTATTTATTGCATTTGACGCATGCGCTTCAGGTGATAGTTCATCGACAATCTCCGCAGCGCGTACCTTATGCGGAATTGTAATATTGACGCCTAACAAACCCAGAGCACGTATTCCCACCATAGCTTTTTCAAGTTCATCGGGGCACACGTCAAAGGGCAAGTAACAGATATCAAGGCCACAGTAGTGAAAGGCGGCGTTCTGCATTTTAGGCGATAAGCTATGAGATACTGGATGCCCTATGAGCCCAGTCACCTTGGTTGTGCCACTGATCTTATATGGGTATGCATTTGGTAATTCGCACGTTTCCTTGGTAATGTTATACAGATTCTGTTCCACTTGAGAGGTTTCTTCATCTGAATTGACCATGTCACGCTTGCTCCTTGCGCAATTTGCCGAGATTACAAAACGTAATGACTGCGTACCGTTACCATTTCACGGATCTATTACTGTTTCACCTGTTCTATAAGGTCCCAAAATTCTGGAAAAGATATGTCTACGCAGCTTGGGTTATTTGTCATCGTAGTTCCCGATGCTAAACTGCCTGCTACCGCCATAGCCATAGCAATCCTATGATCGCCGTAAGTTTCAACTTCTGCGCCACATAGAGGGGTAGGTCCTTCGATAACAAGTCCGCTAGATGTTTCTTGGATGTTTGCACCCATCTTTTTGAGCTCTTTGGTAATGGCACTCAAACGGTCTGATTCTTTTACTCTTAACTCCTGGGCACCTGATATTCGGGTAACACCCTTCGCCTGAGTACATACTACGGCAAGGACTGGAATCTCATCAATGAGATTAGGTATTTGTTCCGGTCGTACTTCGATTGCAGTCAAGTCTGAACTTTTGACCCTGATGGATGCAACTGGCTCGAAGCCGTATTGTTTATTATCTGTCAGAGTTATGTTGGCTCCCATATGCTGCAGCGCTTCCACAAAACCTATTCTAGTGGGATTGATACCTACGCTGGCTATTGTTAGATCCGATTCTGGTAGCGCTGCAGCAAGAGCCAAGAAATACGCGGCTGATGATATGTCGCCGGGCACAGGGACCCTTGTCCCACGAATACGTGTTTTGCCCGTTATAGTCGTCTGCATGCCCTCAGTCGAAATTTCTGCTCCAAACCATTTCAACAGCCGTTCCGTATGGTCCCTCGAACGATAGGGCTCTTCTACAGTCGTACATCCGGTTGCGTTGAGACCGGCGAGCAGAATCGCCGATTTCACTTGTGCGCTAGCGATTTTCAGTTGGTAGTAGATTCCGTGGGTGTTTCCTCCTTTGATCATTAAAGGTGCGTAGCAACCGTCCTTTCGGCCGCAGATGCAGGCTCCCATCTGGCGTAGCGGTCCTGTAACTCTGTCCATAGGCCTATTTCGAAGCGATGAATCACCAGTAATTACTGAGCAGAATGGGAGAGATGCTAGCGTACCGGTAAGAAGCCTCATAGTAGTTCCAGAGTTACCCGCGTCTAAGACCGTATCAGGCTCTTTTAAAGATTCTGGCCCACCGCTGTGGATAAGTATATTGTTTTGGCTCGGGTGCTCTACTGTGACGCCCAGTTTCTCAATACAGGTGAGGGTAGAGGAGCAATCCAGGCCGGAAGCGTATCCGGTTATTTCAGTTGTTCCAGAAGCAATAGCTCCTATGATAGCCGTTCTGTGAGAAATAGACTTATCACCAGGTACTCTTATAGAACCGGTTACACCTTTGTTCGGTTTTGCTAGAGTCTTCACAACTATTCCTCCATGACGTTTATTCATAGATACAGTATTCAGGTTCAAATATCCTCTGCCATTTTCCCGAATATGAGATCTCTTAATGCTTTGGCAGCGTACAGGTGTTGTTTCAAGGCTGCCACGTCTCCTGATTCTACCAAAGAGGCTACAGAAGTCAGTTTTTCTATCAGCAGCGACAGTCCTTTCTTTGTTTCGGCGGCATTCGTGATCAGCATATCGGTGACCATTTCTGGATTCGATGAAGCTACTCTTGTTGCATCTTTGAAAGAGCCGGCAGCCATTTTCAGTGCGGTTGGGTGCGATTGGGATATGGAGTTTAGACCGTCTAAAAGCGATACTGCTAACAGATGTTCAACATGGCTTGTAAACGCGCATATAAGGTCGTGCTCGGCAGGGTCTACATATAAAGGTATAGCGCCTATTGAATTGGCCATGTTACTGAGTATATCGATTGGGTCAGTTCTGAATCCTCTTCTGCCACACGCTTCATTAAATACAGGGGGACAGATCACGAAATACCTGCCTTGAAACAAATCAGGTTCTGCGGCATCTATCCCCGAACGTTCAGTACCAGTCAATGGATGGCAACCGGCATAGGCTATGTCTACTTTTTCGCAAGCAGGTGATGATAGGAGTTTGGCCATGCTATTGTACATGAATTGTTTGGCGCCTCCCAGATCGGTGATTATGGCACCTGGTTTGAGATGGGGCAGAGTTTTTTCGGCCACCACGGGCATTGTTCTTAGCGGGGTCGCAAGTATGACTATATCTGCATCTCTGCATGCGGTCACCGGGTCAGCGGTCCCCCAGTGAATTGCTTTTTTGCTCAGTGCTTTGTCCAGTATTGTCTGCTCAAGATCTACCCCGATCACTCTTGATACTGCAGAAGATTCTATAAGAGATTGCCCCAAAGAACCGCCTATTAGTCCGAGCCCTATTATGGTTACGCGTAATGAGGCTAATCCGCCTAACATTTTGAAGAACTCTCCAGATGCCTGCCGACCGCAGCGGCAATTGTTCTGACGTCTTGCATTAGTTCAGCGAACACACCAGGTTTGAGGCTTTGCGCACCGTCTGACAGAGCGTTTTCTGGATCTAGATGAACTTCGATCATCAAGCCGTCCGCTCCTGCAGCGATGGAAGCCTTAGCCATAGGTGGAACCAAGGCGCTAGCTCCTGTCGCGTGGCTAGGGTCAGCGATTATAGGCAGATGGCTCAGTTGCTTAACCAAAGGAACTGCGCTCAAATCCATAGTGTTTCTAGTATACGTTTCGAAGGTGCGTATGCCTCTTTCACACAATATTACTTGATGGTTGCCGCTGGACATGATATGTTCGGCGGCCATCAGCCATTCTTCGATTGTACACATCATTCCTCTTTTTAGAAGCACAGGTTTTTGTATTTCTCCCAATGCGTGGAGAAGGCTGAAATTCTGCATGTTTCTTGCGCCGACCTGTAGTATATCCGCAAATTCGCTCACTAGTCTGACGTCTGAGGGGGACATGACTTCGGTGACTATGGGAAGGCCGGATTCTTCCCTTGCTCGAGCTAGCATTTCGAGGCCCTTTACTCCTAGACCTTGAAAAGTATATGGGGAAGTTCGAGGCTTGTAAGCTCCCCCACGCAGCACGTGCGCTCCAGAGTCCTTTATGGCTAACGCGGTATCTATGATAGATTCTTCGTTTTCTATGGCGCAGGGACCGGCTATAATCACTATGCCGTCTCCGCCTATCCTGAGACCGTTGGAAAGCGTGATGACCGTGGGTTCCTGTTTGAACTCCCGGCTGGCGAGCTTAAACGGTCGCAGGACTCGAATGATTCTTTCAACGCCAGGAAGGACCTCAATTTTGCCTTCATCAAGATTCCTTTCATCGCCAATGATGCCGACTATGGTTCTTTCAAGGCCCGCAGACACATGCGTTTGTAAGCCTGCGTCGTGTATTTTGTCTACCAATGTATTCAGTTCTTCTTTAGTTGAGCCTGCTTTCATAACAACAATCATTAATATCCTTCTCCCTTCTCAAGACTTCTTTGCGGCAGGTCTTGCCTCAATACGCAAGCTCTTCCAATATAGACATGGTTGATTTCCTCTTGCGTTCTCTCTGTGTTGACTAGCATGAGCACTCTTATGCACTTAGACAACCCGTTTCTTACGTTTGCCTCTTGGGTACCAAACAGAGGAACCTTTAGCAGACCCAGGTTTCTTGCGGCGGTTGCAGGATAAGCAGTGTCAAGATCGGCCGTTGAACTGAAGATGATACACGCTACGGTCTCAGAATCAACGCTGTTTTGGACGAACATTTGGCTTAGCAACTCTTCACTTGCTTCTATTATATCCTTCTTGCAGTTAGACGTTGCTGTTGTGGCACCTCGTATCCCTCTTAACATCTTATGACCTCCTTTCGTCTTTTCCCCTTTTGCCTTATGCAGAGTCAAGCTGCTTCCTGAGAGGCGCAACCTGAAAATCCTCCTGATACCGCCTCTCTATCCGGTGATACCGACGCTTGTATCCGAAAATAAAAAATCCGCCCCTGGAAGGGACGGGTTCTTTGCCCGCGGTACCACCCTTTTTGATACTTGATGATCAAGCTCCGCTCTACAGGTACGGCGACGTAACCTCCATGGTGAATACTTCAGCTAATCTATATCCACGGTTGTAGCTACTCGCGATACCGTCTTCCTTTTAACGGTGGAAGCTCCGCCTGAGTCTACTGCTGCCAAAAACCTGCAGGTTCAACCGGTAGCTCCTGGGCGTATTCGGCGGGTCTACCGACCAGGTCGCACCAGCCCCTGGCTCTCTTTGCGGGTCAAACCGCCTACTATTCCCGATCATCGCCTGCTCTACGTGAGCCTATTGGTTTGTAATGTCAAATCTAACATCGTGTGAAGCAAGAAGTCAATAGGAAGCAACGGGGACGGCACTTTTTGCTTCGCTAAGAGCAAAGAGCAAAACTCGCGGTAATCCCATGACTTGGCGCAATTAATTGGCTCATGGAACGAGCCATTTCCTTTTTGTTGATTGCCACCGGGTTCTCGGGCATAGGTGCTCATCTAGTGAGTCGCTCTCATCGAACGTCTCTTCAATGTTGAAGGCTAATTCCTGAAAAGTGAAGAATAACCATTGTGGCACAGGCGCACCGCAGTGCACAGTTTAGTCTAGGAGTGTGATACGCATATGATGAACTTCATTGCCATCGACTTGGAAACCGCAAATAGTGATATGGCATCTATCTGTCAAATTGGCATTGTAAGGTGCAAAGACGGTGCCA
>Ga0255347_1008733_pt1 | contig 10093 bp, 5 predicted proteins | sample wastewater_treat_2_FD_192479 | JGI IMG/M metagenome (GOLD analysis project Ga0255347, IMG submission 192479) | Wastewater microbial communities from Lulu Island WWTP, Vancouver, Canada - plant24 | ecosystem: Engineered > WWTP > Wastewater > Unclassified | place: Canada: Vancouver, British...
TGGTTTTACTTCGTTGCACCGCACCTAGGATTCAGGAGCCAGGGTTCAGGGTTCAGGCTTGTTTTGCAACGACTTACGTAGTAACGCCCTTCCTATTGTGGCGCCCTCAAAACTGGAGACACACAACCGCTTGTCATAATCGCCATAAAAGGTTGCCGCGCAACACCTGAACCCTGCCCCCTGAACCCTTTGACCTTTTGCGATTCAACTTTATTGAATCGCACCCCCTTTTTCCGGCTTCCTTTTACGCTTTGTACTCGCCCAGAATCACCTCCATGCGGGCAAGGCTGTCCTTCAAACCGCCTTCGCGGTTGCGTAAGCGCCAGACCGCAGCATGAGCGGCCATCAGATCTTCAGTCTCACGGGCCAACACCCGCCGGGTACGGTCATCATCAACGCCGCCTTCTATTAACGCGATACCCCGGTGGCAGGCGGCGCGCAACAGGCGGATGACCTGCCCGGTCTCTTGGGCGATGATCGAACGCGCAGACGGCAGGGAACCCGCCTGCGCGTCCACACACTCCAGAACCGATCGCAGGGAGGCGGCAGTGACATTGTCGGACAAAGGCCGCGAGCGCGGCGAGGCGAGTATTTTGAACAGCTCGGTGCTGTTGGCCTGCAAGGCCCCGCAGAGCAGATAGGCATCGCCCAGCGCCAAAAGCGTCCGCCCGAAACCTTCAGTCAGATGGCGATCCAGCAACTCGTGCAACAGCAGGTTGGCATTACGTGCATACCCCCACGCGACAGCCGCGCCGTAAGCGAAACCGGGCAGGCTGACGGCCAGCGGCTGCCAGTGTCCCCTATCGCCCCAGTCGGTCATCAGATAACCGCACGCGCCGTGTTTGAGTCCGTTGGATGCGGCAGAGGCCATGTTGGCGACCATGTTCGAGGTGCGCCCGGCCAGGCTGTTCCACGAAGAGGTGCCGGGACAAACATAGAAGGGTATGCCCGACGCGGCGAAAAGAGCCCCGTGCGCATCGAACGGGTGATTATCTTCATAACCCCACTCTAGCGCCACCGCATCCTGCGGCAACTCCGGCACCAACTCGGGGTGCCGGATGATGATGTCGCCCCAGAAAGCAATGCGCCGTCCCCGTGCCGCTGCCAAGGCATGAATCTTTTTCAAAAAATCCAGATACACGCGGCCTTCGCCACGCTCGCGCACCAGATCAGCCGAACGCCCGCCGCCGCGCAAGTCGAAAGTCTCGTCACAACCGACATTGAACAGTCTGGACGAGAAATTGGGCAGAAGCTGGTCGTAAAGGTCAGCGAGAAAATCAAGACTGCGAGGATCAGTGGGGCAGAGCGTGTCGGGCTTGTCGCGCTTACCGCCCCAAGGCAGCGGCGCGCCGCCCTGCGGCAGTTCGGCCAAATGGTTATATCGCGGCAGGCCGAGCCAGCGCTCCAGATGGCCGAAGGAATTCTGGTTAGGCACCAGCTCGATGTGGCGGGCGCGGCAATAGCTGTCCAACAGGCGCACCTCTTCACCGGTCATCGGCGAGGCCTCACGCCAGACTTCCTCGTGCCCGCGATAGGCGAAAGTGTGCTCCGTGTAAAGCTGCAACTGGTTGACCTTGAGTCCGGCCAGCATGTCCACCAGCCAGTACAGGGTTTCCATCGAGGGCACCTTGTCGCGGCTGATGTCCAGCATCACCCCGCGGACTGGAAAATCGGGCGAGTCCGCGATTTCGCAACCCGGCAACAGGTTGTCTGACAGCCGCGCCAACTGCGCCAGAGTAACCGCCGCATAGAAAAGCCCGGCAGCGTCATGCGCGACGGCTTCGATTACTTCGCGGTTTATCAGGATGCGGTACGACTGTTGCCCGGGCGTTTCCGCTGTGAGCCGGAAAACGACATCAGCATGGCTCGCCGCGTCTGAGAAACGCCAGCAGGCACCGGGCACATCCTCCAGCACCCGCCTGACCGCAGCAGTAGTCAACGGGTCGGCATGGCAAAAGACGGTGCAGGGGTTCTTGAGCGTAAATGCCCCCTCGCCGAGCCGTACGGAGCGCGGCAACGGCAACAAGCTGTTCAGCGGCGAGTTCATTATGTTGTGCCTCGACAGAATTGATTTTAATGAGACTGCCGCTTATACGGGTTCGAGCCCGCTCCGGAATCGCAGCCTCTCTGCCGCACCACCTCATACAGCGCTATGGCGCCTGCGACACCGGCGTTGAGCGAAGCGACACGTCCTTTCATCGGCAGACACGCGATGAAGTCGCAGGTCGCGCGCACGAGCCGCGAAAGCCCGCGGCCTTCGCTGCCGATTGCCAGAGCTACGCGGCCTTTGAAATCAACGGCGGTGTGGGGACGCGCATCCGGCCCCATGTCGAGCCCGGTGATCCATGCGCCCTGTGCCTGAAGGTCTTTCATGGCCCTGACCAGATTGACCACTTTGGCCACGCGCATGTGTTCGGAGGCACCGGCTGAAGCGCGCACTGCGGCGGGCGTGATGCCAGCGGCGCGGTCTTCCGGTAGCAGCACCGCCGTGACACCGACCGCGTCGGCAGTACGCAGCAGCGACCCAACATTCTGGGGATCCTCGATATGGTCGAGGATCAGCACGATAGCGTCAGGTTGCTCTTCGATATCGTGCAAAACCTGTTCGAACGAGATGTATGGAAAACCGCCCACGCGCAACACTACGCCCTGATGATTGCCGCCGCGACAAAGGCGGTCAAGTTCCTCGCGATCCAGCACGGCGCGGAAGGGAACGCCACGCGCCTTGAGCAACGACCGCATCTCGGCTATTTCCGGTGTGTCGCGTTCCGCTGTCGGCAAGATCGCATCGTAGACGTGACGTTTGCCCGCCCGCAGCACTTCCAGCGCCGGCCGCCGCCCGTAAACCCAGTCGCCGCGATCTGGCTTGTCCATACGAGCCGTCTCGCGCTGACCGCTAAAGCCCCTACCCTGTTTGTTTCGCTTACGCATTTAGTTTTATCGCTTGCGCGGACGCAGACGCGCTTTTTCGGGGTTGCGCCACTGCCAGGCGCGCCAGCCGTACGGCTGTGTCCAGGCGGTCTCGAACTCCGGTTCATTGTTGGCGCGGTTCACGGCGCGCCGCGAAGATACCGCCGTGGCCCGCACATAAAGGTCATCGTCGGCCAGAGTATAGGAAGCCTCCGTGCCATCTATTGTTTTTACAGCGCGTCCGATGTCGTCAGAGTATATGACGCCTTGACGCGCCGGTTTCTTTTCGCGCACGGGATCGTCAAAGGTTTCCGTGGTTCTGTCGAACCCGGCCTTGGTGGTTGTGAAGACGATGCGGTAATTGAGACCGGCTTCAGGCGCGACTTTGACGCGCAGGGTGCCGCTGGCGTTATCGAATGCGACATCGTCAAAGGCCACACCGGTCGTAGCATAAAAGTCGCCGCGATACATGGACTGCAACAGTGAGGCCGCGTCAAGCTCGGCAGCGCGCACACAGACCCAGCCCTCGCCGGGACGCGCGGATCCCGCAGGGTTGAAGTAGTGGTGCGTATCATCGGTGGCTGTGGCGAAGACCGGGTCGTGGCCGTCCTCTATGCGGAAAGCGTTGACTATGTCCCAAAATTTCTCCATAGAGTACCAAGAGCGGTGCGCGGCATGGACATTGCCGCCAGCAGCGTTGCAAAGCTCGAAAAAACGCACTTGGGGCAAGGCTATGAGCACTTCCGGCGTGATATCGAAATATGGCCAAGTGGGATGGTTGAGCATGAACAGCACGGGCAACTGCTGCTCGTCGCCCCAGGCGCGCACAGCATTCTCGATGCGGCAGAAAGTCTCGGTCGGGGTGTTGCCGTAACGGTAAGGGATGGTTTCGTGGACATTGATCGCATTCATGTGGACCTGGCGGCCGGCAATAAAGCGGTTGACTTCCAGCCCCGGGATCATCAAGAACTCGCCTGCACAGTCAAAAATACGCTTGAGTTCCCAGACAGTTTTGAGGCGTATGAACTCCTTCGAGGCCTCTTTCTTGACTTGCGCGCTGGCAGGATAACGTTTGAGATAGGCTTCGGCCTCGTCCTTGCGGAGTTTTTTCGAACCGACTTCCAGCCAGGCGTTGGTGTCGATCTGGACGATCTGGTGATCGGATAGGCAGACGAAATGATATCCCTTATTGCGGTACCACGCCACAGCGTCTTCCGGCATGGCGTCGCCGTCGCTCCATTTAGAGTGCATGTGCAGATTGCCGCGATACCACTGCGCGGCATTGATGACCAGGCCCAACCCCAAGCCGATAACGAACACGATCTGTTTCTTCATCCCATATCTCCTAACCCTTTAGTTACCAACGCGGGCGATGCCCGCAATCCGAAATGCTTGTCTATAACTTGGACATTTTGTCGCACCAAAACCGTGTTACAACCGGTAGGGCGGTTTCGCCGAAACCGCCGCGGACGGCTCGGCGAGCCGTCCCTACCAGAGGTGGGCGGGGACGCCCGCCTCCAGATTGATTTCTAACTCCTGACTCCGCGCGTAGCGCGGCACGCTTGCCCCCGTTATCTCCGTCTATAGGCCACTGACGTGACAAATCATCAGGATTATGGCAGATACAATCGCCTTTGTCAGGTGAAAAGGGAGGTGTAACAGTGTAACGGTGCGGTGCAACGAAGCGAAACCACACCCTTCCTTGGTTATCGTGCTTCCACTTTATTGTTCGCCCTGCCGTGGCCCGCGATGCCGGATATCGAGCTTGCGTAACAATCCGCAGTAATAAACCGGAGAACCGCCGCCGGGCGAAAGTTCGTTCTTGTCATGCCCGCCGAAAACAGACGGACGGAATCCCCAGGCACGACCGCGCCACGGAATCACTTTCTTCACGCCGTTGACCTTGAAGATGAATTCCGTGAAATCGTAGGAGACGGAAACCCGGCTCCATTCTCCGCTCCGCACGGCAAGCCCTGTCCTGAACCGCGGTTCGCGTGTCAAGTCTCGGTCACCCCAAGTAGCGACAAGTTCGCCATTCACGATGAACAGGCTGACGCTTCCGCGCGTCCAATTGAAATGCCGGAAGAGCGTCATGGGGGCTGTCCCGACAAGCTCTGGTTTTATTTCCATCTCAAGCGTGAACGCCGCCTGCGGGAGCGCCTCGCGCGGCAGGTGGACATAATCATTCGCACCGTCGAACCTCAGGCACCACATGCCGTCATCTTTCACCCATGCCGGTGCCCGCGAACCCGGCGCGACTTTGATACGTGAGTCATAATATGCCTCGCAATAAAAAAGCCCGCCGCCGAGATGCGCATCGTACCACGGCGACCAACCATTCGACAGAGCCGCCCCCGTGGACGGTTCAAACTCATAGACGATTTCAGGGATCAGCGCTGAACGGATATCCGCCGTGACGGGTTTTCCGGCAAACTCATCAAAGACACTGACGGGGATCGTCTCCTGCGGAATCGCATCGGCGCGCATCGGTTTCGAGCGCCAAAGCCGGCCTGACTCTGTGACCACCCGGAAATGGAAGACAGGATACCTGCGCCTGCACTCTGTCCGGCTTCCCCATGTGATCGCGTTCAGTCCGATATGCGGCGGAAGATCCGGCAACGCCGTCATTCTCGATGCGTCCGCACGAAAAGAGTTCCTCTCGTCCAAAATCGCCGAAACACAACCGCGCGTAGCAATTGTGGCGAGCGGAAACTCGGCTGGCTTTGTTCCCGGCCCGGCATCAATCTCAATCACAGCATCAGCAATCTGTTTTTTCGGAACCTGGATGAAATGAACAAGCTCTTCATGCCAGAACCAGAGATCAGAGAGTTTGAAGGCTTCCTCGCCACCAATCGGCGCCGGATTCCCCGCAGCCACGTTCGGCGCGTAAAGAGGCGAAAACCGGCAACCTTTCGCATTCCGCACACCCACCTTCACCGACTTAGCGCCCGAACCCGCCGGCGGCGCGGTAAACGACAGCCGCACCACGATGTTGGATTCAAAATCATATTCCTTCTCGCTCCCGAATGCCGCCTGTTCATTTTCGTCAGCCACCAATTCGACGCTCGCAAGCGGTTCGCCGAAATCGCCCTTGAAAAAATAATCGTATTGCCCGGGCGCGGATGTGACAACAGAAGCCATGACATCGGTCGGATGCGCGAGATCCCGAAGCGCATGACGCGATGTCTTGTAGTTGAAGGAAATTGACGGATCAATACGAATCGGCGAGAACCCCTCGTAGCGCTTGCCGTTTACAACCAGCGCGGGCGACAGGGACGCGCCTGCTGACAAATTGGCAGTGGAAACCCGATAGGTGATCGCTCCGAAAAGGTCAGGAGAAATTTTTTCCTCGGGGAAGCTCTCGATGCCGCACCCGCTGTCATCCCACAATTCCAGTTTGACCTTCATGGCGGTCCGGAAGACACCGTCCGGGATGTTAAGTATTTCGAAACGCAGCTCCTCTCCGATACGCGCGGTGATGCGATAAGAAAGCGCCAAGGGCGGGACGGTAGCGTCATCACCGGGAAAGACATCCGGCTCAAGTCCCGCAAAAAGCCGGGCGTGATACCGGAGAATGCGACCGATTACACTTCCACCCGTGATCGTCGGTTGGAACATCGTGTTCTCTTCTTCTTCGTTCCACTCGAAGAACATCAGGTAGTCAGGGTTGAGCCGCGCAACGCTCCGCAAATTACGGCGAAGAGTATCCGTACCGTCTTCCGCATCATTGTCACCGCTCTTGTGATTGATATAACCAAGGCGAACGTAAAAACCAACCGCCTTGTCACTATATTCCGGAAGCGCGCAAAGTTTCTCAACCGTCGGCACGACATAGCGATCAAAGAATTCAAAACCGTAACGCCGACAATAAGGGCCTTCGGGACGGCGGTCGTAAGTCGGCGCCGTGATCTGAACACCGCCTGCGACATCCAACACACCGCGAATCGCCGCCTCAAGCTCCGCCTGTCCGGCCGCATCCAGAGTGCCGCTTTTCTTCCAGCCCTTGTGCAGTCTTGCCATGACACCACCCGAAACGTCTCCGCAGAGCATGAAATCCCCATTCCCCAGCAACTGTTTCAATTCTGCGGTAAGCGCCCGATGTTCATCCGCGCTATACATCGAATGGTTGTACGTCGGCACGAGCGGACGCCCGTTGACACGCGGAAAACGCGAGTCCTTTTGCGCTGCGGAAATGACTTGGGCGAACCAATTAGCATCCGCGCGTTTACGGCTGTCCTCACCATAGGCGATGACGAAAAGCGAGCTGTAGCCCCTGAGCCCGAGTTCATCGGCCCAAGTGCGGTACCGGAGGAACTCTCCTAGCCGCCCCTTGATTGGAATGAAATTAAAACCATCCAAGCCCGCCCGCCTCGCTTCACGGGCATGGATGGCAAAGCTTTCGGCGGTCTGATAGGTGAAGCGGTTATCGGCAGGTCTGAGCGAGCGATTCCAGAAAAGCGGGCGGTCGATCCATTTGTGGAGATAATTATGGTGCTGTCCGTATTGGGCCAGGAACTCGGCGAAAAGAAGTGTCTTTTCAGCAACACGCTTGCGCGGGCCAAACGTGACCGGCGCAAAATCCTCCGTCCGCTCATATTCCGCAAACACGGACACCGCCAAAAGCGATAACAATACCAGCACCATTAATTTCGGCATCTGCCCCATATCCTGTTTCAGCGAACCTTTCTGTAACGCGGAAGCCGCTCAAGCGGAACGTTCGTCAATTCCAGCGTCTGGGGTCCCTCGTAGGTTTTGCCGAGATCATCCGTCCACGCTCCCGCCGGCAGGCGGACAATCCGGGAATCATCCGCGTTGAGCACCGGCGCGACAAGCCAGTCGCCGCCGAGCATGAATTGATCGCGGCAATCCGCGAGTCCCTGATGCGGGAATTCGTATTCCATAAGCCGCATGATCGGCTCTCCGGTTTTCGAAGCGTGCTTTGCGAGATCGAGTATACGGGGCGCAAACGTGACGTGAAGTTCGGCGGCAGCACGGCAAATCGCCGTATCCGCTTCATTCAGCACACGCCACGGGGCGATTGAGAACTGCATCATCGGCATGAGCGCGTGCGCCTGACAACTGCGAATCATTATCTTTTTGTCAAAATGGAATTCCGGATCAAGAAACGAACCGATCAGACCGCCGCCGATCATGTCCGCGCAGGTATAGGCGTAACCGAGGATGCCGGCGGCAAGCATGTCCGGGACAAGCGCCCGCAGATCCTCCCAACTGTGCGCTTTGTCCTGCAGCCGTTGCACAAGCGGTTGTCCGGCGGTGTTGTACGATGCTCGCATCTCGTTGAACCGGTAGGCAGACGCAAAAAGGCTCCAGTCCCGGCAGTTGTCAGCCGCCGTGTAGCCGGGGCGGCTGAAGACATTCGATGTCGCACCGTAAAGCGTGTAATGCGGCAGGTCCGCACCGTCGAACTTGAATCCGTCGATGCCGTAATCTTTCATTAGCCCGTTCAACTTACCTGTCAGATAGTCGAGCGTTCCGGGCGCGGAAAGATCGTAGGCGAACGAATAACCGCTCCACCATCTCACGATCGCCGCATTGCCACGGCTGTTCTTGCCCGCATGACATCGAAGCACGTACCCTTTGTCACACAGAGACAGCCCTTCGAGACTGTCGGGGGAGATGTACGGAACAACCCACAGCATCACCTTGGCCCCCAATGCGTGCAATTTATCCGTCATCTCCCTCGGCCGCGGAAATGCGCCAGGTTTAAACTCCCAGGTTCCGAAATCTTTTTCCCAACCGTCATCAACTATCACGACACCGATCGGGAAACCGTGATCAACAATCGCACGGACATATTTCTCGACGCTCTCCTGCGTCATGCCTGTATAGTACGACTCGACGCCGTGATTGTACTGGGGACGCGTAAAGAACAACTCGTCTGGGATCGTGCCTGTCGGAGGAAAATGCGCCTTTGCCGCAGCAAGAAAGGCCTCTTTCAAGGTTGCCCCCGCCTGCACCAACTCGATTTTTGCCGTGCTTTCGAGCGTCAGGTTGCCACCTTTCGCACACCACTTCAAGGGTTTTTCACTCCAGATGTAGCGTCCGGCACTCGACACGAAAAACGGCGCGATCTGGTTACAGAAATTGTCCAGATTCTGATCCCTTTCGCCGCAATCCACATACGGCTGGTCGCGCCCGAACAGGGTCGCACCGCCCCACCATTTTTCGCCATCCAGCGAGCGGACCAAAAGCGTGTCCGCGCATGTCAGAAGCGGCAACGCAACGGACAGCAGGAATTTCAAGATTCGCCCCATGTGCTTTAGTCACTGTATCGGGCAGACAAGCCGCAAACCATGGCCCAGCATCGGCCCGTAATAGGCGTTTAAACTGCTAACACTGTAGGAGTTAGCAGTCGAGTCGGAATTGTACGATCCGCCGCGGGCGAGACGCGTATAATAATTGTGCCCGCCGAAATCGGTTATGTACGGCCCCTTCGGATCCGTGACATCCGCCGTCGAGTGTTCTAGATAATTCCGATCGAGAACATATTCGTGGACATTCCCGTACATGTCGTAAATGCCCCAGGCGTTCGGCTGTTTGAGACCGACCACATGCGTCTGGTTTGAGGCGCACCCTTCCGACGCATTCGCCGGAACCCACCCGAGGTCGGTGAGCGTATTGCCATAGCGGGCGTTGCCATTCCCGGCACGGCAGGCGAACTCCCACTGCGCGCTGGTCGGCATGTCGAATTTGATGCCCGTCCGGGCACGGAGCTGTCCGAGAATGCTCGTTTCGCCGACATCGTCATGTCCGCCATCCGGCCAGCAGGAACCTGCTCCTGTGACCTCTAGCCAACCCGACTCCTCCGTCATGCGGCCGCCGCGGATGGTGCCATAATGGACAAAATCAACCGGGCGCATCGGCGAATCCTCTTCGTAAGTGAACTTGCTTTTCGTTTCCTTGGTGACGTAGAAGCACTGTCCCTGCGTGAATTCGTAAATCGCCATGTAATAGTCTTCAGTCAAAGTCACCCGGCGCGGCGTTTCGTAATCTGCACCTCCTGTCCTGCCCATCAGCCACTTCACGTTCGCGGCGGGGATCTTGCGCATCACGAGCTTGGTCGTGCGGTACATGTCGTTCTTGAGCCCGCCTCCCGGGAGCGCGTTCGTCGACACATAATAGGTCTGCTCATTGCGGTGCCCGAGGTCGACCACCATGTACG
>Ga0255347_1008735_pt1 | contig 10091 bp, 6 predicted proteins | sample wastewater_treat_2_FD_192479 | JGI IMG/M metagenome (GOLD analysis project Ga0255347, IMG submission 192479) | Wastewater microbial communities from Lulu Island WWTP, Vancouver, Canada - plant24 | ecosystem: Engineered > WWTP > Wastewater > Unclassified | place: Canada: Vancouver, British...
TCCCTTGAACCGAAAGCGAACTGAACGTGCTGAGGTGAAACATACTCGTGAAACCACGTGCTTGCGTTGACCGGGACAGCCGTACGAGGTGGGCAAGCGGTTGGGATGTTCAGTTTGATGTAGGCCGGGCTTTCTCTTGGTTCACCGGCCGAGAAGCTGCGCCAGTGCAAATTATCATGGTATGGCTGCTGCATTGGTTGGCGTGTCGAGTTCACTTTTCATTTCTTTCGCAACCCCGTTGCTATCGTTGGCGTGTCGAAAAAAGTTCACTTGTGAGAGACACCGTTGGTCACATCTTCCACTTCCACCAAGTGCTTCTCATTTAGCTTCAATTAATAACCCAGCTTTCATCATTACAGACCCGCTGACTGAAAAAAACCTGTCCACAGCAGGGTCTGTGATCTTAGCAACTTCGGGTTGCAGTAAATCGTTCCTCACTGTGCTTTTCCAAAGTTGGGCAAAGGCTTTCTCGTCATCATCCAACTTTTTAAGCGTGGCTTCGCGCAAACTGGCTGGGAATGAACCCGCCCTGTCCAACTCTTCCGATATTTTTTCGAGACGGTCTGCCAAAACTCCCACTTTGGCCACAAAGTTGGTAGCATTGGTATTGTCCAAATGAAGCATGGCATCCCCAAAGTCATGCTGAATAGAAACGATTTCCTTTGCGAGCGCCTCTTGCCCTCTAATTTCCCCATGCGTTCGCAATCCATTTGAATCACCATCCGGCAGGTAAGCGTTTTGTCGCGTGTTGCACGATGCCATAAATAGTAGAGCCATCAGTGCAAATATCTGAGGTTTCATAAGAAAGCAATCACCGGTAATACCCAGTTTGCAAAACAACTCTCCCCCATGCTCCTGTTTCATCAAATTGAGTTCCTCCAATCCATTCCGTTACAACTCCTGGCTTGTGGGAAAGGTTCGCAGCATCTGCGAACTGATCGTAGAAATACATATGGAAGTCACATTTTAATACGGCAAATTTCTCTCCGTTACAGAAGCAAACCACTATTGCGTTACATTGCTTTGAAAGCCCTGCATCTGCCGTTTTGATTACCCAGATTGATGATGTAAACCCAGTGCGGTCAATCGAAGAGAACTTTGTATCACCCAAAACATTAGGAATGCCTTCGAGCAAGCTTGACAGCGAAGGGCACTTGAACGACTCGGCTTTCTTCCGAATATCGTTCTGCGCACTATTCATTTTTGGTGTTAGGGCAGCGATTGTCTCGCCTTTCAATGTTGCGTCCGAGGTCAAATCCACCGGCGTTCCACCCCCATGCAGATAATGTTGGAACAATGCGTCATTCAATCCACCCAAGGAATGAGCATACGCTTCAGCAGCCCATGTTCCACGACGATAGGAGGTTGGAGGGCCGTGTCTCCGTAGAGTCATCGCGGAATCATAGGAAATGGAGTAATCACTTGTGATAGGCGTATCCCATGTCCAAGCAGCAAGACCAAGTTTATCAAAGCTGTCAATGGGCTCATTCCGAACGAACCCATACAAGTTCATCCCTCCTCTTTCGCCGATGAGGTCTCTATTTAGCCACCGGCCATCCCTTAAATCCCGGAATAGGTATTTGTCATCTCCGGTATAGTCATCGTGATATTGCGTGCTGAAGCGGATGGGGTTTAACTTCGCCATCGGGCCCGTCCGTTGGAGCAGTTCGGCAAATGGGCCGTAGGCGTAGCGCGCGCTCTCAAGACCAGTCGCGGCGTTTACAAGCACCGTCACATTGCCGTTGCCATCATAGCAGGTGAAGTGGGTGGTGTTGGCCATCGCACCGCATTGGGCGGACGGCCCTGCCTTCACTGCCAGCACGCCGCCCACGCCGCCAGCGCCTTGAAGGCTGCCGCTCAAATCCAGCCCACGCAGGCAACTCACCACCACGCCGTTCGTATGATCCAGCACCGCCAGCAACACCTGATTGTCCCAAACATAACGGTTCGTGAGTGAAGGATAGTAAGCTGTTCCATTGTTCGTGGACACAATCCGCTCAATCCATCTTCCATCGGCCAGAATCGTCCACACCTCTTTCACTTTGGAGAGCGACGGGGCGTCGCTTCTACGTTCAATCACTATCCGCCGGTTCTCCCCATTCCACACATTCGTCCACAAGCTGTCACTGGTTAAGTTGCCATCGGCGTCATAGGTAAACGCCTCGGGATTCTTTGCCAGCAACAAATTGCCCGTGATGTTGGTCACAATGTCCGCCCCGGTGTAGTTGCTCAGGACGGCCACGTTGGTGATGGTCAACCACAGCGCGCCCGTGTTGTTGTTGAACAATATTTCCCCCCGGAAATAATCCCCCTGGCGCGTCGTCGGCGGGTAGAGCGCGAGATTGTCCTGGCTCCACAGACTCACCGTCGCGGTGTTCGTGGCCGTGCCCAGCACGTTCACAAAGCCCGGCACCGTGCGGCTGGTGTATTGGTTCAATAACTCCATACGCAATTGCTTCTGGGCCATTTCAACTCAAACCAACGAACCATTCAACCTAAACTTCACAGCGTCCAGGGCTGTGGCACATGCGCGGGTGGCCAACTCACTCCGGCGCGGCCTGAGCGCCGCTAGATTCCTTACACCGTCTGGCGGGACGCCGGCGGGTTTCACGGTTCAAGAGAGTGTGTCCACGCTCGACGATCCAATCGCAGCTTGCCCCAGTTCAACCGGTATGTGTAGCAGGTGTTCGTGTAACTACACTTGGGCGTAATGCCAGCGTTCCCAATCAGATAAGTTCCACCGCTCGGACATCTGAACTGTGCTGCTGGCTTTGGCAAGTGCTTGTCTAGGGCCTGGTCGGGGATCTGCTCTCCGACAGCGAGTCCTAGATCCTCCTGGCAAACCGATTTCGCCAGTCGGATTTGAACCAAATTGCCGACACAATGTGTTCTCTCCGCAAACGCCCGCTGCTGCTGCCAGTGTATCAGCCAAACGGTGATTGCGAGGCTTATGGCAACGGCGAAAACGATGCTCCAGCACTTTCGTTTTCTCGTCCACCCGCTTGCTCGAATGCTCATGGTCTTGGTTTCTTGAAGCTGAGAGAGCGGTGAACACGTCCCTAGTTAATGCATTCAAACGTGGCTTGAACCCTAACGGTGGATGTCGTGGGGGTAGTTTTGGAAACGTCGGTCCATCCCTGCCCAATCACGAACGCATAGGTGGCGCAGTAAGAAGAGTCGAGAGTCTTGTCCTTGACCCCGCTACGAGAGGCACTGGGCCTGTTCCACGAAGTGATTGCCGGTCTCTCGTTGTCGAATTGGGCACTGGCATTTCCAGCAGTGCCGCTCAAACCGGCTCTTGCACTCCAGTTTGCCCGGACTTTCTTGAATGGGCACGGACAGCATACTTTGATCGTGCCGCTCAAGTCGGTGCTCATCTGGAGTGCTGTGATGCCCCTGTCTCTGCTGAGGGCGGTCCATGCGACAATTCGCGCATTGAATCCATCGTCGAGCGTCGCGGTCACGGATGCAGCAGGCTTTGCGTCGGTTACATTCAAGGGAACTTGGCCTTGGATGGCACTGTCCACTTCAACATACTGCCAAGTAGTTCCGTTCTTCTCGGCCGATCCATGTCCCCGATACTCAATCGAATGGACTGTGGCAGCGAGCAACCCGAGGAAATCAATCTCCCCCACTGGGTCGTTCCGGGCGAAAGCATAGACGTTGACTCCCCCCCGTTCGCCGATGGGGTCTCGGTTTGGCCACCGACCGGTATCCGGATCGTAATAGCGATAGCCGTAGTAGAGGAAGCCGGTTTCCCAATCACAGAACTTGGTCGAGCCAACAAATGGGTTGATGAAGGCCAAGCGGCCCGTGGCGCGAAGAATACCGAGGAACGGATCGTAATCGTAAATGGCTTCAATCGCGCCGTTCGCGGCATTTACCAACGTCGTCACATTATGATTGCCGTCGTAACAGTAAAGGTATGTGCCCGCATTCGTGCCTTGATGCACGGTCATGGAAATCAATCCACCCACGCCGCCAGCACCTTGCATCGTGCCGCTGGCGTCCATACCCCACTGGAAAGAAGCTAGAAGCGAGGAGTTAGGATCTAGGATTGCAATGAGGTTCCACCCATCGTACACAAACTTGTTCGTGCTCTGCGCCACGTAGGTTGAACCGTTCCAACTTGAAACAATTTTCTGCGTCCGGCGGGATTGAGAATCATACGCGCAATCCAGCTTCACTCGTGAGCCAGTCGGGGCACTGCTATTGCGGGTAAAGGAGGCAATTCGGTTCTCGGCATCCCACGTGTAACTCCATCTGCCGTCGTTGGTGAGATTGCCATCGGCGTCATAACCAAACACCTCCGCCGTCTTGGGCACAAAGAGCTTTCCAATGGTATTGGTCACAATGTCCGCTCCGGTGTAATTGCTCAGGACGGCGACGTTGGTGATGGTCAACCACAGCGCGCCCGTGTTGTTGTTGAACAACATTTCTCCCCGGAAATAATCCCCTTGGCGCGTCGGCGGCGGGTAGAGCGCAAGATTGTCCTGGCTCCACAAACTCACCGTGGCCGTGTTGGTGGCCGTGCCCAGCACGTTCACAAAGCCCGGCACGGTGCGGCTGGTGTATTGGTTCAACAACTTCATGCGTGATTGCTTCTTGGTCATTTCAACTCAAACCAACGAACCATTCAACCTAAACTTCGCAGCGAAGACGCAGCGTCCAGGGCTGTGACGGCAGGACGGCTGGCCTTCGGTTATTCGCAGCCGGCGTGACGGCGCGGGGCTGCGAGCGGTCGGGCGGGTTGCTGCGCGTGAGGATTGCCGCGTCACCGCTTGTGCGGGACACCGGCGCGCTTCAGTTGGCGCGAGTTGCATTTGTTTCAGGCGCATTTGTGCTTGAACTATTGCCGAGCCACGGATTGTTTCGGGGCAAAAGCCGAACGAGTTTCGGCAGCGGAGTCAGTTCCACGCGGTAGTCATCGAAAAGAACCGCGAGACGTTGATCCATCCAAGAGTTGGTGTTTGTTTCCCATAGCTTTGGTTTCTCAAAAACCAACACACCGTTGGTCGCATCCGCTCCGAGATAAGCGTAAGATGAGTGCGTATCCACAAGCCTTGGGTTCGTGCTCCAGCCGTCAGGCAGTGAACGCGGTGTTTTTGCGTGCTGTGGCGGAGCATAGAAGATTGTGAGGTTCGTCTTTGCGACGTATTGGGGAATCAAGTGAGAGAGTTTCTCTGGCAGTCTTTCAGCGTGTTCGTTGCGATAGTCCCTGAGGGCCAGCCCAATCTTCTGCAAGTTTGCAACGCTTTGGATTCTCGGACCGCCTTTTCCCTTGGCGTAAGGATTGTTGAAGTAAAAGAACACTCCCACCGCAGCCACCACCAACAAGATGCCGATCAGAAGCGATGAAAGTCCGTCCTTCATAGGGCAAATGAGCTACTTGCCCGACGGGTTCTTGCAATCGTAGCATTTCCCTGGAACGAAGGCATTGGGATACTTCTTCTTTACGGTCAGTATCCACGACATGTCAGGAGGGCCTTCTGTTCCAGAAAATGAACCAAGGTCACCCGTGTCGCCCTTCTTCCATTGCTTACACGGCCCGACGGAGACGATGCTCCTTTTGTTCCCGCAGCAAATCTCGATACACACTCGACAGACAACAAATTTCACCGGCCCTGTTAAACCGCTTGGGCTGTCTTCAAAAATACCTGGATGCCCAAAGTCAGGATATTCCGGGCAGCCAGTTCCCTTTGCGCCAAAGCCCTTTGATCCATCATCAACGAACGGGTCTTTGTAAGCTCCCCACCCACCAGAGCCGACTTGAACAAAACTCATTATCTGTCCCTTCGGGCATGGTGCGGGAGACCAAGTGATGTCGGCATCCAAGCCGAAACGGTCGATCCAGGTAATCGGGTTGTTACGAACGAAAAGATACTCGGGCATCAACGATTCGCGGTAGAGCTTGTCCTCATCAGCTTCTGGGTTTCGCCTGATCAAATCGGTGAGGAACGACTTTTCCCCGATCGGATCCCTGTTTGGCCATCTGCCATCCCTCAAATCCCGGAATAGGTATTTGTCATCTCCGGTATAGTCATCGTGATACTGGGTGCTGAAGCGAATGGGGTTGAGTTTGGCCATTGGACCGGTGATGCGCAGCGGTTCGGCGAAGGGACCGTATTCGTAGCGCGCACTCTCGGCACCAGTCGCAGCGTTCACCAGCGCCATCACGTTCCCGTTGCCGTCGTAACAGGTGAAATGTGTCGTGTTCGCCATGTTGTCGCATTGCGCGGACGTTCCCGCTTTCACTGCCAATACTCCACCCACACCCCCAGCCCCTTGAATACTGCCGCTCATATCTATGCCCCGCAGGAAGCTCACCACCACGCCGTTCGTATGATCCAGCACCGCCAGCAACACCTGATTGTCCCACACGTAACGGTTAGTTTGGGAGGGATAGTAACTCATCCCGTTGTTCGTGGATACGATCCGCTCAATCCATCTTCCATCGGCCAGAAGCGTCCACGCCTCTTTCACTTTGGAGAGCGACGGGGCGTCGCTTCTACGTTCAATCACTATCCGCCGGTTCTCCCCATTCCACACATTCGTCCACAAGCTGTCGCTCGTTAAATTTCCATCCGCGTCATGCGTGAAGGTTTCCGGCGTCTTGGGCCAGAGCACATGCCCGGTCACGTTGCTGACCACGTAATTGCCGGAACCCACCGGCATCACCGCCACATTCGTAATCCCCAGCCAGACCGGATCGGTCGTGTTATCCACGCTCAACTCCGCCCGGAAATACCGGTCTTTGCGGTACGCCAGGTTCGTGTTCACGCTCACGCTGGCCGTGTTCGTCGCATCCCCCAACACGTTCACATACCCCGGCACCGTCCGGCTGGTGTACTGGTTAAGGTCGTTGACCGTGTAACGGCTCTCTCGGAGAGAAAGCCCTGCCTCGTTGCCGCCAAACCCGTTGGTTCTCCGATTCCCGATGTCATCAAAGGCATACTCAAATTGTTGACCGGCCACCGGCGTGTTGTCGCCCCAGTATTTCCCGCCCGAAATCACCTGGCCGAGTTTGTCGTAAGTGTACACCCACCGCGAAGAGTCGGCGTTGGTCACGGTCGTGCGCTGGTTGGCATCGTTATAGACGTAGCGGAAGCCAATCGCCCCCGCGTCGCCCGGCTCGTTGGTGATGCTGGTGAGCCGGTTGAGCGCGTCGTATCGTTTCACCGTCGTCATGCGCGTGTTGCCATCGTGCTTGAACACAAGGTTGTCCACCAGCGGCGAGTTGGCAACGTAGGAATACGTGGCCGTGTCCTCCCCGCTCGTCACGGTTTGCAAGCGGCCCGTGTAGGGGTCGTAAGCCCATTCCGCCAGCGGCGCGGGCAGCGACGCCAGCCCCAACGCCGCGCGGCGCAAGAGCGAATCGTAGCCGTTGGTCACGCTCAGGCCGTCGAGCGGCCCGCCGGAATAGCTTTCCACCAACAGTTGCCCGGCGTCGTTGTAACTGCGGTTGATGGCCGTGCCCCCGCTCTGCGCGATGGAGATTTGCCGTCCGCGCCGGTCATAATTGTAGGCGACATCCGGCGTCGCATCCGAATAGTTCACGCCGCTCAAATCCCCGGCGTCGTTGTAGCTGTAAGTCGTCGTCACCCCGCGCGCCCACGCGCGGGAGGCGAGCCGCCCCGCCGCCGTGTAAGTGTAATCCGGCCCCTGATTGTCCGCGTAACGCTTGTTGTCCAGCCAGCCGCGATAGGCGTTGTAATTCCACGTCGTGGTCGCCGCGTTGCCGGAGGGATAATTCGTCCAGGTCTTCATCGTTTTCATCCGGCCCTGCGCGTCGTAGGTGTATTCGACCGGATAGGTGCGTGAGCCGTGGGTTTTGTTGAGCAGGCCGGTGGGGAAGAATTCGTTGGTGACGCTGGTGTTGTCGGGCAGGGTGGTTTTCCAGATGCGGCCCATGAGGTCGAAGAAGTTGGTGGTGATCTGCGCGCCCGCGCCGGGGTCGGGCGTGACCGTGCTGCTGATCTGGTCGGCGCGGTTGAACCAGAAGGTGGTCGCGCCGTTGCGCAGGTCAATCGCCTGCCATTGCCGCCCGTGGGCATCATAGGCGTAATCCGTTTGCGTGAGGGGCGTCCACGGGTCGCCAGCCGCGTAACGCGTGACCTTGGCCAGCAGACCGTTGGTGTAGAGCGTGACGGTTTGCGAGCCGAGAAGCTGTCCCGGCGCCAAATCGGTTTTTGTTGGCACCGCGCGTGCAATGGTTGGCTCGTGAAGTTCATTTAAAGACGGATTCATTGTCCACGGTCTTTCACATCCGGCCACAACGATGCCCAGCCGGGAGATCCAGAAGAAACCTGACAGGCGCGACAAAATGGATCCGCACTGAGCACTATCGCTGCGGGATGCTGATACTTTCCAGTCCGATGATGAAGGAAGCTTCCGTCAGACGTGTTGAGTCGTCCTATTTCGTTATTCCCTCGGCTCACAACCACAGAACCCTCTGAAACGGAAATCCGCACACCGTCTCTCCAACGAGGTGACTCGTGATCCAAATAATACAGCATCCAAGGTGCTCTATCGTGCCTGCGCCAGCAAAACTCCACGTTCCACCCATCCAGCCGATTCATAGAATCGGCGACAACCCGAAACTCACCCAGTTCCGAGTTGTTGGCCTGAGCCCAAGTTTCTTGCTTGTCTGCAAGCAGAAGATGGAACAATCCGGCAAACGCCACGACCAGCAGACACAAAATAACGCTTATGACTCGCATTTTTCTAGCGGCCGTATTCATAACCCGGCGGGTAATCGCTTTCGTCCGCGCACTTCCCAACGCCGGTTGGCGATGTAGCCCTTCCGCCACGGTCTCCTGGATCAGGTGTCCATCGGCGTCCGCCCATCGGCCAGATGTCACAGCGGAATATGCAATAAGCCGAAAGATCATATCCTGCGACTTTGTAGAATCCCCCGTTGCAGGTCATTCCCTCACAGTCTTCGTCTGTCCACATTCCGCCAACGCACTTTTTTGGGGCTAGTTTTCGCCACCTGGCACAACCCTCGCCATTGTCAACCAGTGCCCACTGATCCTCCTTCGATCTATTGCAACACCGGCCGCGGTTATACCAGTTATGCGCAAGCCCAAGAAAATCAGTATTCCCAATCGGATTGTTGCCGACGAATGCATAGAGATTTGGATCGTCGCCAAGAGGATTCGGGCTGCGATCTCGCAGCGTTTCAAACCCTAGTTCACCCAAGGGGTCTCTGTTTGGCCATCTGCCATCCCTCAAATCTCGGAATAGGTATTTATCGTCCTCGGTATAGTCGTCATGATATTGCGTGCTGAAGCGGATGGGATTGAGTTTCGCCATTGGGCCAGTCCGTTGGAGCGGTTCGGCATATGGACCGTAGGCGTAGCGCGCGCTTTCTTCTCCCGTTGCGGCATTCACCAGCGCAGTCACGTTGCCGTTACCATCATAGCAGGTGAAATGTGTGGTCCCGGCCAAGCCTGCTGGGCCAGCAGGCCCTACCTGCACCGCCAACACCCCACCGACCCCGCCCGCACCTTGAATGCTCCCGCTCAGGTCGAGGCCCCGCAGGAAACTCATCACCACGCCGTTCGTATGATCCAGCACCGCCAGCAACACTTGATTGTCCCAGACATAACGATTGGTCTGTGAGGGATAGTAACTCGTCCCGTTGTTTGTGGAGACGATGCGTTCAATCCATCTTCCATCGGCCAGAATCGTCCACGCCTCTTTCACTTTGGCCGCTGCTGGCAACGTGTTCCGGCTCTCAACCGTGATGCGCCGGTTCTCCCCATTCCACACATTCGTCCACAAGCCGTCACTGGTTAAGTTGCCATCGGCGTCATAGGTGAACGCCTCGGGATTCTTCGCCAGCAACAAATTGCCCGCGATGTTGGTCACAATGTCCGCTCCGCTGTGGTTGCTCAGGACGGCGACGTTCGTGATGGTGAGCCACAGCGCGCCGGTGTTGTTGTTGAACAACATTTCCCCGCGGAAATAATCCCCCTTGCGTGTCGTCGGCGTGTAGAGCGCAAGATTGTCCTGGCTCCACAAGCTTACGGTGGCGGTGTTCGTGGCCGTGCCCAGCACATTCACAAAGCCCGGCACGGTGCGGCTGG
>Ga0255347_1008736_pt1 | contig 10090 bp, 13 predicted proteins | sample wastewater_treat_2_FD_192479 | JGI IMG/M metagenome (GOLD analysis project Ga0255347, IMG submission 192479) | Wastewater microbial communities from Lulu Island WWTP, Vancouver, Canada - plant24 | ecosystem: Engineered > WWTP > Wastewater > Unclassified | place: Canada: Vancouver, British...
TATGCCCCTCTTGCTGAATATACAAATACATAATTTCCGTGAGGACAACGGTTGGGATAAATCCTGAACAACCGTTATCATCAACTACCCGCATATGATCTCTCACTATCTCCCATCCTGGTTGACGTTCGAAAAGTGTTATGAGTGCATGAGTGTCGAAGAGCAGATCAGGCATTAAATATCCCCTTCTTCCTCTCTCATCTCCTGAAGTTTCTGTAACAACCCCTTCCCTTCATCTATTCCTGAGAGATCAGAAAGGCGGACAAGAGGTCTGATATGTATACCATCTGCATCATCCGTGAGGATAATCGTTGAACCTCCTTCAAGATTCCATTTTTTTCGAAATGCTGCAGGTATGACTATCTGTCCCTTTTCTGATATTTTTATAAGTGTCATACTTTTCCTGATTTATCTCCCTCATTGATGATAATCATTACCTCCAGACGCAATACTACATTCAGAATTGGAAAAACAAAAAGAGTGTCCTGGATACCGAAATAGGAACCCTGTCTTTACCGAAAATAAAAATTCTCTATTTTCACATCACTCAACTTCTGGATACGATTGTTACGGGTGTCGGCAATATACACATTCCCCAATTTACCAGGACATATTCCAACAAGATAATCGAGCTGAACAAATCCTGTACCGTGCGATCCCCACTCTGTCAGATACTGACCAGAGGAATCAGGTTTCTATAAACCAATCCCGAAAACAGGTTTCAGTACTCATATGAGGTTTTTAATGATGTGGGAGTTTAAAGTAAATCATAGATCGGTCCTAATGAATCATAGGGTATCACATGACCCTGGCTCCTCATCTGATCGGCCTTTCCACCATACACTACAAAGGATCTCTCTGGTTTTTGACCAGATAATCCATTCCAATATTCGATATTCTTAAAAAAATCTCCGGCTATTGTCCTTCCGGCTTTCATCTCAACAGGAATTAATTCAGTCCCTGCCCTGTCAATCAGACAGTCTATCTCATATCCACTCTTATCTCTCCAAAAATAAAGATTACTTTCTAATCCCCTGTTTAACCTGTATTTCAGGAACTCACCTAAAATAAAGGTCTCAAAAAGCCCTCCTTTCATAGGATGGTTGAAAATCTCTTCAGATGAACGAATTCCGATAAGATATGCGGCAAGACCTGGATCAGTAAAATAGAGTTTTGGCATTTGCACAAGCCGTTTGTTAAAATTTTTGTGGTGAGTTCTTACCAGAAAAACAATGAAGGATGTCTCTAATAGTGATAACCAATCCTGAGCAGTTTTATAGTTTATTCCACAATCATTTCCAAGTGAGGAAAAATTTACAATCTGTCCAACCCGGTTCGCACACATTCTCAGGAATGTCTGAAATAATGAGAGATTCTGAACCTGTTTTAATTGCCTGAGGTCCCGTTCCAGATAAGTCTGAACATATGCAGAATAGTAATCAGATGGAATGATAGGATCGGTGTACAGCCGGGCGTAACACCCCTGAAAGAGATAGTCTTCATAATTTTGTTTGTGAATTCCATTCCGATGTAACTCATCCATGGAGAGGGGGAGTAACTTGAGAATTCCAATCCTTCCGGCAAGGGACTGGGAAATCTTTTCCATCAACAGGAAATTCTGGGATCCGGTAAGAATGAACCTGCCAGTCGTGTCCTTGTTGTCGATGATTCCTTGAAGGTAGGAGAATAACTGAGGAACATGTTGAGCTTCATCAATAACTGCCCCTGTTTTAGTATATTGAAGAAGAAATGTCCGGGGATCTTCTTCAGCAAACCTCCGGGTATCCGGATCTTCAAGAAGGGTATATGGCAGATCTGGAAAGATATGTCTGACTAATGTCGTTTTTCCAGATTGACGCGGTCCGATTACCGCAATAGCAGGAAATCCTTTGGCTAATTGTTTCAGCTTCTCTCCGGCAGTTCTCTGTATTATCATTTTTGTCAAATTAGTATTGCAATTCCTAATTTGTCCTGCAAGTAGAAAATAATTCCGGTAAAAAATTTCATGAATGAAGGGAGAATTACCAATAACAGTAGATTAAAAAATCCCATAGTTCCTAACCTATTTCTATAACGCTCTTCTAAAAAGTTAATCACTTTTTTATTCATCAAGCATTTCCATTTGCGCTCATCTATGCCGATTCGGATTGCGAAGACGAAAACATCCTCAAAAACCTCGTAACGCCCGTTTTCGGCTGCGCCAAGCATCCTGTCGAAAGGTTTATATAGATTCAAAAATCTTCCAATATGGCGTTATTCGGAAAAAAAGCCTAAATCCAGCGAGTTGAAAACAAGCAGGAATGGACAACTTGATAGGATTTGTCGTCTCATTGGATCAAACATTACTTTTCCAGAGTTCTCCGGAATTGATACCGAAAAAATCATTCAAGCAAGTATTGCAATTGCTTGTGAAAAAGCGTCAATATCCGGTTTCTGCAAGATGAATTCCGGACTTCCATCACATACTACATGCCTTAAAACCATTCATCAGCTTGATATGGATGTGATGATCCGTCAGTCTACAACAATGCAAAAAATAGCGGGCAAAAAATGTTATTACTCCTGGCAAAGGGTATTATTTTGCCATAGATAAAACTGACGACCCATATTATGGCGAGATTGATAAAACAGAAGGATCTTACACGGTGGGAGGCAAACAGAAAGCGTCTACGAATTATTTCTTCTCATATCTCACCCTATCAATAATCAATATTGATCGCCATATTACCCTCTTTGCCATGCCCTGGCAATCCAAGATTGTATTGATGTTATTTATTCACTTAATCTTAAAATCAAAGGCCTTTGTATCGATAGAGAATTGGAGCCGTTCAATGAATTCTGATGATTGTATTAGATGTTTGATGTCTGAACCAGGAAAATATTGACTAAGAACATTTTGAGCATATTGTCACTACCTTATAGGATATGAGCGAACGTCATAAGTTTGGGAAACGAACGGGCTGTAATTGAAAAGCGATTCCATGATCCTGCGAGACTCCCCCAACCAGGACTTTTTACTCTGGAGAAACAAAATCAGACTCCTCATCTGTCTGTTCTTCATATTCACACCATCCAAAATGGGGACATGAGATACAGACGGTATTTACAGACCGGAGACAATCATCAGGATATGGATCCGGAAGGCACATTGGATCATATTCAGAGTTTTCTACCTGTTCGAAACTTCCATCTGGATTAAGAATATAATTAAAGGGGTCTTTTTTCCGGATGTAATCAATATTGAGCATGCAATATCCCTCAATTGTGAGCACGGCATAATGGGAGATATGAGGATACGCTTCATCCTGAGCATCCATACTCAGTTCATTGACTCTATCAATACATAGTTTGTGAAAAATTCAGGGATGACATCTTTAAAAATTTCAAAACATCTCATAGAAATGAGAATTTATATGAAAAAGAACTAATAATCCAGAAAACTACTGTTGGCGTGCCTTAATTATTTCGGAGACTACTTTATCGAAGTCATTACTCAACAGAGTTTTCCTCTCTTTGGTATAATCACCATATCCAACTTCACAACTCCTCATATATCGAGCTGCATCTATTGGTCCGAGGGCTTGAACAAGAGCCTGATATCCAATTTTACGGATTTCCTGTATTGGTTTTACTTCACTCATGATCATGCTCCATGAACCAGAACACGGGATTGTATACTGTATATGTGATCTCCGGGGAGACTCATAATTTTTTTGATCAGGGTATCATCAACCGTGAGAAATGTTGCACCTGCGGAAAGGGCAGATGCATAATGAAGGGCATCATAGGTTCCCACTCCATTCTTCCATAAAGTTTGAGCAAAACTGATAATATCCGGGGTGAGAATGATATTTTCACGAGCCAGTAGCAATAATGAAAGAACTTTTTCACGCTTATCGATGCTGGTGATAGCATTCAGTTCGTGAGAGATCACTTCACTCGTGACTAACACCCATTTTTCTCTGCACTCTGTGAGGATCGCCAGGACTGCTTCTGCTTCAAGTGTGATTCGGTTCTCTCAAGATTCATCAAATGGTCTGCACAAACAGCAGACATCAAGATAAACTTTCATATACGTAGGGCCTCACAGGAGATACATAGGGGAATACATGAAGATATTCTGTCAATCTGGGTTATATTTATTTTTCTTAGGAATAATGACAGCAAGTATTCATCCTACATTTCCGCCACTCATAACGATGCAGGTGGATCTACCCCGAGATCATAATATTACTGCTCTTGTTTTTCAACCATCTCCCCCACCCGAAGAACTTTTCCGTGCTGTTCGAAACATTCAATTATATCCAACTTATCCAATAAGCTTGTAATAGAGTATTTTTTGACAAGATCCTTCTTCTGTATCTGTTTTTTAATATGGGAGAGATATATCAGAACTACAAACTGGACAAACAGTTTTCCAACAAGACTTTGTTCTGATGAAACCAGGGTTCGACCCATATTCAATCGTTCCTTAAGATTTCCAAAGGCTTTTTCCACAACATCTTTATTTCGATAGAGTTCAAGGGCAGTAATTGCATCCATGGTTTCATTTGATATCAGAGCAAAGAAACCAAAATAACGTTTAGCCTTTATAATGCTCTCTTCTCTGACAAACACCTGTCTCCCTCGTTTTGGCGTTGTCTTCCTGGTTAAATACCTGTTTGTTGAGCACCTAGTCAGGGCAAGAAAGATTGGAAATGATACAGTCAGATCATTGAGAGCAAAGACAACTTCCCTGCAGTCCTCTTTGATGGCAAAGGCAACAACGTCATCCGGAGAAGCCTCTATCAGGGAGGGTGTAAACTCTGCAGCTGTCCTTGTCAGGAGATCTGATACTCATCCAGGATATCTGAAATTACGGCCAACAGTACTGACCTGCAGGAATTTATGTTAAGGATAAAAGTGAAGGAACGGAATGGTCTCGATACTGATCGGATACTGAATAAGATATGAGTTTGGGTACCGCTCAATTACCTTCCCGTCATTTCCTGATAATAAGCCAAAACCCTGATTCGTCCTGGATCAGTTCATAAATTCGTATCTCTGCCTTTTCCAGTTCCTTTTTTATCCTGTCCGGGTTATTTCTCATCATCCGGTTTGAAACTCCCTTTGAAAAAACAGGAACTTTTTTTGCCATGGCAGCATGTATCTCTTCTTTCAGCTTTGCATTCCCAAACCCACCGCCGACATATGTCATTCCACCAGGTGTAAGAACCCTGTACATCTCTTTAAAAGCCAGATCCAGGTTATCCCAGAAGAACCAGGAACCCCTGCTTACGATCAGATCTATCGAATTATCCTCAAAAAGGATATCATGAATATCCCCAAGAATCGGGATCATTCTTCTGACAAGTCCTGCTTCCGTTATATGCTCATATGCAACTGCAAGCATCATCGGAGAGGCATCATATGCAAATATTTTCAGATCAGACTCCTGCGCAAGGGCAAGTTACAGATGAGCAGGGCCAGCGCCGGCGTCAAGAGCAACACCTCCTGATATCCCGGTCCTGTCCAGTATCTGTCGCGGAATAACTGGATAGATTGGAGCAAATACCTTTGATGCTGTATCGTCAAATGCCTGTGCCTGCTTCATGTCTATAAGATCATTTCCGGAGTTGTCTTTTTTAATGCCGGGTTTCTCTTCGTTCAAATTCATGAGAATATCCTATGTTTAAATTTCTGGTTAATTCACCGGATCATTTCCGGAAGATAACATGGGGACACAAATCTTCCTGCCACTACTACCAGGGAGGGTCATTATACACACTTCTGCATCATATGCTTCCTGCATAATTTCTTTGCTGATAATCTCTTCTGCTGACCCTACTCTGGATATCCCTTTATTCATCATCATTCCCACCTGCCCTGATAAAAGGAATGCATGATCAGGAAAGTGAGTTGCCATCAGGATTGAGAGACCTTGCGTGCTCAATTTTTTGATGGTTCGGAGAATTTTCATCTGGTTGCCAAGATCCAGGTGAGAGGTGGGTTCATCAAGAAGAAGAATGCGAGGCTGCTGGGTTAAAGCCCGTGCAATAAGAACCAGTTGGTACTCTCCACCACTTATATCAGTGCATGGGCGTTCAGCAAGATGCGAAATTCCTACAGAGTTCATCGCCTCCAATGCAATTCTCATATCATCATCGGAGGGAGAAGAGAGCATCCCAAGGTGAGGCGACCTCCCCATAACAACCACATCCTTTACTGGAAATGGAAAAGATGGAGTGTGTGACTGGGGGACATATCCAACTATCCTTGCAGACCGTGCCGGGCTGAGGGTATTCAGATCCTCACCATCTATATGAATGGCACCTGATTCTGCTTTCAAGAGTCCTGCAATACACTTTATCAGAGTAGATTTGCCGGTACCATTGGGACCTATAAGGCAGAATATCTCTCCCTTTCCAAGTGAGAAGGTAACTCCGGAAAAAATGGTGGCTTCTCCCTTTGCTTGGTAACGAAAGGAGAGATCAGAGACAGTTAATGGCTTTGTCATTGTTTCCACCCGGTTTGTGTCTTCCTCAGCAGGTAGGCAAATACGGGAGCTCCCACAAGTGCTGTTATGATGCCTATTGGTATCTCAGTAACTGTCACCGTTCTTGCAACAGTATCCACGATGAGAAGATATGATGCTCCGACTAAAGCTGCTATGGGGATAAGCAGCTTATGATCAGGTCCCACAAGGATCCTGCCAACATGGGGGATGACAAGTCCTATCCATCCTACAATGCCACATATGGATACAGCAGCCGCTGAAATTATCGTTGCTGACATGATGATTATTGCCTTCTGCTGCCTGACATCAACACCCAGTGCCCGTGCATCCTCTTCTCCCATGGATAAGACATTGATCCTCCATCTCACAAGATAGAGAATAACAATTCCACCTACCAATAAAGGTCCGGCAACCATCAGGTCAGAATTTGATATATGGTTAAAAGAACCCATCAGCCAGAAAACAATGGCCGGTAGTTTGTTTAAAGGGTCCGCAACATATTTAACCAGTGATGTCAGGGCCTGAAAAAGAGCTGCTACAACGATTCCGGCAAGGACCAGGGTGAGAGTTGAACTGACCCGGTAAACCCTGCTTATCATGTATGCAAGTCCCACCGAAATAAGCCCGAAGAGAAAAGCAAATGACTGAGTGATGAAAATATTCTCAGTCAGGAGAAGTGCAAGGGCTGCTCCAAAACCTGCACCGGCAGATACTCCCAGAATGTCAGGAGATACAAGCGGGTTTCGGAAAAGCCCCTGAAATGCAGCACCTGCTACCGATAATGCGGCACCCACAAGGATTACTGCGATAACACGTGGAAGTCTGACGTCCACGATAACGCTTCTGACAGTTGGAGAGAGATCAGGAGATGGAATAAAACCGGAGAGGATGGCACTGATAATATCAAAAGGTGGAACCTCAAATCTCCCGACCATGAGTGAGATAAGTGTGGCGCTTAAGAGAAGAAGAGAAAGAACTGTTTTAAGCAGGGAGTAATTACGTTTTCCCCAAAATTCCTTTTTAAGAGGAGTTTTTGACATAAGCTAGTACCCTGGTATCGATGACATGGATAACATTCAGATATCCTGTCAAAAAAATTAAAAGATAATTCTCCAGGGATTATTTATTTCCCATGTTCGTCTGATTTGTCTGTCCTTTTCCTGCACTTATGGCCGATGCAAATTCACCAGCAAGGATCTTGTCGATCTGCTCGTCGGTCAACTCATAAGAGAAAATCTCCTGGTAGAATTTTTTTACTTCATCCTTCATTGAAATGTCGGCAAACCGTTCAGGGTATGCAATCTTTGCCATCCAGAGCGGATGAAGTACTGCAGATTCAGCGGTTGGTCGATTCCAGACAAACACTCCATTTGGAAGGCGGTATACCTGTCTTTCCTGAACTGCCTTAATGCTGGCCCATTTTGGATCATTATATACATCATCTGGTGATCCCGTATCAATAACCAGAATATCAGGGTCCCATTTCAGAACCTGTTCCATTGATATCTCGTCAAGGCCCGAATGTATCCCAGGTCTGACACCAGAAGTACTTACCTCCTGTGCTGCGTTTTTAAGACCGGCATTCTCAATACGCTCCTGCATATAACTGTCTCCACCATAAGTAATGAGGTGGTTTGCATCATAACCGTTAAAAAGGACTTTCTGTTCAGAAAGTGGAATGTCCCCGATACGGGATTTTATCAGAGATAAAGTAGAGTCAAGATAGTCGGCATATTTTTGCGCCCTGTCTTCCTTACCATAGATTAATCCGACAAAGGCGACTTCAGCCTTAGTCTGCTCTGCTGTTCCATCGGAGCTTTCAAAGAAGTATACAACCGGAATAGTCGTCTGTTTTTTTACAATCGCACCGTCAACATCTCCAGCAAGAACAAACTGCGGATCTGATTTAATCAGTTCCTCAATATTGATAATTCCATTTGTCTGCCTTGGAGAAGGAACGTTTTTCAGGTTTTGGTCCATGATGTTGAGTAATTGTGAGTTTTTACTCCCGATGGAGGTTGCAACAATGGTATCCTGAACTCCAAGAATGTAAGGAACCTGGCCAATCGGGCCTCCAAAGAAAGCAACTCTTTCAATTGTTACCGGAATTTCGATCTCGTTTCCAGCCATATCAGTGATTAACCTTGTCTTACCTTCCTCAGCGCATGCAGGGATTCCAAGAAATAAGATCCCCAGGATAGCACAGAGAATTAACAATGCATATTGTTTCATTTAATAACTCCAGTAATACCGATCTTAGATATCTCATCACACCTGATCGCATTTAATCCGGATTTTTTTAACCAGTCAGCAATGATGCAACCAATGTAACGAGTGAGAAAAAGTATACCGGTAGATGTAAATAATTACTTATTTTACTTTGTTAATCAATTGGTTTAACAATTGAAAACCTGTTGGTAGATCAGATCTGTATTGTCCATGGATGTCAGGTGAGCGTTTATTCAACCGTAGTGAACATGGAATTATACAAAAAAATAAGAAAGGTTTTTGGACGAAATCTAAAATTTCTACAATTTTCTTCTGAAAATCCCTATACAAGGTTGTGTTGTCACCACGGCGTTCTGGACAAATACGATAATATCAGACAACAATTTTACTGTAAATTATTTCAACAATGTAACATCTCTGCATGAACCTGATTATTTTAAATAAATTAAGAACATACCATCTGGCTCATTCAGGTAAATCTCATGCATATTATTAACCAATCCTGTTCTGACCGGTGTATTGACGATGCCATGGCTTGTGAGTACGAGCTGAGTGACCCTGCTGATCATCATCTTCTTGAGATATTACAGGAGCTCGGAGAGGTTACAACTCGAAACCTTGGCACATTAATTCTCTTTTCCTGCGAAAAAGATGGCATGAAATTTAAAGGAATGACTGGTGACGCCCTTATCCTTGGTTCTGTACCAAAAAGCAGCCTGGCTTCTGCTGACATATTCTTAAAAGAGATAACAAGCCTGTACACGCATCGGAGATCCTATCAGACGGAAAGGGTATGAGTTCAGGTCATCTTAAAAAACGGGAGTATTTCATCCATGCTCCCGGGCCTGTACCCTTTCAAATCCAGGGTGATATAGCGAAATCCGATCTCCTGGAATTTTTCAAGGATTATCTCTTTCTGGTTTAGTACCTTTTCCATATCCCCTGGTAATACCTCGATCCTGGCAATGGTGCCATGGTGCCTGACTCTTCCCTGAAGAAAGCCTGAATTCGCAAGTACCTCCTCTCCCTCTTCTATCATCCGGAGTTTTTCCAGGGTTATCTCTTCTCCATAGGGAATCCGGGAGTATAAACAGGCTGAGGATGGCTTATTCCAGAATGAATAACCCATTTCATGGGCAATGACACGTATATCCTGTTTCGTAATATCTGCCATAATAAAAGGATGAATCACCCCGCAGGAGGACATCTCTTCGATCCCCGGGCGGTATTCAGAGAGATCGCTGGCATTTGCACCGTCGACGATCGATTTACAATGACTGGCCCTGGATTTTGATTTGAGTATATCACAAAAGGCATGCTTGCAGATCCTGCACCGGTCAGAGGGATTTTCTTTCAGGACAGGTC
>Ga0255347_1008742_pt1 | contig 10086 bp, 4 predicted proteins | sample wastewater_treat_2_FD_192479 | JGI IMG/M metagenome (GOLD analysis project Ga0255347, IMG submission 192479) | Wastewater microbial communities from Lulu Island WWTP, Vancouver, Canada - plant24 | ecosystem: Engineered > WWTP > Wastewater > Unclassified | place: Canada: Vancouver, British...
TTTAATGGACATATAAAAATCACTGTGGTATAATAAAAGCACAATTTATATACACACAGTTATAGCAACTATAAAACACGATACAAATATCATTCGTGGTACAAGTTCAGTTCATGAGATGTATCTTATATCCCCTGCTGTAACTGTGTGTATTTTTTAGGAGGTTTATATGAAAAACAAACGGTTACTTTCAGCGGCAATGGCAATAGCAATGTCATTCTCAGCCGTCCCGACAGCATTTCTCAGTCAGCCTGTTATTCCCCTTACAGCAATAGCAGCAGAAGCAGACAGCACCTACATCATCGACCAGCCTCAGAACTGCTACATAAATAGTTCCGGCAGCGTTACTTTCGGTATCACGACCAGCACCGACAACTGCTCATATCAGTGGGAATACCGCAAGGGCAGCACAGGAAGCTGGATCAGAGTTACCAACAACGGAACAGGCAAGACATATACAACTTCCGGCTCATCTTCAAGAAACGGCTGGGAGTTCAGATGCAAGGTCATGGATGCTGACGGCTCTGTTATTGAGACTTCAGATACTGCTAAGATCGTCTACGGATACGACAACTTTAAGATCTCAGCCGATCCTTCTGATGTTGTAATTAATAAATCAGGAAATGTAACTTTCAGCGTTGGAATTATCTCTGAACATTATGATCAAGATTGGTTTTGTTATCAGTGGGAATATTCCAAGGACGGTGGAAAGAACTGGATCAGAGTTACAAAAAATGGGACTTCCTCTTCTTACACTACAACAGGCTCAGCTGCAAGAAACGGTTGGCTCTTCCGTTGCGTAGTTTATGACGATTTTATGTTATTAAAATCAAAATCAGCTGCCATCGTTTTCGAGAACAATGATTTCGAGATCAACAGACAGCCTGAAGATCAGGTTATAAGCGAAAAGAAGAACGTTACCTTTAGAGTAGGCACAAATGCAAGTGCTCCTTCTTATCAGTGGGAATACTCCAAGGACGGCGGCAACAGCTGGATAAAGGTCACTAAGAACGGTGCATCCGCTTCCTATACTACAACAGGTTATGCTTCAAGAAACGGCTGGCTTTTCAGATGTAATGTAACAAGCGGCGGTACTACAAAAACTTCCAATGCAGCTGCTATCATCTTCGAGGAGCAGAACCAGATCAATATCCTCCAGCAGCCTGAAGATGTTACTATTTCCGAAAACGGAAATGTCCTCTTTGCCTGCGAAGCTGAAGGCAAGGATCTGAAGTATCAGTGGGAATACTCCAAGGACAAGGGCAGAAACTGGATCAAGGTAACCAAGAACGGTACATCCAATTTCTATAAGACAGCCGGTACAGAATCAAGAAACGGCTGGCTGTTCAGATGTCAGATCACAAGCGGTACAAATACTGTTACTACCGACAATGCCAAGATCATCTTCAAGGAAAAGGAAATAGTTCCTACAGATATCAACCTCAATGTGGGCGATACTTATCAGCTCGATGTTACAGGAACAGGCTACAGCTACTTCTCAACCGATAAGTACTGTGTTTCCGTTTCAAACAAGGGCGTTGTCAAGGCAGAGAAGGAAGGTTCATCTCAGATAATGGTAATTTCTCCGTCAGGCAAGAAGGCTATCTACAGGATCTATGTTTCTGAGGATCACGAGGAACTTGCTTTCGAGTCAACCACTCTCAGCCTGGATCCGAATGAACAGGGTTACTTATTCACAAACAGCTCAGCTTCATATCTCTCATCAGATCCGAATAAGCTTTATGTAGATGATAAGGATTATCGTAGTGATATCTGCTATGTTCATGGTATCATCCCCGGCAGCTACAATGTAGTTGCTTATAATGACTGCGGTGAAATGGCTATTGCAAACGTTACTATCGAAGGCAATGTGACAGATGCCGTGGCAGACACATATTACTCAGGCGATGTCGATGTTTACACCGATATCTGGTACAAATACGTAAACAACAGCGATGTTTGCCAGCTTATCACCTTCGATGTTGCTACTGAAGCTGAAGATACAGATATGGTTTCCGCACGCTTCAATATTTACAGAGCACCAAGCTACGGAAACAGCGAATATTACGGTGTTGACCTTGAAAATGTACAGGAATTCATCAACCCGGGCGAAGAAGTATATGTCAGAGTTCAGAACAACGAAAGCCTTGAAGGAAAATACGGCTTCACATTCAATGTTACTGATTACACAACAACTCAGTTTGATTTAGGTGTACAGCAGCAGAACATCCAGCTTGACCGCAAGGACTTCACAGGCTATACATTCACTACACCGGCAACAGGTTCATATAAGCTGGTAGCACAGTCAAGAACTCCTTTCTACTGGGAGATCCAGGATAACGCTAACGGCAACGAAGCGATCACCAGCGGCAGTTGTACGAACAGCTGTATTGATACGTTTGAACTTGAAGGCAATAAGGATTATACTATAAGATTCGTTCCGAATGACAAAACTCAGACCGGTACACTGAAGTTCACACTTTCCAAGGAAGATGATAATATAGCTGTCGCTGATGTGAACGAAGAGTATGAGGACGTTATTACAGGAGGACAGTCAAAGTATTATAAGTACGTTCTTGAAGGCGGCCAGAATGACGTATTCGAGCTTGATTTCAACAACGATTACTACATCCACTATGATCTCCTCTGCGAAGATAAGTCAACACCATATGCTACTTACGACAGTACAAACGGCTGGAAGATCTACAAGAACGATGATAAGCCTCTGACTCTCTACCTCAAGGTATCTGTTGACAGCAACTATGACTGCGGTACAGCTTTATTCAACCTCAGACAGTATGATTTGAATTACAACGTTGTTGGTGCGGTCTATGAATCATCCACATCGATAAGTCAGAATGAAGCGCAGTGGTATGAATTTACCGCTCAGGAAACCGGCAGATATGACATCTCCTTTGAACATACAAACGCTTCCGATTCAGCACCTCTTGACTTTGAAGTTTACCATGTAAATGACGGCGTTAAAACCTTTGACCGCCAGCTTTCAAGCTATTATTACGAGGGAGAGGACAACAGCCTCAGCTTGAGCAGAGTCTTCAACGAAGGCGAAACTATCGCTATTAAGATAACAGGCAGATTTAACAACGATGATGAATATGTTGATTCTGAAGTTCTGTTCAGCATTAATCTCTCAGAAAAATATGAGGTAGGCGATATCGAACTCGATACTCCTGTACACGTTGAAAACAGAGATGGTAATGTTAAATGGTTCAGATTTGAAGTTCCTGAAAGCGGTATGTATTATTTCTGGTCCGAATCAGATTATGATATGTACGGTAGATTATACAGCGAACTTGATTCAAACTACATCGATGGTAATGACGACAGCGGATACAATGGCAATTTCTGTATCAGCACACTGCTGAGAAAGGGTCAGACCGTTTATCTCAAAGCAAATCAGTATAGCAATGAGAATTGCGAATACGACCTTGTAGTTTCTAAAACAAACAGATCATCCGACTACGCAGCAAAAGAATAACTAATGTCCAAACTAATTACATCTCCCCGACTATTTCGGGGAGATGTTTTAGCAATAATCATAAGGAGGTAATCATATGAAAAAAAATCGTCTCATATCAGCTGCCCTCTCGCTGACTATGGCGGTTTTCGCAGCTTCGCCTGTAATTCCCGAGATGATCGCATCTCCCGAATTCACAGCAGCAGCTGCCGAAAGCAGTGTTACTATCACATCTCAGCCTGAAGATGTACACATAACAGCTGCTAAAAATGTCACATTCTCTGTAGCCGCAGCCACCAGCGCAGCTTCTCTGTCTTATCAGTGGGAGTATTCAAAGGACGGCGGAAAAAGCTGGATAAGAGTTACCAAAAACGGTACTTCCGCCTCTTATACAACATCCGGTTCCCAGTCAAGAAACGGCTGGCTGTTCAGATGTGCGGTAACAGGCGGAAACGATACAGTCCGTTCTGATTCAGCTGCCATCATATTCGGTGAGGAGAATGTCCTGAAGATAACTTCTCAGCCTCAGGATGTTACAATTTCTGCATCCGGAAATGTTACTTTCAGCGTCGGGGCTCAGGGCGATAACCTTTCCTATCAGTGGGAATACTCCAAGGACGGCGGCAAGAACTGGATAAGGGTCACTAAAAACGGCACCTCCGCTTCTTACACTACATCAGGTTCCAAGTCAAGAAACGGCTGGCTGTTCAGATGTGCGGTAACAGGCGGAAATGATACTATCCGCTCTGAATCAGCTGCCATAATCTTCAAAGAAGCAGCTGTATTAAAGATAACTTCCCAGCCACAGGATGTTACGATATCTTCCTCTCAGAATGTTACTTTCAAAGTTGGCGCTGAGGGCAATAACCTTTCCTATCAGTGGGAATACTCCAAGGACGGCGGCAAGAACTGGATAAGGGTCACAAAAAACGGCACCTCCGCTTCTTACACAACATCAGGTTCCCAGTCAAGAAACGGCTGGCTGTTCAGATGTGCAGTCTCAGACGGAAACAACTCCGCTACCTCTGATGCAGCAAAAATAATCTTCAAGGAAGCCGAACTCGCTGTTATTTCAAATGATATTTCTCTTTCACCCGATCAGACCTATCAGCTTGAAAGCGGATACAAGTACATCTCCTCTGACAAAAAAATTGCAGATGTAAGCAGTAAGGGCATTGTTACTGCAAAAGCTGAGGGAAACTGTAAAATTTTCGTCTACGATACAAGCGGAAATGTGAATTATTACAACGTCTATGTAAAGGCTGACAGCACTCCTCTCACGCTTAATTCCACCGATATTTCCCTCACTGTTTTCGATCAGTTTCATCTTGAAGCAAATAAGGATTTCGATCTCGCAATAGCTGATGAAAGCATCGTTAATGCAAATATAAGCACTGTCGGATCAGCGTACTCTATCGAACCGATCAATGACGGCAAAACCGAAATGATAGCATACACTGAAACAGGTGAAGCTGTTGTAGTGAATGTTGAAGTTGCCGAGGACTATATTGATCTTGCAGACGGCGATACATTCAGCGGTTCTGTCAAGGAAAGCAGCAGTACCATATACAAGATCGTGAACGACTCAGATATATCTAAGGATGTTTGTATCTCATTTGATTCTACAGGTATCATGGAAGCTGTTATTTATCATAACGATCTTTATAACTACGAACTGATGGATGTTGATAACAGCAATCCGCTTTACTGTGAGTGTGCTCCCGGCGAGACCACTTTCATAAGATTCAAGAACGGAAGCGGCGAACCTTCTGTTGAATATACCCTTTACGCTCAGATAAGCGATCATCAGGCTATACCAAAGGATATGGTATATCCAAAGGGACTGATATTCAATCGCTCAGAGAGTTATGCATCTTCTCCCGAAGAAGGAGATATACTACCATCGTTTTATCCTCTGACCTCACCACTTATCGTAGGTCTGGAAGATTATACAGTACCAAACTACACTATACGCAATATGTTTGAATCATATTCCGACCAGATATTCATTAACGGTAATCTTACTACAAATCATGAACCTCATTTCTATGTCAGCTCCAAAGACTTTGAAGCTACTATACTCGGAGATCTCAATATCGAGAATAATATGCATTTCTTCATTGATTATGATATATCCGACGAACAGCCGATAGAGTATAAAGACATTCCTTATTTGTATGTAGATGGTCAGATAAGCGGCAACGGCAGAGGAATAACGCTTAATAATCCAAATCATCTTCCTTTCAACATTTTTGCAGGAAATATCTCAAATCCAGAGTATCCCACAAATGGATTTGAACTTTACGGTGACCTTTGCATGATGAATGAACGTACTGAAATTAATGATACTCCCAATATCTTAAATGGTTATGATATCCACATTTTAAAGAGTGACTATCAGATCATGCATAGTGACGGAACATACACATCAGGCGGAAATGTTTACTGTAACGGCGATCTCACTCTCAATGTTCATAACATGGTAATTGACGGTGATCTTTGCGTAAAGGGCGACCTTATACTCAATGGCTCCTCGAATATCCGTGTAGGCGGAAGAATAATCTGCGGAGGAACGATAATAAACAACAATACATACGGAGATTCGCTTGAGGCTATCGGAGGAATCTACACAGGACCCTCATTTGAATATCCATCAGATATTTATTCAATATATCCGGATTATCTGAAAAGAGAAGCAATATACGGCCATTATGAAGCAGACGGTTCGTTCCGGCCGGCACCTGAAGAAACAAAAATAGTAACTACACTTCAGGAGATACGTGAAAATAACGGATTACTCGAAGACGGTTCGATGGTTGATTACATTTATCCTGATGAGCAGCAGATAAATGAAATACTCAATATCAAAGATAGAATAACAGTAAACCAGGATGGATCCGTACAAGAACCGAATGTAGCTTATGATGGTTCATATAATATAAACTTTGACCAGATGTTATACTTTACAGGCAGCTACCTCTTAAGAGATTCAATTATCAATATTAAACCAACTTCATCTGAAGCATTTATTGTTTTTGATAATGCTGCTTTTAATAGTACAGCTAAAATAGTAATTGATGATTCAATGGCAAAAGTCAATATAATCTTTATCGGAGATACTCGTTTTGATAATGGTTTCATTGGTTCTGAACGCATTTATAATTCATTCGGAACAGGTGCTATCGATCAGGATTCTCCTCTAAACATATTCTTCTACTCAATGCCTGATGCAACAATAAAATTCCAGAATGATGTTACTATTTGCGGCCACTCACTCGCCCCATCTCTTGACATTAATTTCAGTGTCAGAGGATATCGGGATTTAGAATACCATACTCAGAATGGTGAATTAATCGAAGAACGTCCAACATTTATCGGAAGCGGAATATTCAGAAGTTTCAATGTAATGAACGATTGTCCGTATTATTACGTAAAGTTCCCTGTTTCTCCGGCTCCTGCTAATGTATACTGATAACAACTGAAACAACAGCCCGTCTGATTTTATTTCAGACGGGCTGTGTTTATTTTCTCATGCATTATATTTTACGTAAATCTTACTCGGTTTCAGCACAGTTTCTGCATCGATTACCGTGGTGCCATTGTTGGACGGAAGTTCGGGGAGTTCAGCATTTTCGGCAATCGGTTCGGCAAGAGCATTTCCGCTGCTGTCAACTCTGCGGATAAGCTGCTGTGTGCTGTAGTTAAGAGTATCAGCAGCGTCCGAGCCGTCAACTGCTTTGCGGAGCGGTTCGCTTCCGATGTATATGTTGTTTGTCTGTCCGTTAACAGATATCGGTATTTTATAGCCGTATGGTTCGTATGGGAGCGCAGTGTTGCCCTTTACAACTTGTACCCGATTTGCTCTTTCAATGGCAACATCTCTGCCTGCGCCTGATACATACATTATCAATACGTATCTGGTATCAGCATCTGTAGTAAAAATGTTTCCGAGATTTGGATGGTCATACTCAGGGGTGTCGTCAACCGAGGTGCAATATGCGCCTTTGGTTGGATAGTCACTACACATTCCAACTCTGCGTCTAATAGCTGTTGTCGCTTCGCCCATCGTAAAGGTATACGTTGTACTTGGTTCAACAGGCAAGACGATAGACCATGTAGAAAGATTAGAACTCTGCACGATTTCCCTCGTTGCTGCGTCTGGATAGAGATCAGCGATATCAGCATTATCCTTGTCGAACAGGTTTCTCGTCCTCTCACCACATTCTTTCGACTGTGTCATATTGCCGTATATTGTATAGTCAATAAGCGGCTTTCCGTTTGCTCTGAATGTCAGAGGCAGTTCTCCTGTAAGTTCACGTACTTTTTCACTGTCGCCTGCCATTTTTTCAGCGGCAAGACGGGTCCATAAGTCGGGAGCTATGCCTGTTTTTTTCGTTTTCAGTATCTCGTAAAGTAAAGGCATTTACTATCATCTCACTTTCAATTATTTGCCTTAGTTGAGAACCTGTCCACATAGGGATTCATGCACGTCTTTTCGTCAAATTTTGCCGGTGACTGCGTTAAGGCAACACCGACAAAATTATGCCTGATAATCCGTACATTCACCCTATGTGGACAGGTTCTAAATTTTCTTTTTTGTGAATATGTCTGTCCGTTTTCATCTTTCTCTTGGTAAATACATAGTTTTCACCGCCTTTCATAATAGCGGCGAAAACCATGCAGATTCAACGCAAAGGCATTGAATATCCCATAGAATTCACAAAATCTTTACAATTGATCCCCTATTATGCTTTTCTGATCGACGACAGAACTATCCGATCAAACAGTAACTGCATACTTTCTTACTGCCTGCAAATATTAAAATATGATCTGATATATTGCAATTCATTGTAGGCTATGATATAATATTCTCATAATTATCGGTTTCGGATCAAAGGTATGATCTATCTGTAAAAAAGGAGGAAATTATGAGACTTGCAAAAACTATTGCAGCTTTGCTTCCGCTGTTGATGTCATCAGGAATGTCAGGCGGTTCATTCGGAGATATAAACGGTGACAGTAATATTGACGGCCGTGATGCTTCATTGCTGCTCAGCTACTACACAGCTGCTTCAAGCGGCTATACCGACTCTCTTGAGCATTTCGTGGATGAGACCATGGATTACAGCAAAAGTTCAACTGTTGAAACTGCGCCGGCAGTTTCCGCTGCTAAAAAAGCAGCTCCCTCTGACAGCGTATTCGGAGACATAAGCGGCGACGGCATAATCGACGGCCGTGACGCATCTTTTCTGCTCACTTACTACACAGCAGCTTCCACAGACTATAAAGGTACTCTTGTGCAATATATGGACGAAATCAGAAGCACAACAACTCCTGTCACAACGGAAACTCCTGTCACAACAACTGTGCAGAGCGGAGAATATACTCCTGTCTATGACGGCAGATACATTTTATGGCTCGATGTTGCCAAGGATAAAGATTACTTGTTCAATGGCGACTTTTTAAAGCTCACTTTCAAAGTCAAAGAAGGCATACCCGACAATGACTATGCTATAAGAATAAAGTCTGATTTTTCAAATGTAAAGGGGATTCCAAAATATCCCGATAAATCTATAAACGGAACTGTAAGAACAGGCGGTGGAAGTATTGATCCTGTTGATGTTTCAGCTGAGAATGGATTCATTGTTTACGGCAGCAATATCGCCTGTAAGCAGGGAGATACCTTTGATTACTATATAAGTTTCAAAAATAATCCCGGCCTTGCTGCTATCCTGTTATCGTTCCGATATGACAGTAGTGCTATGGAGTTCATTTCTGCGCAGGCAGTCGGTGAATTTGCCGATGTGATGGATGACAGCAGGATCGAAGTCGGTGATCCTGATAAACGGAAATAAAAAATTGCCCCTGACAGGCGCTCATCTCATGATGAAAAATCAACAGAGCGCCATGCCGGGGGCATTATCCGATACCAACGTATCCGCAGGCTTCTATCATGGTCTGGCCTTCTTCCGATAACAGCCATTCCGCAAGCCGCTTTACATTCCCGTTCTCGTTATCCCTGCGGTACACGACATAAAAATCGGTGCTTATGGGATAAGAACCATTCCTTATATTATCCGCATCGGGATAAACTCCGTCCACAGCCAGCATTTTCACATTGCCGTCCGCAACCATCCCCGAAAGATAATATCTGAAAGAATATCCGACAGAACCGCCGAATATGGCAAGGGGATCCCGTGAGGCAAGCATATCCCCTTCCATGAATTTTTCCATCATGGTCTGACTTCCCGAACCCTTGACTCTCGTCAGGGGATTTATTTTTTTAGAAGCACCGCCCACCTCTTTCCAGTCGGTTATCTCTCCCCTGTATATCGAACGTATCTGCTGTGTTGTCAGTCCGTCCACGGGATTATCCTTATTCACAAAGAACACAAAAGCTTCCCTTCCTATGGGAAGTATCTCAAGGTCTGCACCCTTTTCCTCTGCGGACTTCAGCTGTTCCTCCGAGGGATGTGCGGTAAAGAACATATCCACCTTTCCGTCAGCCAGCGCATCAAAGCCTCTTATGGTATTCTGATACTGCATAACGCTGTCGGAAGCAAAGTTCTCGCCGTAGTAATTGTCATCGGAAAACGAACCGCCCTCAT
>Ga0255347_1008743_pt1 | contig 10085 bp, 7 predicted proteins | sample wastewater_treat_2_FD_192479 | JGI IMG/M metagenome (GOLD analysis project Ga0255347, IMG submission 192479) | Wastewater microbial communities from Lulu Island WWTP, Vancouver, Canada - plant24 | ecosystem: Engineered > WWTP > Wastewater > Unclassified | place: Canada: Vancouver, British...
CTTAAAGACGAAATATACGCCATATGGCGTATATCCCACCAAAATCCGATGGATATACGAAACAGAAGTTCGTTTAGCCACGAGTTACCGCCAAGTGTAAGAGACAGACAACGACATAGAAAATTGAAAAGTAAACCATTGTGAAAGGACAGAAAAAAGACATATTGACAAGACAAGAAGGCTGACACTCAAGCCGACCCGATGTTTTTTATTTTTTGCCCATCGCACATTTTTTAAAACAATTGCCGACACACATTGCACACATTGCCAAAGCCCCACAAACCAACCCTGAAACCAAAGCTTTGTCAAAGAGTGCAATTTAGCCGACACACGATTAAAAACCAAAATAAATACAAATGGAAAAAGATCTTTTAAATCTTATTAAAGCAAACGTTAAACTGATACAGATAATCAGTTACGAATCATTGAGAATACACGCAATGCTTGTTAGTGCTGCAAAAGAGTTAGAAAAAGACTTGTTCATTTGGAACAGAGTTGAAGGAATAAAAAAGTGGGACTCAAAGAAGAGAAAATTTGAATCAGAGGACGAAGAAGCACAAACTCCAGATTCTGCATTGACTTTTTTCAAAGAAAAAGATGATATTTTATTGCTCTTAGAAGATTTTCATCCTGACTTGACAGAGGACAAGCCAAGAACAATTAAAACTCTCAGAAATCTTGCCCTGAGCAACTCAAAGAACAAAACTTTAGTATTTTCTCAGCCCTTCCGTCAACTTTCTAAAGAACTCGAAAAGGAAGTTCACATTCTCGAATTACCATATCCAAGTTTTGAAGACATCAAAGCGATTTACAACAAGGTTTGTAAAGAATATGATATTAAAAACGCAAGTGAACCTGACAGCGACTTAATTGAAGCTGCATTGGGTTTGACAATTATGGAAGCTGAAAAGGCATTTTCGTTGGCATACATTGAAAGTGGAAGCCTGTCCAGTGCAGAAGTTCCTTTGGTGATTCGAGAAAAAGAAAATGTAATTAAGAAAAGCGGTTACTTAGAATACTACCACCCAAAAGAAACTATGACGGACGTAGGGGGATTATCTAACTTAAAAGATTGGCTGATTAAGCGAGGCAGAGCTTTTGACAAAGGGGCGAAAGATTTTGGATTAACCTATCCGAGAGGTATTTTGCTTTTAGGTATTCCTGGAACAGGAAAAAGTTTAACAGCGAAAGCTATCGGAAACGAATGGCATTTTCCACTTCTTCGTTTGGATATGGGTAAAATTTTTGGAGGAATTGTTGGAGAATCTGAACGAAATATTCGCGAAGCACTAAACATCGCAGAGGCTATTGCTCCGTCAATTTTATGGATTGATGAAATTGAGAAAGGCATGTCCGGCATTTCTTCTTCGGGCAACACAGACGGTGGAACAACGGCAAGAGTATTGGGAACTTTTCTCACCTGGATGCAGGAAAAGACCAAGCCGGTCTTTGTTGTAGCAACCGCAAATGACATTTCTCAACTTCCACCAGAACTACTGAGAAAGGGGCGTGTTGATGAAATATTCTTTGTTGACTTGCCAACAGAAAAGGAAAGAGAAGAAATCATAAAAATTCATTTGAAGAAAAAGAACAGAAAGGCGGAAGATTTTAATACTAAAGAACTTGCCAAGAAAAGCAAAGGGTTTTCGGGAGCGGAATTGGAAGAAGTTATTAAAGAAGCATTGTTTCAGGCGTATGATGAAGAAAAAGAAGTTACTGACGAACATATTGCTGATGCCATAGCTAAAACATTTCCGCTTTCACGAACAATGCACGAAACCATTGAGAAAATGAGAAAGTGGGCAAAAAGCCGTGCAGTTTCTGCCTCAACTGATGAACCAGAAAAACTTGACAAAGAACAAGACAAGGAATTACCCAAGTTAAAACAGGAAACCTATAACAATCCATTTATTAGTTAGCGAATGTTATCCTATTACTTCAACTTACCCAAAGACCGAGAGCGAGATTTTCAAGGAAATCTCAGTGCTTCTTATGCCATTCAAAAAACGGCTAAGTCAGCATTTGAACCTTTTGAAGAATATCTTAAAAATGCTATTGCTGCTTTAGAGAAAAAAGAAAACATTAAGGCGAAATGGAAAAAGATAGACGTTGAAAATGTAGCAGAGCTCAAAATTATCGGTGGACTATTCGAAATTCCAAAAAAAACATTAACGCAATTTGAAAACGGAATGTTAGAAACAGCCCAATTAGGTGATACTATAATGGGCAGTGCTAACCCACATAAAATTGTCGCCATTGAAGACAATAAAGTGATTTTTGATATTACACCGGAAGAGGACGAAATGCTGTTTTGGAACAAAAAGCAACTCAACTTTACAGTAATTCATTCAGAAAAACCAAACGGAATAATTGTCAGCGAAGACGAACAACGATATATCGTTTATTCTGAAAAACCCTTAAACCACGCCACTCGAATTCACGAGAATAAGCTAAGCTCATTTATTGATTTTGAAAACCTCACTTTTGAAAACGGAAAAAAGCTAACAGCAACACGCATTGAAGGATTGAACATTACTCTTTCAGATCCTAACGATTACGAGAAAAAGGTCACTTCTAACCAAATCAAGTTTTCTATAGAACGACCCAAAAAAAACAGCAAGGACGCCTTTTGGATTCAGCTTTCAGAATTGGATGACAACGGCAATGATGACATTCCGGGATTTTCTCCGCTACGCTATTTTTTTGATGATGATATAACTATTGCTGATGATCAGAAGAACGAATATCAAGTAGCAGCAGGTATCGAAAGCGAAAACAAAATCGTTTTGAAGAAAAAAGCCGAATCTAAAAAAGGTGGCTTTTATTGGGAGTTTTGTTTTCCTCCTGAAAACTCAGCGCTAACTGTTAGAGTAAATACCTATTCGCTAAGAAAACAAAAAGAAGCAATATCAACTTTACTACGAATGCCTGTTCGAGAGCAAGCTAAACTGATTAAACTTTTTGAAAATCGTAATAAAACAGAGTGGCAAGAACCTGAACACAAACAAATCAATGAATGGTATGTAATTAAAGATGAAAACAGGAGCGGAACTAAAGAGCAACGCAAATTCATTCATCAAGCTATAAACACACCTGATTTCGCCATATTAGAAGGTCCGCCCGGGTCAGGTAAAACAACGGTTATTTTAGAGTTGATTTGTCAGCTTGCAAATCAAGGCAAACGAGTTTTATTATGTGGTTCTACACACGTGGCGATAGATAATGTTTTGGAGCGATTGAAAGAACATCGTAACGGAACAACCTTGTTGGAACAATTTCATATTTTACCTGTCCGTATTGGTGATGAGAAGCGAATTAATGAAGATATAAGGGAATTTCAAATCAACAATCTAATTGAGGATAATGGCATTGACCAAACCCTTCTTTTAGAAGCATCTAATCTCGTATGTGGAACTACCATTGGTATTTTGCAACATCCAAAGTTTAAAGACGGAAACAAGAATTGGCGAGATACGCCCATTATTCCTGAATTTGATTACCTGATAATTGACGAGAGCAGTAAAACAACTTTTCAGGAATTTCTCGTTCCAGCTTTGTATGCAAAGAAATGGATTTTAGTTGGCGATGTAATGCAACTTTCTCCTTTTACTGAAAGAGAAGAAATTGTTTGCAACATTGAACAAATATCAATAGAAGGGAAACCGCTATCTTACGAATTGCAACAAGCGGTATTCTTTCTACATAAATTAAAAGATTGCTTGCACGGAAAAAACAACAAGTTTGTTTTACCTGCATCATCCAATACAATTCAATTTGCTGTTCAGGAATTAGAGAAAGGTCGTATTGCCTATTTTAAAAACAAAATCATTATTATAATCTCTAACAAAACACAAAGGTCAAATCAAATCGTTTTTCGCAAGCCAAATGACTTAAATACTTTAGAATTAAGTGCTGCTGATTTAATCCTAATTGAAGATACCCTTTTTGACAGCTCTTTATCTGCATTACCCGAAAGCCACGCAGTATTGCGAAGCACTAAATGGGGAGAATCTGCCCATGCATTCATTCACAACGCTTATCAAAAACAAAATCCGTTTCAATACAAAGAGAAAGGCAAAGAAAGAAATGACAGCATAGAGGTGGTAAAGCAACTCAACGACTACTTCTACGAAAAAAATTGGGCGGAAGAAGTGGCTTGGCGAGTGGACAGAGAGCATCAATTGAGAATGGTTCGAAAAAGCAGAATAAAAGGCAACTATGGGAAAGTAATAGAAGAATTATTGCCAAAATCTATTGATAAAGAGAAAGTAGAATCACAAATTAATCAGATTGCTTCAATGGCATTTCCTTCCATATTGGAATCCTTGGTCAAAGGTATTTCAGGGAGAAAAATAAAATTTGAAAGCACGATATCAGAAGGTTTTATGAAAGAAGATTTAGACAAAAGGAAAACAACACTTGCATATCAGCATCGGATGCATCCTGAAATTTCTAAATTCCCAAGAGAGCGTTTCTATCAGACCGAAAATGCCTTGTTGGATTTGGAACGCCCAAATCACATCGAACAATTAAGAAAATGGAATTACAATGAATACGATAGCAGAAGTATTTGGGTTGACGTACAAGGGAAAACCGTTAAGAATTACAATCAAAAAGAAGTAGATGTCTTAATGCAACATCTTAAATTATTCTTAAACTATGCAGAGAATAATCCGCAGCCAGAAGGTAAAGAATGGACTGTTGCTTGCTTAACATTTTACAGAGGTCAGGAAACACACATCAGAGAAAAATTACAGCAGCTTACGGGAAATGAACAGGGTGTTTCCAACTTCAACATTTCAAAAGGGAAGCACAAAGTAAACATCAAATTACACACCGTAGATAAATTTCAGGGTCACGAAGCAGACATTGTTTTTCTTTCAATGGTTCAAACCAACCGAGTTGGCTTTTTGGATAACCCAAACCGTTTGAATGTTGCTATCACAAGAGCAAAATTTCAGTTGGTAATTATCGGACACCACGAGTATTTCTTAAACCAATCTGAATCTGACGATTTGAAAGCTTTAGCAGACATCACAAGTATTTACTAAGATGAAAGTAATATTAGATAAACATATTGAATTGCAATCGGCAATCGTTTATCTCCGTTTCGAAAAAGGGATAAAACGAAAGGATATTCAGGAATACCTGAATGGGAAAAGGTTTGATAATCATTTGATTGAAAACAGGGTAAAGGAATACCTGAAAAACATCAAGGTTTATGACGAAAAGTATCAACTAACCGCTTTGGGAAATGCTGTAAAAGAATCAGGAATGTTGCCAACAGTGGAAGAAGGCAAGTATCAAATTTGGTTCACAAACGGAGATTCCTATTTTGGAAACAAGATTTTTTATTTCAAACGAGTTCAGCCATCGAAAGAAAGCAATGATGAAAGATTAAATCTGCAATTTGACAGTGAGGGTCATTTTTACTTGCCTACTGAAAATAATACTTTTTCAAGATTGAAACTATTACCGATCAATGACTATTTTGGACAACATAAAAACCATAAAGATGTAATAGCACTTCGATGGAATTGGGATAATCTTAAAAAATCGAACTTCACTTTCGAGGGTCAATTAGGTAAAGGTGAAGATTCAATCAAGTTGAAAACGAATCCAATAACATGTAATGAAGATTTAAAATTGCTTATTGAAAAATTGTTACCCAAATGGGACAAAGAAAATGAACGATTAAAAGTTTCATTTGATGAGTTAAACGACCAAAGCAAACTTTCTTTTGAGTGCAATCTACAAACTAAATGGAATGAATTTCAAGTTCATTTTCAGGAAGTTCCATTGATGCCTTACAATCTTGAAGATGCTAAAAAATGGAGAAATTGGCTCTTGACAAAATCACTTCAAAAAGAATATCTGAATCCAGCCGATTTTGAAAGCTTGGTCATTGAAACAAACGAAAAAGAAGCTTTCAAACCCTATTCAAACTCTTTAGATACCCTTAAGCCTGAAACATTCAGTAGTTCGGTTAAAAAAGACACTCTTGCGTTTTGGCATCTTAACGCACCATTGGATTTGAATCCAAATGCGAGAACAAAACTTTCTGCTAAACCGCTTGAACTGAAAAAAGATGATAAAATCTCGTTTAAAGGCATAGTGAATAAATTGGGCTTTGATAACAAAGATGAAAATTCAGTTTGCGTTTACTATGACCGATATGTAATTAGAGAACATCAGCAAAGAGCCGTTGCAGCCCTTTTACAATCAATAGAAATTAAAAATAAAATTGTTGTAACTGATACTTCTCCTAAAGAAAACAGCAGCGACTTTATTCAGAAACAAAAACCTGAAATAAAGCTCAAAGATTGTAAGACCGTATTTAAATATCTTTTTCCTCACGATAGGTATTTGATTATTGGTAACAAGGATGAAATCCAAATTTGGAACATTAGCAACTCAAGTGATTACATTACTTTTTCGGATGGAAATATTGATGTGGACACATTAGGAACTATACGCCAAAGCGTTGTATTCACTCCTGTGAGTAAAGAATTACTTGATAAAGAATTGTTGAACTTTTTAGAGAATGAAATGAAAAATGGCAAATAAAATTCTCCCTATATCAAAATCAAAGGTTGTTGATTATAGCAACGAGCCATTGACTAATTTTTGGCACGTCAAAGGCGGGAAGCCATATACTACTAACCAAAATTTCAAGCAACAAATCATTGAATTGTTGCAGTCGGTTACAGAAGGATTCATTTGTATTCAGTCTGTAAAACTAAATGACAAGCAAATCATCAAGCAAATATTTGATACTGCAAGGGGCAGAGCGGTAAAAATATACATTCTTGTAAACCAATATTCTTCTGAATTAGACTTGTTGAATGGTGTTTGCCTGATTCGCTACGAACTTCAAAACACAGGTTCTTTTGTTTTGGCAAATCCAAATTCCAATCAACCAAATGGTTTGTTTTTCACCGGACAAATGACGGAAGAAGGATTGTCATCTTCCAACCAAATCTTAAAAATTATCAAGGACAAAGAAGTAACAGAACTATTTCGCCATTTCTGTTTTCATTTTTGGGAAACAGCAAAGAGAGAAATAATCGAAGAAGGCAAACATTTACTTATTGAAGCAAAGCCGATAGACGTGTTTCACGACACAATTCAATATGGAGATAAAGATTTTGTGTATTCCACTCTGTTTGATTTTATCGAAAAATCCAAAAGAGGTGATTTGTCTGATAAACTGATTGTGCCATTCAAAAAAGAAAACCAAAGTCCTATACACATAAAATCTACCGACAAGCATATATTGGGCAGTGTGGGTATTGATGAATTGCTGCCATTCAATGAGTTTGAAAATTACACCCCTGTTCTATCTGATAATGGCACAACTTGTAAAATAGAATATGAATGGACGAATACTCCTTTTTATCTTCCAGAGAAAAGCAACGAAAGCCCGTTGTATGAAAAATGGATGAGCGAAACAAAAAAAATCAACAATCACCTTGAAGCCATTTTAAACAAAATTCAAGAAGCAGAAAAAAGAGAGAAAACTATTTCTCCCGCATTGTCCAGATTTTTTCTCGGCAAAAAAAACACCTTTAATAAACTAAAGTCTGACATAGAAGACTTAATGCAAACCGACTTTGCCAAGCTAACAGACAAGCAATTAAAAGAAAAGATTTCGGAAATCAATTCAATTTATTCTCAGGTTGAAAATGAAATTGAAGAAATTGAGCAAGAGGATAAAAAAGCAAAATTGGATGAGGAGATTAAAACTTTGAAAGAAAAGAAAATTTCTAAGGAGGCAGAATTAACGAGCAAACAAGTTGAATTGAATGAGAAGGAAAAGAAAGTTAATGAGCAGTTAAAAAGCTTTCTTTCAAAACACAAAATAGAAGAAGCATTACTTGGCAAGTTAAAAAATGAATGGCAGCAACAATCAGGTCATAAAAACAAGCAAAAAAATCCCAAAGAAGCTGAAAAGGCAGAGGCTAAACTTGCTGAGCTAAATGAAATTCAGAATCAGGTTTTCATAAACAAATTAAAATCCGAAATAGAAAATATTCAAAGAGAAGTAAAACGAATTGAAGATGAAATAAAGCGAAAAGAAAGTGAGAAGTCTAAATCCGGTCAACAAAGTGAAAACAAATCATCTCTATCTGAATTTTTTTCAAATGAATCATCAAAACAAAGTTCAAATTCAGGAAAACTGCTTTCGATTCCTAACTTACAACAATTACCTAAAGTTGGAAAACTTTATCAGTTGAACAGTCAACCCTACTTGGCTATTGAATTTTGGGATGAATATGACCAAGGAAAATCAGAAGCCGATAGACTGAAAGCGAAATTATGTGCAATTAAAAACTAATCATTATGGCAGAACAAAGAATTGTCATCACCATTGACGAAAACGGGAAAATAAATGCTTCTACAGAAGGCATAAAAGGTGAAATGTGTCTTGACGAACTCCAAGAACTACTTGGCAGTTTGGAAGAACTCCAATATATAAGCAAGACCGATGAGTTCTATCAAGCAAACGAATTGAAATCTCAGAACAAAATTCAAAACAAAAAACAATGAGTGCAGTAGTCAAAACCATTACCCCGTTTATCAATAAAGAATTTCTCTTGCAAGCACTTGATGCCATTGGGTGCAAATACACTTTGCAAGGAAATGAAATAATTACCGAAAGAGTTGATTATTACGGTAATCAAAAATTTGTGCTTATAAATGGGAGATTTCAGTTTCAACACGATTCAAGTGCAAACAGAGAGCAATATCCTTGGAGAAACTTGAATGTCAAAGAATATAAAACCGTGAGTAGCTTTTTAGTAGCAGTTGAATCGAAATATCATTATTTCTATAATCTGAAAATGGAAGAACTTGAAAAGCAAAGACAAGAGGAAGAACGCATAAGATTAGAGAACGAGAGAAAAGCATTTGTTGAGAAACAAAAGGAAAGCATCATTGCCAAAGCGAAAGAAAAAGGATATTCAGTAAAGGAAGAAAATGTAAAAGGAAAGGTTAAATTGGTTTTGGTCAGAAATACCTATTAAAATGAACATTGCCCATATTGAAGATCATAGTTTTATTTATGGTCCCGGATGCAGGTTTGTTATCTGGGTTCAGGGATGTTCTATTCATTGCAAGGGATGCTGGAATAAAGAAATGTGGAGTTTTAAAACTAAAAACGAAGTTTCAGTTGCTGAACTAACCAAGAGAATTATTGGAGAATCCGATATAATTGAAGGTATAACGCTACTTGGCGGTGAACCCCTTGACCAGTTTGAGGAAATTATAGAACTGCTTTATGAGTGCAAGAAAAATGGATTAAGTACAATGCTTTTTACAGGTTACGAAATGACTGAAATCGCAGAAAAGCAAATGACCTTAATACATGACAACTTAGACATTCTCATTACAGGGCGTTACGACAAGACGAAGCGGACAATGAATCATCAATGGATTGGCTCAACAAATCAGGAAATTCATTATCTGACTGAGCGATACAACAACTTTACAATCGTAAATTCAAACTATATTGAAATATCTATTGACGATTTTGGTAAAATAGAAACATTCGGCTTTCCTAATGAAAGCTTTTTGAAATCATTACAAATAGAAAGCCAGCCCATTTTGCAAGCACATTGCCAACGCCCCACGAGCCAACGCTCCAACCAAAGCTTTGTCAAAGAGCTTTCAAAGCCAACGCACCGAGAGAAATTGTTTTAAAAAATTTGCCGACACTTAAAAAAATAAAAAACGCTGACATACAAGCCGACAGAAAAGAAAGAAAGCATAATGACTATGACACGGAAACTGAATAACGACAATGGTTTACAAGACTGGAGTATAGAACACCAGGCGGTAACATGCGGTATATTTTATTGCCGAGTTAGTACTGTAATCAACGGCTGTGGCTCGCTTCAAACTTCATCGTGGCTTGACAGTGACGTGCTCCGAAATCGGCAACAAAAACATACCGCTGTCCGTTATAGGGCATTTTAAAAACAGCATAATATGAAAAGGACATTACAAATCTTAATCTTAATATTTGCAACAGTCAGTTGTAGCAATAAACAAGACAATCTTGTCGGAAAATGGCAAGAATATAC
>Ga0255347_1008744_pt1 | contig 10082 bp, 9 predicted proteins | sample wastewater_treat_2_FD_192479 | JGI IMG/M metagenome (GOLD analysis project Ga0255347, IMG submission 192479) | Wastewater microbial communities from Lulu Island WWTP, Vancouver, Canada - plant24 | ecosystem: Engineered > WWTP > Wastewater > Unclassified | place: Canada: Vancouver, British...
AAAATCAATTAAAAATCCTCCAGTATGATTAAAAGATTGAGTTTCTTGCATGTTTTGAATAGCCTTTAGCACTATTACTTTTGGTGATTTAGTATAGAAGAAATATCCATATACTCCCCCAACACCAATTAAAACAAATAAAATTACAAAAACCCCAAGAAGAATCTTTTTCTTTGAAGCTTTAACACCAAGACAACTATTAATTGCAAAATCTATTGTTTTTGAATCCCAGCCAGCGCCAACAAGCTTTGTCTTAATAATTTCTTTATCAACACCAGAACTTAATTGACTTTTAATATATTTGTTTAACTCTTCCATAGTGCCCGGGGTGGGACTCGAACCCACACAGGATTATTCCTATACGATTTTGAGTCGTACGCGTAAGCCAATTCCGCCACCCGGGCTATGTAGTCAGGTTATCAGAGTTAACTCTTTTTTTCAATACATAACAGAAAAGAACCCGATTTCTCGAGCTCTTTTCCTTCTATGAAAAACCACAAAGGTTTCACATATAGAATTATTGTCCTAAGGTTATCACTTTTTAAAAAATTGTCAATACCTTGTATGCATCCTTGTCAAAATTAATTTTTTGTATTATTGTGAGAGAGGTGTTTCGATTGAAAACACAAGATTCTGGTTTTATCCCAGAATGGGAAGACATAAAAAAAAGGCATATGGATGACCCTTGTGCATCAAGGGTTATTCAATATGCTGAGTGCTGGGTATCTATTATGAATGCCCAGCTGGGTAACGGGAATAAAAAATTTGCAGAGATTGCAGAAGAATCCCTGCAAATTGCAAGAAAAAAGATCTCTTATGAGCTATCGCCATTCCAGTATGGGTGTATGGTAACATTGTTGCACCAATACTGGAAATACGGCGAAAATCTCCGCAGATGGCACAATCTACGTGTCGGCGGAGAAGAAGTTGGCAAAAAAGCCAACATTGAGGGTTGGGTTATCAATCCGGGATTGTCAATCCAGGATTGAAAATTCAGCTCAAGCCCTGTTTTACAAAAAACCAGGGCTTTAACTTTTATTCCCCCTATTTATTTTAGATAAAATATCAGATTTAAATGTATAAGTAATATCTTTTTGAGAATCAAACCTTTCCTCAGCAAGTAATATTAATTTTGAAACAAGATCTACATTAGAGATTCCCATCTTTTTCCAATTGTGATGATAAAGACTACCAGGTAAAGTATTAACCTCATTAACATAAATTTTGTTATTGACACTATTAATAAGAAAGTCTACTCGGGCAATACCAGAGCATCCAAGTGTTTTGTATGTTCTTTTACCCAAATCATTGACTTGATCTATTAAGTCTTTGTTAATATTAGCTGGTATTTCTGTTGCTTGAGGCTTATCTTTAGTGCCAGACAAATACTTTGATTCAAAGTCAAAAAACTTGTTAGCCAAAGTCCTTTCAACTCCAGCCAAAACCAAATCATCATTATTGCCCATAATTGGCAAAGTAACTTCTATTAAATTAGGTATACTTTCTTCTACTAAAACTTTATCATCATAGTGAAGTGCTACCTCAATAGCATTGTTTAATTGAGAAACATCTTTTACTTGAGTAATAGCAATACTTGAACCAAGATGAACCGGCTTTACAAAAAGAGGCCAATTAAATTTGTTAATTTTTCCAACAATATAGGATTTGTTATTTTCCCAGTCCGATTTAGTAAACCAGGTATAAGGAACAATATTGATATCTTCTGCCAATAATACTTGCTTGGTTAAAACCTTATCCATGGCTACCGCTGAAGCAAACAAGTCACAACCAACAAAAGGTATTGAAGCCAAACGCAATAAACCCATCAAACTTCCATCTTCGCCAAATGTTCCGTGCATTGCTGGAAAAGCAATATCAATCTTTACTGGTTTAGCAAAAATACCACTAAATAATATAGTTAAACCATTGTTAATTGATAAATTTACTATGTCTTTTTCATTAAGCCTCTTTTCAAAATCCCCTTTAAAATAATCCATACTCTTCATCGCCTGATTAGAGTACCAAATACCCTGCTTAGATATATATATTGGATAAACATTAAAAGAGCCAATAGCCAATAATGATTGTATTATTGGAATATGAGCAGTGATAATTGAAACATCGTGCTCGGCACTACGACCACCAAATATAACAGCTATGTTTTTTTTCATAAATATTGATCAGGCCAATCGTTTTGCAATAAAACGATATCGCCACTTATTGTAATACTTGGTATTGAGTTATAAGCCTCTAGAGCTGAATCAAACCAAATTAATTCTCCTTTAAAATCATTATCCTTCAATCCCTCTTCGATATAGCTTGTAACGGAATTTCTAATTAAAACAACATGTTCTATTCCAGCCAAGGCAAGCATTTTACCAATTTCTAGATGAACTTCTTTTGTTTTGGCTCCCATCTCTACAAGACCAGGAGTGATATAAAATCTTCGGCCACTAATATTTTTTAAAAAATCAATTGCTACTCTAACACCATCTGGATTGCCATTGTAGCTATCGTCAATAATGATAACTCCCGAAGAATCTGTTTTTGGTTCTAATCTATGACTAAAAGGTTTTGTTTTCGCTATCCCTTTTTGAATTTGCTCCATTGATAGCCCTAAAGATAAAGCTATTTCAATAGCACAAACTAACGGGCCAATTTGGTGAACACCTAATAATTTAGATTTAAAATCACTATTTCTAAATTTAAATGATAATCCGTTTAAATCTGTTTTAGCATCTAGTACCAAATTTGTTCCCATACCACTACTGCTGTATATAATATCTGTTTTACGAGCAGAATCAAGAGCAAGAGGGCTATCCCCATTAACATATAAAAAATCTAAATACTCCCCCAATTCATATATCGTCTTAACAGTATTGTCTATTGTTTTAAATCTTTTTAAGTGTGCCTCGTTGATTCCTGTAATTATCCCCATATTAGGATTAATGATATCGCATAACTGCCTAATGTCTCCCGGATAATATTCGCCCAATTCAAAAATGATTATCTCCTCATCGCCAGACAAACCTTCAACAAATTTACTAATACCCAAAGGAGTGTTGTAGCTATCTTTAGGTGCCGAAACAATCTTACCTTCGGATAAAACTGTTTTCAAAATCTCTCGCATTGTTGTTTTTCCAAAACTACCAGCTATTGCAATCTTAAAAGCCTTATGATTTTTAATCTTTGTTTTAGTTTTAAAAAGTAAATAGTGTTCTATTGGCAATTGTATCAATTTTATCAACAACAATGGAATAATTATTCCATAAGCCAAAATATATGGGAACAATAATAGTGCTAATAACAAATTATCAATTAAAATAAAAGACAGAATAACGATAACCCAAGCACACACCAAGAGCAATAATCCTTTTGCGGTTTTACTAAACTTCTTACGAACTTCTACTTTTTTAAAATCAGATACTTTAAAATACCACGAGAGATAATCGTGTATATTATACTCGCTTGATTGCAACATATATACAATAGTGCGAGGATATGAAAAACTATACCTGCTTAAAAATCTTTTAATCATAAAATTAACGAAGCTACTTCGTTTGGCTTTTCTTGATGAATAAAATGACCGCCATCAATAATTTGTAGTTGAGAGTTTGGTATTAAATTATTAAAAGTCTTACCATCGGCTAAGGGAGTTTGGGTATCGTCTTTACCCCAAATGATTAGTGTTGGGACATCAATCATTTTAGCATAATCTTTAAGATCTTCTGATATGATATTTGAGAATGTTCCCTTCAATTCTTCTCTATCAGCATAATCACTTTTAATAGCTCGATAGAATTTCTTTTTAAAACCTTGAGGTAACCATCTAAACATCTTGGATAAACCGCCAATTAATCCGCTACCCTTAGCAATACCCGCCGAATTAATTAATACCAGTTTATTACAATTTAATTTCTTCAAAGCAACACCTTTGATTGCTATTCTGCCACCGAAAGAATGACCTAGTAAACAATCAACTTCTATGTTTAATTTACTAACAAAAGAATTAACAAAAGAGACATAATCATTAACAGACCAAGGCTTTGGTGGATTATCTGTTTTACCAAAGCCAGGTAAATCAAGCCTAATTACTCTAAAGCCTGACAAAAATGGTATTAAACTATCAAATGTATTTAAATTGTCTCCCCAGCCATGCAACAACAACAAAGTCTTACCATTCCCCTGGTCTTCGTAATTAGTCACCATATTTTCTACTATTATTTGCATACCTTAATTAATGGTAGCAAATTAAAAGAGGATTATCAATTGCCATTAAGGCGCTTGGATTAAGGCGCTTAGCGCCTTAATCTGACCTCCTTCGCCTATACTTCGCTTAATTAAGTGGCTTAGCGCCTTAATCTACTCTCCTTCGCCTATACTTCGCTTAATTAAGTGGCTTAGCGCCTTAATCTCGGTTATTGTGTTCGTTAAGGCGCTTGGATTAAGGCGCTTGGCGCCTTAATCTACTCATACCACTCTAAAATGCTTACTCGTAAAAAACCAAGTAGCCCAGCCAACTAATACGCCCAAAATGATCCCACCGAATATATCTATTGGCCAATGAAGCCCCGTGGCAACTCTAGATAAACCAATAATCAAGCTGAATAAATAAAATAGTGAGCCAACTTTTTTGTTATACAAAAAAACAATAGTAGAAAAAGCAAAAAAGAACGATGTATGAGCTGAAGGAAAAGAAGATATGTCGCTATGATTTAGTAAAAACTCTGAGCTATTATCAATAAAAGGACGAGGATTGTAATAAACAAAACGAAAAACTAAAACAAAAAAATAAGATATGAAACCTGATAATAAAGATAAAATTGGTAAAAACTTGTATCTTTTAAAATAGAAAAACACACAAAATAGTAATATATATGGCAAATATATTGAATTAAAAACAAGAATTTGATCTAGCAAATTCCACTGAAAAGCAATACTATTGATTTTTTCAAATAATATTAAATTCATTTTTTCTTAGCAATCTTTAAAGCTCCTATAGCAGGAGTATCATTAGGTAAAACAAATATAGCATTTTTATCTTTAACTAATCGCTGAAACTCTTTTTTAAAAATAACCGATTTAAACATCCCACCAACCATTACAACTGGAAATTGTTTTTTAAAATTTAACTTATCTATTACCAAGTTAACTCCTAGGGCTAATTCTCCAGCTCCTTCTTTTAGTATTTCTATAGCGACACTGTCACCATTTTTTGCAGAATTATCAACTGCAATAGAAAGCTCAGGAATTACTTTTTTAAAATCATTATACACAATTCTATTCAATTCTATTGCATTTTTAAACATAAATATCTTTTTGGCATTACGAGTAATATCTGTATTTTTAGCTCTGCCATCAAAAGCCCTGGTAATTGCCTGATATGCTTTAATGCCAACCCAAAAGGCAGATCCTTCATCGGCAAAATATCCCCAACCAGAAACCTTAATGTCTTTTTTAGACCTCCACCCCCTTACAACCGCACCTGTCCCAGAAATAACTAAAATACCATCGTTTCCATCGGTACCAGAACGAAAAGCAATTTCTTGATCGCTTACAATGTGTACATTGTTACGAGAAACTCTTCTAAAAATACCTTTCTTAAAAAGCTCTTTTTTAAAATCAGCCACCCCTGAACTAAATTCTTCTTTAATAGCTGGCAGACCAATAACAACAGACTGAGGAACACCCGAAATTGATTCCATAGCTAAATCAACTGCCCTAGATATATTTTCAACTGCAGTTAATGTGTCTACATTTCTAAGATTGGCTGGACCAGATAATCCCCGATTTAAAATATTTAAATCGGCATCGGCAACAATAGCTTCGGTTTTTGTTCCTCCGCCATCTACTCCAATAATAATATTATTTTTCTTCAATGATTTCATCAAATTTAGTAAAATATTTTACATTATCTAAAATATTTTTCTTAACCAAAGAATTGGGACCAATGATTGAATTAGCTCCAATCATAACCCCCGGCATAATTGAACAATTAACACCAATGTTTACATTATCACCCAAAACTGTTCCAAATTTAATTCTTAGCGTATCTATTTTTTTATCTTTTACTATGGCTTTAACTGTTGACTTGTCTAGTCGATAATTAGCAATAATGGTACCTCCAGAAATATTACAACCCTCTCCAATAACAGAATCTCCAACATATGTTAAATGTGGAATTTTACTATTACCTCCAATAACCGAATTCTTAATTTCTACTCCCGAGCCAATATTACAATTAGGACCAATAACAGTATTGGCTCTTATATAGGCATTGGGACCAATAGTAGCATCTTTACAAATATATACTGGCCCTTCAATTCGTGTGCCGTTTTTAATAACTGCTCCCGATTCAATTACTACATTACCAATAATAAAACAACCGTTATCAACATTGCCTTTAATCGCACCCATAATTCCAACTCGCATATCACCTAGCATTGATTCATTAGCTTCTAGTAAATCCCACGGATGAGAAACAGGAAACCATTTTTCAGTAGAATGAAAGCGAAGTCTTTCGTTTGAAAGAAAAAACTTAATATAGTCAGTAAATTCAAACTCCCCTCTTGATGATTTTTCAATTTTAAAATCAAATATTGACTTATCTAGACAATAAAGACCAGTATTAACTAGCGAGTTTGGCTTGCACTTTTCGGGCTTTTCAATAATACCACGAACAAAATCATCGTAGCAATCAACCACTCCAAAAAAAGATGGATTCTTAACATGTCCTAACAATATTGAAGGATACTTAGCCAAACACTTTTTAATATCTTCTCTGAAATAAAGATCGTCGCCATTTAGAAGAATAAACTTATCTTTTAACAGAGGCAAAGCCTGATGAGCAGCATCGCCCGTCCCAAGTTGTTCTTTTTGCTCAACATAGCGAATATTCATACTGCCATATTTATCGCCAATAACAGACTTCACCATTTCTCCTTTGTAACCAATAATAATAATGACATCTTCAACAATACCATCTAATTGATTGAGGTTGTGCTCTAGTATTGTAGTATTCAAAATCCTTAACAATGGCTTAGGGCGAGTCTGCGTGAGCGGTTGCATTCTCACTCCCTTTCCAGCTGATAAAATAATGGCTTGTATCATAGTTTTAAAATAGTTTTAATTAATTTTTTAGGATTATGGATTTTGTTATTTGAGACATTGGCTCCAATAAACTTTGGTCCCCCATTAATAAGTTTAACACTGCTTTTCTTATCATATATCACATAATCTAGACTACAATCAATAAACTCTTCTATTTTAGAAGCAAAGTCTTCAACTGAATAATCATTAGTCTCGCCAAACTTATTTTCCAAATTACAAATGTATATTTTCTTGGCTTTGCTTTTTTTAATTGCTTCTGGTATTCCTTTTACTAAAAATATTTGAGCTAAGGAAGAATACAGATCCCCAGGGCCAATTAGAATAACATCGGCTTTTCTAATAGCAGTAATTGTTTTGCCATAAGCTTTAGCAGGTGGTTTTAGAAAAACTTTTTTAATTTTTAAATTTCCATCGTGCGCTGGAACATCAATATTTGCCTCACCTGAAACAATATAGCCGTTCTCTAAAATGGCATATAAATTAGATTTGTCTGTTGTGGCTGGCAAAACATCAAAAGGAATATCTAGTAATCTGCTTACTTCGCTCAATAATTTAGTATAATTTTTAGAACTTAACTCTAGTCCGGTTAATAATATGTTAAAGAAATTATGACCATCTAGCTCTCCACCGCTAAATCTAAAATTAAGAAGCTTCTTTATTTCTGGTGTAGTATTAGATAATTCAACAAAAGCTCTTCTAATATCACCTGGAGAACTAACTTTGTAGTCACGACGTAATCGTCCAGCCGAGCCACCTGAATCAAGCATAGCAGAGACAACAGATATATCAACTGGATGTTTTTTTAATTCAGACAATACTGCTTTGGGCATTGCATTGCCTCCCCCAAAACAAAGATATCTCTTTTTATTTGGCATTTTTGTCTAAAAGCAAATCTTCAAAAGAAGGTTTGTTTTTTTTATAAAATACACCTATTGGTAATTTTTCTTCGTAAGCCAATTCAATTGCTTTGGATTTGTCGTTACTAGGACCATAATACTCGGTAACCCTTTTATTGTAATCCTGATAAGTATTAAACCAAGTAACACAAGGTTGAAGCACTTGCACAAAAGAAAAACCATTGTGCTCTATTGCTTTATCAATTATGTCAGCCAAGTGATCTACCTTTGGAGCATAACCTCTTGCTACAAATGTTGCTCCTGACGCAATCATTAATTCTATTGGATTAATTGGATCTTCAATGCTTCCATAAGGAGTAGACGAGCCCTTAAAACCCTTAGGACTAGTAGATGTAAACTGTTTTACTGTTAAGGCAAAATTATGATTATCGTGAATAATTACTGTAATATTATTATTTCTCTTAGCTGCATGAATTAAATGAGAAATACCTTCATTAAAAGAATCTCCATCTCCCGAAGAACATATAACCGAAAGATTGTTATTGCCAGCTTTTATACCTTGAGCTACTGGAATAGCTCGCCCATGAAGCCCATAGAAACTGTTAATGTTAATATAGTCTGCCATTTTAGCATGACATCCAATACCAGTTACCAAAACAATATTTTCTTTCTTTTTTTTAGCTATTGCTTTTTTGAAAGCATTGAATATGAAAAAGTTACCACATCCAGGACACCAAGTATTTGTTGTTTTTAATGTTAAATTATCCATATTATTTTATCTTAATTAGTTGATCAATTGTAAATGGCCGACCATCGTACTTCAATACTTTTTTAGTAACGTTAATACCATTACAAGACAAAAGTTTAGCCATTTGTCCTGAATTACTCAACTCTAAAAGAATTAGCTTATCAACACCATTAATTGCTTTGAATATTTGCTTCTTAGGAAAAGGACTTAATATTACTGGCTGAATTAATTTAATATTTAACTTCTCAGCCATTTCTATTGCCGAACCTTTTACCGAGCCCCAAGCAATAACAGCAGTTTTTGATTTTTTGTTTCCATAAACATTAACTCCTTTTAATTTAGAAACTTCTTTATGAAACTCCCTATATTTTTTAGAACGTTTATCTTGCATTTCTTTAATCTTTTTACTGTCCTCTACAGAAATCCCAAACTCATCATGCTCATAACTTGTTCCTTTAACCACTGCTTTGACATTACCCGGGAAAGCCATTGGCGAGACTCCATCTTTTGTATTTTGATAACGCAAATATTCTCCTTTACCATTCCATAACTTAGATTTAATACTACTTTTATACTCTAGATCACAAGAATATGTTCCCTCGCAAAGATCTTTATCAGTAATGATAATTGATGGTAATTGATACTTCCATGCAATATCCATTGCTAGAGCCGAATAGTAAAAAGCTTCGTTGGCATCTCCTGGAGCAACAACAAACCTTTCAAAGTCTCCAGGACCAGCTGATAAAACATGTAATAAATCAGACTGACTGTTATAGGTTGGAACTCCAGTAGATGGTCCCATTCTTTGACCATCAACAATAACTAATGGTGTTTCTGATTGGCCTGATAGGGCTATTGCTTCGTTCATTAAAGCAAACCCACCACCCGATGTTCCAGTCATTGCCCTTTTACCAGCAAAACTAAAACCCATTACTGTATTAGCAGCAGCTATTTCGTTTTCTGACTGAAAAACAGTTATATTATCAACTAAACTTAAATAATTTAAAATTCCTGTTGCTGGAGTCATAGGATAAGCAACATAAGCTTCTAGCCCAGCTGCTAATGCCCCCATAGCAATTGCCTGATTGCCAGATAAAACAGGATAAATTTTATTAGAAATTTTAGGAATACTTATCAATGTTTTACTAGATTTGTAAGCCGATTGAGCAATATTAATATTGAGCTCAGTTGAAACAGAAAACTCTTTTTTAAAAACTTTCTTGGCATATGCCCAATCTAGGCCAATTACTTTTGCAAATGCACCAACCAAAGCTGTATTTTGCATTATGTCTATTCCCCCATATTCTTTAGTAATTTGCCCAGCCAAAACAGGAACACCATACTTAAAAGAAAACTTATCAGCATTG
>Ga0255347_1008748_pt1 | contig 10079 bp, 7 predicted proteins | sample wastewater_treat_2_FD_192479 | JGI IMG/M metagenome (GOLD analysis project Ga0255347, IMG submission 192479) | Wastewater microbial communities from Lulu Island WWTP, Vancouver, Canada - plant24 | ecosystem: Engineered > WWTP > Wastewater > Unclassified | place: Canada: Vancouver, British...
TGCAGGTATTCATAAATTTACGATTACCGTCATTACCACACAGGATGTTATCGAAAAAGTAGTGCAGCAAATCGACAAACGCGTCGATATTCTGAAGGCTTACTACAATACCGATGAAGATCTTGTTCATCAGGAAATTGCATTGTACAAAGTGGCAACGGACAAATTGCTCGAATTGGGGTCTATCGAAAAAATGATTCGAGATTACCAAATTCATGTGTTGGAACTCACCGAAAACTGTGTGGTTTTTGAGAAAACCGGACATTATCAGGAAACACAGAAGCTTTTTGAAGAATTGAGCTCGACTATTGGCGTTTTGCAATTTATTCGGTCGGGACGAATTGCCATCACCAAGTCGAAAGTGGAACGGCTGAGCGATATGCTCGAAAAAATGAGTAAACTTGAACAAAAAGTCAATGCCACAACCGAAACACAAGAATAATTGCAACGACAAATTGTTGCAATACCAACTTAAAAATACGAGTGGAAAAAGAGTTTTCATATATTTTTAAAATTGCTCCGTCCAATGTCGATTTTCAGGGAAAGCTCACTTTAGCCTCGCTAATAGAGCTTTTAATGGAAGCAGCAGGCAGACATGCCGATGGAAATGGTTTTGGGATGCGGCAATTGAATGAATTCAATGCTTCGTGGGTGGTGCTACGAATTGCATTGGAAATAAATTATTATCCTGAACAATATGACGAAATAAAAATATCGACATGGATTGAAAAAATTCAGCCGATAAAAACCATACGCAATTTTTGTATTGAAAATGCACAGGGAGAAATTATTGCCTCAGCCACTTCAGAATGGATTATGATGGATTTGACCCAACGCAAACCAAAAGATTTGCTTTCTCTGGAAGGTTTTGAAGAATTTGCCACAGGAAAAGAAATCTCGGCCGGTAAATTGGAGAAACTTCCTCCCGTGAAAGGTGAGCTGGTAGACAAAATAACCGTGAAATATGGCGATATCGATATTAACGGACATGTAAACAGTATCCGTTACGTACAATGGCTATGCAATTGCTTCAATTTGTCGGACTATCGGGAAAAGCAAATTGAACGCTTTGAGATTCACTATATTTCCGAATTACATGAAAACGAAATTATTAAAATTTTTCGAGAAGAAAAGAAGAAAAATGATTTTTATTTCGAAATAGACAGTGATAAAAAAACGACTTGCAAAGCAAGAATAAGCTTTTCGGAAAAGTAACAAATAAAATTTTTAGCAAACAATTGATAACAAACAACTTAATAACAAATAATTTTTAAAAACTACAAAAAAATGGCAGTAATTAATTTTGGCGGTGTTGACGAAAATGTAATAACCCGCGAAGAATTTCCTTTGAGCAAAGCTCGTGAAGTACTGAAGGATGAAGTAATTGCCGTAATTGGTTACGGTGTTCAAGGTCCGGGTCAATCGCTCAATTTGCGGGACAATGGTTTTAATGTCATTGTTGGACAACGCAAGGGCGGTAAAACTTGGGAAAAAGCTGTTGCCGATGGCTGGGTTCCCGGCGAAACACTTTTCGATATTGAAGAAGCTGCAGAAAGAGGAACCATCATTCAGTATTTGCTTTCGGATGCAGCCCAAATAGAAGTTTGGCCACGTATAAAACCGTATCTGACACCCGGCAAGGCTTTGTATTTTTCTCATGGATTTGGCATCACCTTTAAGGATCGTACGGGCATTATTCCTCCTCCCGATATCGACGTAATTATGGTAGCTCCCAAAGGTTCGGGAACTTCTTTGCGTCGTTTGTTCCTAGAAGGACGTGGATTGAATTCTTCCTACGCCATTTTTCAGGATGCTACCGGAAAAGCCTTTAACAGAGTTATAGCACTCGGAATAGGTGTTGGCTCGGGCTATTTGTTTGAAACTACTTTTGAAAGGGAAGTTTATTCCGACCTTACCGGCGAACGCGGAACTTTGATGGGAGCTATTCAGGGCCTTTTGTCGGCTCAGTACGAAGTGCTCAGAGCACACGGACATTCTCCTTCGGAAGCTTTCAATGAAACTGTGGAAGAACTGACGCAATCGCTGATGCCACTTTTTGCCGAAAACGGTATGGATTGGATGTATGCCAACTGTTCCACTACAGCTCAGCGCGGTGCATTGGACTGGATGGGCCCATTCCACGATGCCACCAAACCGGTATTCGAAAAACTTTATAACGAAGTGGCTTCAGGTCGTGAAGCACAACGTTCCATTGATTCCAATTCCCGCCCCGATTACAGGGAACGGCTTGAAGAGGAACTTAAGGCTTTGCGCGAAAGCGAAATGTGGAGAACAGGCGCTGTTGTTAGAAAACTTCGCCCCGAAAACAATTAAATTTTTTTGATTAAGAATTTCACTAAAAACCTGTCTGTTTTGAAATTAATTCAAACGACAGGTTTTTTATAAAAAGCCCTCTTAGCTTTATTATATTATTTTCATGTTGTTTATATGACAATCATGGCAGTATTTCACCAACTGTGTAAATTAAAAAGTTGGAGCAAAAATTAAAATCTTATTTTTCGCCGAAGGAAGAATAAATTGATTAAGAAAAATGTCCTAATTTTGACTAGTAAGTCAAATTGGTTGTTAAAAAGGTTGTAAGTTACATATTATCATATCTTTCCTCTATAAATCTTAGGTTAATATTTTGAATAAGATAATCGTATTGTTTTGATAATCAGATTATCAGTGATATTTAATTCTGTAAAAAAGACAAAGCTAAAGCCTGCGTCTTTCTTTTTTGAAAGGCGGAAACATGAAAAATAATCAGTCGAGCCTTGAAAAGTCCATTTTTTATTAAGTTATTATTGACTTGGTAAAACATAGCGTTTATCAAGTCAACAATTTTTTTTTAATTCGAGCCAAAAAGATGATTTCTATTTATTCATCATCCTCTTAAAGTTAAATGCAACTGCTGCAAGCATTACATTTTATCGCATGTAATTCCTTTGTAGAAATTACGATTTAAGCGATGGTCTGTTTTTTAAATGACCGTTAATAATTTTTACGAAAACTTTGAAAAAATCATCGAATTTTTAATTCGATTTTTCTACTCGATAGCTCTAATGGACAATTTGGGATTATGAGATGAGATGAAATGAGAGGAAAAGTATTAGAATTCAAGTTTAATTCCAGCACTTAATGTAGCAACCCCATAATTAAGCCCAATATTTCCTAGCGATATGTTTGCTTCAGCGCCTGCATTTTGTAATGACAACTCAGGTGAACCATTCGAAAATTTTGATAATGTTATTAAGTTTTGACAATTAATTTGAGCTATTATTTTTCCAAGTCCGAATTTTTTGGTGTTTTTTGAGTCGAAAGTATAGTTCATACTCAAATTGCGCAATCGCAAATACGATGCATTCATCAAATAACGTGTGCTATTACGGTTCGCCATTTGAGAGTTATAAAGAAGTGGTGTGTTTGAGTTTTTATTTTCAGGCGTCCAATAATTTTGTAGCGAAACCATCTTATTGTTTATGTCATAGGTGTTTACGTATGAATTTTGTCGCATACCGTTGTGATATATCCAATTTCCGAGTTGAAATGAAAAGTGTATGTTGAGTTCGAATTTTTTGTATGCAAAGAAATTACTCACTCCTCCGTATAATTTGGGATAGGGTGTCTTGTCTGTTATCAATACAGACTGGTTGCGATACTCAACAGATGTAAGCATTTCGGCATCCAATAATTTACCTGTTTTAGTTTTATTTGTTTCGGGTCCTATAACTTCATATATCATTTCATGTCCAGTTTCGGGGTTGACACCTGCCCATAATGGTAGGTAGTATAAACCTAGTGGGTAACCCACATAAGCTCTATTTATTCCATTTTCAATATAGTTTTGCTGAGTCGAAAGTTTTGAAATCTTTGTATTAAACATTGAAATGTTAAATTCGGTTTTCCATTTGAATAAACCATCATAATTGGTAGTTTTTAAATCTAAATCGAAACCATTGTTATTCAAATTACCCGAATTTATTGGAACTTCTGTGTTAAAGTATCCTTGGAATTTTCCAATATTGTAATTCAAAAGTAAATCAGAGTTACGTTTTAAAAACCAATCTAGGCTTGCTGATATTTTGTTTTTTAAAGCTGAAATATTGAATCCTACATTCAATTGTAGTTGTTTTTCCCAACGCACATCCAAGTTTGCTATTCTGTCCAACACAAAGCCAGGGCTACCTGCGTATTCAGCCCAATTGAGTACTCGCGATTCGGCAGGAAAATTACCAACCTCTGCATTTCCTACAAAACCATAACTTGTTCTAAATTTTAAATAATCAATTGATTTTATCTGTGAAAAAAAGTTTTCTTCACTTAACATCCAACTCATTCCAAGCCCCGGGAAAAACCCCCATCTATTATCATTAATGAATCGAGATGTGCCGTCGGCTCGTGCGTTTAATTCAAAAAAATACTTCTCGTCTAATGCATATTGAGTTCTGTTAAAAAAGGATACAAATCGATAGCCATCCATTCCTGCCGATTGTCGTGTTAGTACTTTTTCGGTGTTTGCATTAGTTAGCTGAAAGTAATTGGTTGGAAAACCCTCAAAGCGTGCAACATTAAAATCGCTGTTAAAGGATTGAATGTTATTACCCAGCATAACTTTTATGACATGCCGGTTGTTTATTTTTGTATTGTAATTCAGTAAATTGTTTACATTAAATCCATAGCTTAAGGTTCTTGAATATAGTATTATACCGCTTTTTGATGGGTCGATAGCTTCATCTTCGCGATAAAAGTCTTTTGACTGAAAATATCGATACCTGCTAGTACCGGGTGTCATACTAAGTTCAGATCTAAATGCAAATTTTTGCATCAATTTAATATCGAAATAACCAAGTAATAAACCATTAAAATTAATATTGTCATCCCAAGTTTCACTCATTCTATAAAGTGGATTACTGCCTTTTTTGTCATTTATATTGCGTGCGTCGAAATATTTACCCGAACCATCTGGCGCATATATTGGGAGCAATGAAGAACGTGAAAATAAAGACTCCAACTTGTCAAAAGTTGAATTTTTCGAAGTATTTAGAGTGAAATTTATGTTAAATCCAGTGTTAATTCTCTCCGATATCTTAAAATCATTTTTTAATACTAAAGTGCTTCTTTTCTTGTTTTTATTATCAACTAGTTCATTGTCCGATTTATGCGATAAACTAATGTAGTAACTATTTGACTTTTGTCCACCTTGAAACGATAAGCGGACATCTTGAGAAATTGCAGCCTGTGTTAATGCCGATTCCCAGTCGGTTCCAAGAGGGTTGTTAAGCAAATAAGTATTCAACCAATCGCGGTTAAAACCTAAAAAATTAGCATAATCTGGTGAAAAAGGGAAATATTTGATAGGATTGTTATCTTCTAATGTTTTATTTTCAGGATACCTGTTATAGTAAGCTGCATCAAGTAATGAAATTAGTTCTTTGCCCTTAATGAATTTTGGTTTGTTCGTTACGTAATTGATTGATGTTCTATATTCGGCAATTGTTTTTTGTTTCGAATTCAAATCACCTGATTTTGTGCTTATAACAATAACTCCATTGGAAGCACGTGAGCCAAAAATAGCCGCTGAGGCTGCATCTTTTAGAAACTCTACTGAAGCAATATCGTTAGGGTTAATGTCATTTAAGCCAATGGTTTGAGGAATCCCGTCTATAACAACAAGTGGGTCGGCTGACGAGTTTATTGACGAAACACCTCTTATGCGATAATTTTGATTCGATGCCCAAAGTCCTGCAACATTACCTTCGAAACTATTCCCAATATTTCCCCCAACATTGTTTTTAATTGCAAATTTCGGTAATGATTGTATAGCTCCTGTAGTTTCTCGTTTTTGCATGCTGCCATACCCTATAACTAATAACTCGCTGAGCAATAAGTTGTTGGAGCGCATCGTCACTTTGTAAATGTTATTGTTATTCAAAAGTTTTAGTGTTTCTCGCTTGAAACCATGCATAAAAAAATATAAGCTTGAATCTTTTGGTATGCTATAAATATTAAAACTGCCATCTTCATTACTTATACCTAGAATGTTGCCTTGTTTGTCGGTGATGTAAACGCCAGGTAATTGTTGTTGTAATTCATCAACAATTACGCCCATAATACTTTTAGACTCTTTTAGAGTCAAATTGTTAGTATCTTTCTTGGCACGCAAAAACACATAAACATCTTTTATCGTATAAGTAATGTCGGTTCCTGCAAACAATGTATTTAAAGTCTCATACAAATCAAGATTATTTGTCTGTAAACTTTTAATGCCAAATTCATTCAGGTCCGATGTGTTGTAAACAAATACTACATCCCATTTAAGCTCAATTTCGCGCATTATTTGCTTGAAATCAGCATTTTCGAAATTTAACGATATTTTTTCATCATGTTTTTGTGCCCACGCTTTAGCGCTCGCAAGATTTAAACAAATGATAATTACGATGAGTAATAAGCGATTGAATATGTTTTGTTTTCTTCTCAATTCGATTTTTGACATAATAGGCTCCGTATTATAGCTTGCCGTGCATTATACTTATTCGGATTATATACATTTTATTATTCTTTATCTTTTTAGTGCAGGATTGTAAATGTATTCATTCTCAGGTATTAAGCAGTACAGTCTTTCGTCGTTCCAATGTAATATACTGTCAGTTATTAACAAAGCTCTATTTCCTAAAGGTATATTACCCAATTTGTATGGCATGGGTAAGTAACTAGCCGCATTACTATCGCTCAAAGATGCTAAGCGAATATTATCACTCCTTCTAATACCTTCGAAATGCATTTCTCTGAATCTTTCATCGATGATTGCTTGAAATAATTGAGTTTTTCCTGCGAAAGTATAATTGTCAAGTCCTGCACGTTTTCTAACTATGTTAAGTTCGTTAATTGAAGAACTAAGATTATCCTTGTGGAGATAAATTTCTGCTCGCATAAGATGAAACTCTGCTGCACGAAGCCATACCACATTTGAAGTTGGGTATGCATGTTTTAGACTAGTCCACTGCCCTGCAGGCGATTCTTTTCCTATGTTTTTCGTAATATATATCATGTTTTTAAATCTAACATCGTTTAAAGTATCGCCTTTCAAAAAACTTTTAATTAATGCACTGTCCATAACAATTCTGAAACGGAGATTTGTTAAGTCGCTATTTTGAAGATTTTGAAACGCACTCCAATGAAACATGCTCCACTCTTGTGTAGATGTAGGACGGAATGCAGAGTTCCCATGAAAACCCATAATAATTTCACTTTTACTATTAGCTTGATAATTTGTTTTATCTACAATTCGAAAAAGTTGATTATAGTTATTCGTAGTTTGAAGCGGGTATTTATTCGAAGCTCCCGTTTGATTTCCAAGCAATTGGTTGATATATACCAAAGCCGAATCAAATTGGTTTTGTTGAAAATATGCTTTAGCTAACATTGCTATCGCTACGTCTCGCTTACACCGATATTGATATGCTACGGGATGTATTGTTTTCTCGTAATATTGTGGTAGTAGTTTGCGTGCATTTTGTAGATCTTCTATAATATACTGATGCACCTGTTCAACCGTTTTTCGAGGTTCGGGTATATCTTCGAAGCCTAAAATGGCTCTTTTTCTATATAAGCTTGCTGGAAGTTGAAGTGTGCTTGGGTGGTATTGACGCCCAACATACAAGTTGTTGTAATACTCAACACAGGCACGCAATAAATATGCCTCTCCCAAAAGTCTTTCGGCATTGAGCGTGTCATTAAAATTACGTAAATTTGGTAATTTATTTTCAATTGACTTGATCACTACATTACTGTTGTTGGTGACAAATGATCCCCACATTAAAACTGAACCAGCCTGATAATTATCAGTGTTACACTGGTAGCTGAAGTGATAATTGTACGCTGAGATAGATAGAAAATCAGGTAATATGCTTGGGTTTTTGGTGTTCGTAATCTCGTCCGATCCTAGTGTTTGAGTTAAAACTACATTGTTGTAATAAGAGTTTGAGCAAAAAGCTCCATAAGCACCGTTTATACAAACATCAATGTCATTTATATTGTATAACAACGATTCTATGCTTTGGCTATTCTCATTGCGTATAGACGACAAGAAATCCTCGCACGAACTCATAATTATTGAAATTATAAGTAATGCGAAAGTTTGTAAAATATTGAATTGTGATTTTTTCATTGCTATAAATTGATTTATCACGAAACTTTTTCAAGCCTCTAAGATGCAAATATACAAAAAAAGTCTAATCCCTAAGTTTTTGTTTGTTTTTTAACATTGATATTGTGGCTTTTACAATGTATTGATTTGAAAAATTATATTCATTTTTGTTGATAGTTATAATAATAAATAGAGATTATTTAAATTAATATGTTATATGGTTGCTTACCAATAATATTCAAATAAAATTTTCGTTAAGTATTCATATTTATTAAATGATATGAATAATGCAATACGACAAAATTAAAAAGCGACCAGTTCAGTTTCTGAGTATAACAGGGCTGAAAATAGAAGATTTCAACTTTTTGCTCCCCTATTTTAAAGCAGAATGGGACGAGTACAATGACCATTTCACTTTTACGGGGAAAATACGTCAACGACGAACATTTACAAGAAAAAATACGATTCTCCCGAAAATTGAAGACAAGTTAATGTTTTTGTTGATTTATTTAAAAACCAACCCTTTGCAGGAACATCATGCTGCAAGTTTTGGTATGACACAATCACAAGCCAATCAGTTGATTCATTTATTGTCAAGTCTTTTGCGTAAGACTTTGAAGAACTTGGGTGAACTCCCGGAACGTAACGAACATCGAGTTATTCATGTTTTGAAATCCTGCGACGATTTGCTTATCGACGGTGTTGAACGTCCAATTCAACGACCACAGGCAAGCGATCTTCAAAAAGCCTGCTACAGTGGGAAAAAAAACTCATAATGTGAAAAACAACTTGTTAAGTACCCCTGAAAAACGTATTTTATGGCTTAGTAAGACCTGTGAAGGTAGTTTACACGATAAAAAAATATGTGACAATCAGCCAATACATTTCCCTGCGGGTATAACTCTATGGCAGGACACCGGCTTTTTGGGACATAATCCAACAAATGTAACCGTCATGATGCCTACTAAGAAGCCAAAGGGAAAAGAACTTTCAGATGAACAAAAAGAAAATAATCGTTCGATTTCTTCATACAGAGTTCTGGTAGAACATGCCATTGGTGGCGTAAAAAGATGTCGTATTGTCAAAGATCGTTTTAGATGCCACAAGTTTGGTTTTGACGATTTAGTCATGGAACTTGCTTGCGGACTACACAATTTAAGAATTACACTGAATAACAGTGCTATATAATATTAATCGAAATAATGTCTAATATGAATCCACTCAGAAAAGTTTTATTTTTGAAAATTCGCTTTGCACCGACCATAAAGAAAACTTATTGTCAGCAACTTACATTTACAAATGAAGGGCAAAAAGTCGCTGATTTTAGTTTTTTTGACTTTTCGGAACAGACTCAATATTTTTCACTAAATATCACTGTTTTATTTAAGGATTATCTACCAAATTTACGTCGAAAGTACGTAAATATACATAAAATTTAATGCAAAAAACAGGCTTTGTTAGCTGTGCTTTATTTGCTGACAGTCAAGAAAAAAATATTAAAAAAATCCAACGGAAAATACTAAAAGCATGAAAAGAAAAGAACTAATCAAGCTATTATTGTGTGTTATATTGCTCACTAACTTCTTTGTTACTACAAAAGGCCAAAAGCTTGACAGCAAAACTACTCCTATACAAACAGTAAGCTTAGTAGCTGAAAAACTAATAAAAACAACGGACTTTAGTTATCGATTGGAGTTAGCAAAAAAACGCAATTATTTCGATGATGTAATATGTGTTGACTTTGGGCGCACTTTTGGCTTGGATAAAAAAGCTACAGCCATTGCAGTTACAACCCTCGAAACACAAAATGAGTCGATTTTGCCTATTCAATTCGACCATAGCGATGGTTGCAAAATTACGCTTAATAATAAAATTATTTATGAGCATACAGGCAAACGCAAACTCAATGTAAAATCGGATGAGCGCGACT
>Ga0255347_1008750_pt1 | contig 10078 bp, 9 predicted proteins | sample wastewater_treat_2_FD_192479 | JGI IMG/M metagenome (GOLD analysis project Ga0255347, IMG submission 192479) | Wastewater microbial communities from Lulu Island WWTP, Vancouver, Canada - plant24 | ecosystem: Engineered > WWTP > Wastewater > Unclassified | place: Canada: Vancouver, British...
TATTTCACAAAAAATGACTTTGCTTTGGGAAAATTGTGAAAAAGAAGCTGGAAAAATTGCTCAAACCAAGCAATATTTAGATGATTTATTAATGGATAACCGCAGTAATGAGCGCGCAGGCTTTAGTTTAGAGGTGTTTAAAGAAATTATGCTATTGCGTGGCATGTTAGAAATGCGCCAAAAACTGGCGGTTACTGAGTAATTTTTTAGATTACTTAGGCATGCTCACTGATAAAAAGCGTTAATAACTCATTCAAAAAACGCTGTCCTAATAAAGTCGGTTGCAATTTCTCATGAGTAACAGTTAATAAGCCCTTGTTTTGGGCTTTTTTTATGGCTGCTAGAATTGTGTTAATGTGCAGACCTGTTCTTTCTTGAAACAACCCGACTGGCACACCATCAATCAGCCTTAAAGCATTCATCATAAACTCAAAACCCAAGTCTTCAGTCTGGATGTTCCAAGTCTCATCAATAGCACTGCCAGCTTCAGCATTTTCCATAAAATGTTTAGGGTGCTTGTGGCGAGTTTCTCGGGTGATTTTGTCAAAGTAGCTGAGTTTGCTATGCGCACCCGCACCAATTCCTAAATAATCTCCAAATTGCCAATAATTGAGATTATGGCGTGCTTGGCTTTTTGGCTTACTAAAAGCAGAAGTTTCATAATGAAGGTAACCATTGGTAGCCAGTAACGCTTCAATTTGCTCTTGCATATCGGCATTCACATCATCACTCGGCAAGCTGGGTGGTGTTCGGTGAAACGGCGTATTGGGTTCTAAGGTTAAATGGTAAAAAGAGAGGTGGTCTGGATTTAAATGTACAGCCATTTGCGCATCTTGCAGAGCATCAGCGAGCGTTTGCTTAGGTAAACCGTACATCAAGTCAAAGTTTACACGTTCAAATGTTTTAAGCGCTAATTCAGCCGCTTGTATGGCTTGTTTGTCATCATGAATACGCCCAAGTGCGTTGAGATATTCAGCATTAAAGCTTTGAATGCCTAATGAGACTCGGTTAATTCCTGCTTGTTTGTAGCCTTCGAAGTGTCCGATATCAACTGTACCTGGATTGGCTTCAAGCGTAATTTCAGCGTCATATTCAAGTTGGGTTAGCGCTCGTACAGCACTTAAAATTTCATTGATTGAGTCTGGCGAAAATAGGCTTGGCGTACCACCGCCAAAAAAAATGCTTCTGATTTTACGGCCATATATACGTGGCACGGATTGCTCTAAATCACTTATCAATGCCTGTACATAGCGCTTTTCAGGGATTTCTTGTTTAGTCTCATGTGAGTTAAAGTCACAATAAGGGCATTTACGTACGCACCATGGAATATGGATGTATAAGGAAAGCGGCGGAGAGTTTTTCAAGCCGCTGGAAGCCTCATCATGATTGGCATGTAGCGGGCCGATAGGTATGATGGGTATCATTTAGTCAGTATTTCAGAATTAATAATCAGTTTCAGAATCAACTTTACAGTTCAACGCTTGAGCTAATTCTTATTGTAAGGATTGATTAATCCATCAATGAGCGCATGTAATGCTTCACGCATTTGTGCCTCGTTTACCTCCATTAACAGCCCATCTTCAAAGGCATCTTGAACAATTTGTTCAATTTCTTCAAAGTTTTCTTTCATCACTCTGATTTTTTCGGTGCAAGCGACAATGCTTTGGTCATCGCGCACCCATGTTGGTAATGTTTTCATACGATTTAATTAATAACTACTGTGTTCAATTAGGTGCAGCATTTTACGCAAAGCTTGCCCACGATGGCTGATTTTATTTTTAATTTCTGTACTTAGCTCGGCTGCCGATTTGCCTGTCATGCTATCTAAAAAAAGTGGGTCATAGCCAAAACCGCCATCGCCACGAGCTTTTTTCAAAATAGCGCCTTTCCAAATTCCTTCGGCAATTAAAGGTTGTGGGTCGTCCGCTTTACGCACCAATACTAAGCAGCAATAATAATAGGCAAAGCGATTGTCATGCTGTTTGAGCGTTTTAAGTAAGTGCGCATTGTTGTTTTCATCACTTCTTGGTTCGCCAGCAAAATAAGCAGAATGCACACCAGGTGCGCCTTGCAAAGCCTCAAGACATAAACCAGAATCATCTGCTAACGCAGGTAAACCCGTGCTATGGCTAGCATGGCGGGCCTTTGCCAGTGCATTTTCAATAAATGTGCAGTGCGGCTCAGCGGCCTCAGAAACATTTAGCGCTGATTGTGGAATCACCTCAATTTTTAGGGGCGCTAGCAGTGCTTGAATTTCGTGTAATTTGCCTTTATTGCCTGTGGCGATGACGAGTTTAGAGAGCATGATGTGCTTTAAGTGTTTAATGCGGTCTGTTGTTTTTTAAGTAAATCACTAATGCCTTGCGTAGCTAAATCTAACATTGCATTCATTGTAGCTCTATCAAAAGGCTCTCCTTCTGCGGTGCCTTGAATTTCTACAAAACCACCATCAGCCGTCATGACAACGTTCATGTCCGTATCGCAATCCGAGTCTTCAATGTAGTCTAAATCTAGTACGGGTTCGCCTTTGTAAACACCGACTGAAATGGCAGCAACGGCTTGCTTAAGTGGATTCTCAGTGATTTTGCCGCTATTAAGTAATGTGGAAATAGCATCTTGCAAAGCCACATAAGCACCAGTAATGCTTGCTGTGCGGGTGCCACCATCGGCTTGAATCACATCGCAATCAATTTGAATGCTACGCTCACCTAGTTTTTCTAGGTCGATAATCGCACGTAAGCTACGACCAATCAGACGTTGAATCTCTTGTGTGCGTCCACTTTGCTTGCCTTTAGCGGCTTCTCTATCCATACGGCTGCCCGTACTGCGAGGTAACATGCCATATTCAGCCGTTACCCAGCCTTGTTTTTTGCCTTTTAAAAAGCCAGGTACTTTTTCATCAACACTTGCTGTGCATAGCACGTGTGTGTCACCAAATTTAACTAACACCGAGCCTTCGGCATGCTTGGTGTAGTGGCGAATAATTTCAATTTGGCGAAGCTGGTTGTTGGCACGATGACTAGGGCGATTGCTGGCTGACATGAGTAAATCCTGAAAAGTGAACGTACAGAATTATCATTCTAACAAAGCATCAGAAAAAATGCCGACTTTTACGGAATTAATAGTATGACATTGTTAGGGTAGCTCGCAAACCGCGCTAGAATGCGGCTTGCAGAGGTGTGAAATTCCCTCGCAGCTAAATTAGCGTGTTTTATGTATCGCTTCTTGAATTGCTTTGATGGTTTTTTCAATTTCTTCGTCAGAAATATCAGCATCAGATAAGCCAAAATCGCCATTTAGGCGCTGTGTGGTGGTAGGATTCATAATGGTTGTGGTGATACCCATGGCCATAGAAATGGTTGAAACTGCCAACGGACTACTCAGCTTGTCACCCCATTGTAAGCCGATTGCGCTCATATTGTCACCTTGGTCTTTGCTAATGTCTTCAGCATTCTTAAGCACTTCAGAGACGCTTTCGCTAATCGTGCCTTGCATTAGAGTGCGCTTGATTTGGTCGTCAGTTAGTGCGCCCCAAACGCCGTCGGTACATAGTAAAATCGTATCGCCCTCAGCTAACTCTTGGCGATCGGCTAGGTCAATTTTTGGTGGCGTATCACCACCAAGGCAGCTAAATACTTTGTGGCGGTAAGGGTGAGTCGTCATTTCATCTTTTTGAATCATGCCTTTGTTATAGAGCGATTGCACGACCGAATGGTCTTCAGTGCGAAATAGCAAATGATTGTTTCTGAAATGATAAAGCCTAGAGTCGCCAACGTGCGCGCAATATAGCATTCCGCGTTGCACAATAGCCGCTACGATAGTTGTGCGCGGCGCTTCTAGTAACTCACGTTCGATGGTTACTTGGCTAATGGTGTCGTGCGCTTGTTGTATGTGGTCAATTAAAAATTTTGCAGGGCTGGTGAGTGTAGGCACCGCAAGGCGCTGAAAAGCATCCGTCATGGTGGTAACAGCTAAATGCGCAGCGATTTCACCATTACGGTGTCCACCCATACCATCTGCAACCACGAGTAAAAGAGCATCTTTGCTATATGAATACGCTAATCGATCTTGATTGTATTGACGAGGGCCTTGCAAACTATTCTGAAAAATTGAAAATTTCATTGGTATTTACTTTTTAACGATAGGCGCGTTGAGCGCGTCGACAATTTTGTTCATTTTAATTGGGGAGTTCAGCGCAGCTACAAGTTTTTTCATGCCTGTTTTTTGTGGTTTTGGCGTGGTTTGAAGCAGTGATTTTTGCAATGAAAACACACTTTGCGGGCGCTCTAGGTGGTCTAAGTGCAAACACTGGTCAATAATTTCAAGTAAGCCTTGAGAGTAATGATCTTTACCTACGATGACAGCTGGCACAAGTAAATCATTTTTTACTCGCAAGTTGGCAGCAGCAGGGGATGTCCGCGTTAAGCATGAGTACATGGTTGCACCGATGCTGTAAATGTCGCTCCAAGGGCCAAGCTGCGTTCTATCAAAATACTGTTCTGGTGGTGCAAAACCTGGTGTGTAGCTAGGTGAGCTTTTAGCAATGTTTTCGTTTAAGGCTTGACGGGCAGAGCCAAAATCAAGCAAAACCGGTGAGCCATCGGTGCGAATATAAATGTTGGCTGGTTTAATGTCTAAATGCAGCAACTTTTGTGCATGCACTTCACGTAAACCTTTGGTTAACTCACTGAAGATGCGCTTAATGATGTGTTCTGGTAGTGATTCTAATTCACCCAGAATGTAATCTTGCAGTGATTGGCCATGCTCATATTGCATGACCATGTAAACGGTTTCATTGGCGCGAAAAAAATTAATCACTCGCACAATATTAGGGTGGTCAATTTTGGCAAGAGCTAACCCCTCATCAAAAAAGCACTTTAGACCATGCCTAAATAAGGCCACATCATCTGTATTAGGTAAAACAGTTGCACCATTACTACGGACCGCGATAGAGGTTGGTAAGTATTCTTTAATGGCAACGGTGGCGTTATTCTTGTCAGTTGCTAAATAAACAAAACTAAAACCACCTGAACTTAAGACGCTCTTAATTTTGTAATCTTGCAACTGATAGCCGTTAGGCAGGGCTAAATTTTTGGTGACAGACACGGTTTAATTCAACTTTATAATCAATTTATTGGCTAATAATTGGCTGGTAAACTTAGAGTACATTCGTCAATATAACGTGTAATTGATTGTAATTAAAGTTATTTGTGAATTTTTTTAAATAAATTGTGTGAATTTGTTAACATGATGCAAATTTGATGAAAAATCATTAATTAAAAATCACAAAACAAAAATACAGGAAATCAATCAATGACCTTCAGCATGACCGGCTATGCCGCATTAGAGCAATCTATACCTAATGCAACACTTATTCTTGAGTTGCGCGCCGTTAACAGCCGCTATTTAGACCTACATTTTAAGCTTGATGATCATCTTAAAAGTGTTGAGTCACAATTGCGCGAGCTTATATCGGCGCAATTGAGTCGCGGCAAAGTTGAATGCAAAATGAGCTTAATTGCACATGCACAAACTCAGCAAGCTGCGAAATTGAATGATGATTTAATACTGCAATTAAAAAACATGCAGGGGCAAATCAAAACACATTTCCCTCAAATTAAAGAGTTAAGTGTGGCCGATGTATTGCGTTGGCCTGGTGTAGTGATGAGTGAACTTCCCGATACAGAGGCTTTGGTAGATGCGGTAAAAGCCATTGTATTGCAAGGATTGCAAGATTTAACTGCTTCCCGCGCGCGTGAAGGAGAGAAGTTGAAAACAATGATTTTAGACCGAGTGAGTCAAATTGAGGTGTTGGTTGCTAAAGTGAAGCCGCTATTACCGCAATTGGCAAAAGAATACCAGGCAAAATTAATTGCGAAGTTGGAAGAAACCATTAAAACGGTTGACCAAGAACGTATTGCGCAAGAGTTGGTACAGTTTGCGCAGCGTATTGATGTGGATGAAGAGTTAAGCCGTTTAACTGCGCATATTTCTGAAGTGAAGCGGATTTTAAATCATAACGCACCAGCAGGTAAGCGTTTAGATTTTTTAATGCAAGAAATGAATCGAGAAGCCAATACACTCGGCTCAAAGTCAGTTTCAGTGGATACTACGCAAGTATCAATGGAGCTTAAAGTGTTAATTGAGCAAATGAGAGAGCAAATTCAGAACGTTGAGTAAAATAGCTTTTTCACAACCGTAACAAAACACCAAAAAGCCTTTGATGAAAAAGGCTTTTTGGTTTTATGGGTATTGTTTAATGCCTGTGACCCCTATCATCGTGGTCATATCCGCCACTATAGCCGCGGCTATGGTCATGATGCCCCCAATCACCACATGCTAAAAAGCAGCAGCCGGACATTGAAAGCGTAGCAATTACTACGGTTAAACAAACTACGAATTTCTTTAAATTTGACATCTTTTAACTCCAATTTTAAGAGAGATACTGCACAACTTCAACGTGTACCTTAATCATCAGGTTTACTCAATTTGGCATTTAAAGTGTATCAATATGTAGGTGTTTGTATTCTTGAATCGCGCTTAGTTTCATAAAGTTACTTAATGATTGGCTACTAATATTTTTGTTTGGTAGTTAAAAGAGCCGCGCATCAAATTAAAGCTGGTCAGTTTGATCGGCGCACTTTTTTGGTGCTTATAGTTTTTTGTTTCTTTTTTGTTTTTATAAGTTTTTGATTTTAAATATAAAAATATCTGGCATGCGCTTTGCTTAGTACTTCATATATAAGAAAGGCTTACATGATGCAAAAACCGGCTCCTACTTTTTTTGATGAAATGCAGTTAAGCGTAGAAAATGCAGATAGCGTAGATGTACGTGAAATCTATAAAGCCTATCAACAATGGTTAAAAGGTATTCCTCGAGATTTACTTGATAGTAAACGCCAAGAGGCCGAATTGCTATTTCGCCGAGTCGGTATTACGTTTAATGTGTACGGTGATGATGATGGTGCAGAGCGTTTGATCCCATTTGATGTCGTGCCGCGTATTTTAGATGCGAAAGAATGGGGTTCTCTCTCCAAAGGGGCTATTCAACGCGTGCAGGCCTTGAATATGTTTTTGCATGATATTTATCATAAGCAAGAAATTATACAGGCAGGCATAGTGCCATCAAATGTATTAACTAATGCGCAATATCGGCCAGAAATGTTTGGTGTAGATGTGCCGCAGCAAATCTATGCGCATATTGCAGGTATTGATTTGGTTCGCACCAGTGAGTCGCAATTTTATGTGCTTGAAGATAATTTGCGTACGCCGTCAGGTGTTTCTTACATGCTTGAAGATCGCAAAATGATGATGCGCTTATTTCCAGACCTATTTAGGCGCTACAAGGTTGCTCCTGTTGATCATTACCCGCAATTGCTCCTTAAAAATTTACGTTCTGTTGCACAAACAGGTGTGCAAGACCCGACTGTAGTGGTGTTATCGCCAGGTGCATATAACAGCGCCTATTTTGAACATGCATTTTTGGCCCAGCAAATGGGTGTTGAGTTGGTAGAGGGGCAAGATTTGTTTGTGCGGAATAATGCGGTTTATATGCGTACAACGCATGGACCTCAGCGCGTTGATGTGATTTACAGACGTATTGATGATGATTATCTAGACCCACTTGCATTTAAGCCAAACTCAATGTTGGGCGTAGCAGGGTTGTTATCAGTTTATAGAGATGGCGGTGTAACGTTAGCTAATGCAGTGGGCACAGGTGTGGCCGATGATAAAGCGACCTACATTCACGTGCCAGCCATGATTGAATTTTATTTGGGTGAAAAGCCAATTTTAGAAAATGTGCCAACTTACGAGTTAAGTAAGGAAGATGACTTGGCTTATACTTTGGCTCACTTAGATGAGTTAGTGGTTAAAGAGGTTCAAGGTTCTGGTGGTTATGGCATGTTAGTAGGGCGTGCTGCAACTAAAGCAGAACTAGAAGAGTTTCGTATCCGTATTTTGTCGCACCCAGCGAATTACATCGCGCAGCCTACTTTAGCGCTTTCAACCTGCCCAACGCTGGTAGATGCAGGTATTGCACCTCGCCATGTTGATTTGCGCCCTTTTGTGCTTTCAGGGAAAACCGTCAGCTTGGTGCCAGGTGCACTTTGTCGAGTGGCCATGAAAGAGGGTTCGTTAGTGGTTAACTCATCACAGGGGGGAGGCACTAAGGATACTTGGGTGCTTGAAGGCCCAAGTGTTGCTGCGTCAGAGTTTACGGCCGCACAAACAAGTGCACCTATCATCAGCCAAGCAGAGGTGAGCGTATGCTAAGTCGTACCGCAGATCATTTATATTGGATGGCGCGCTATATTGAGCGTGCAGAAAACTTAGCCAGAGTGTTGGACGTGACGTACAACATGTCATTGGTGCCAAACGCAGCTGAAAGCGAAGCTGCACTTTGGTTACCTGCATTAGAGATTTCTGGAAATGTTGAGTTGTTTGAGCAACATTATTCAGAAATCACGGCAGCCAATGTGATTCATTATTTGTCTTTAGATATGAATAATTCATCAAGTATTTATTGCGCTTTACGCAGTGCTCGTGAAAATGCACACGCAGTCCGCGTCACCATGACCTCTGAGACTTGGGAAAATATTAACGCGCTTTGGTTAGAGTTTGGGCAGTTTATTGGTCAAGATTTAGCAAAAAGCGGCTTGCGAGAGTTTTGTGATTGGGTAAAAGCACGCTCACATTTGTTTAGAGGCGTGTGCTTTGGCACGATGTTACGTGATGATGCTTTCAGCTTTGTGCGATTAGGTACGTTTATTGAGCGCGCAGATAACACCGCGCGGTTGCTGGATGTTAAATACCACCTCTTATTACCAGAGCAAGAGGAAGTCGGCGGTGCTGTTGATTACTATGAATGGAGCGCGGTTTTAAGGTCAGTTTCGGCCTTTCAAGCCTACCAAAAAATTTACAGCGATACTATAGAGCCATGGCGCGTAGCTGAATTGCTGGTGCTACGACGCGATATGCCACGCTCTTTGCATGCCTGCTTTGATGAAATTATGCCGATACTAGAGCTGTTGTCTGGCTCACGAGCAACTGAATGCAAGCGCTTGGCGGGCGAGCTGCTGTCAAAATTGCGCTATGGCAAAATGCGCGATATTTTTCAACGCGGTTTGCATGAGTTTTTGAGTGATTTTATACAGTCAAACAATATGTTGGGTACTGAAGTGCATAAAACTTTTTTTAGTATTGTGGCCAAATAATCAATGTTATTAAATATCGAACATCACACCCGTTACGCATATAGCGAAGATGTTAACTACACTATTCAAGAGTTGCGTTTAACGCCGCAAAATGGATTTGGTCAGCACGTTAAACGCTGGGATATTAAAGTCAATGGCGATTTATACGCAACGCAAGATACATACGGTAATTATTTGCATACGTTGGTTGTGAATAATCCGCACCAAGAAATCTTAATTGTTGCCGTTGGCGAAGTTGAAACAGGGGTAGAGGTGGTATCTCAATATCAAGCTTTGCCGCTATTTATTTACCTTAGAGATACGCCACTCACAGTTAGTAATAGCGCCATGCGAGAATTCGCTGCCCAGTTTAAAACCGATGTTTATGCGCAAATGGCTGCTTTAGAAAACATGATGCATGTACTGCTCAAGCGCGTCAAATATATTAAAGGAGCAACCAAAGTAACCACCACCGCATCAGAAGCTTTTGAAAAAGGTCAGGGCGTGTGCCAGGACCATGCTCATATTTTTATTGCTTGTTGTCGTAGTATTGGCATACCTGCTCGTTATGTGAGTGGCTACTTATTTACTAAAGATGGTAGTTTATTACAAACGCATGCATGGGCCGATGTGTATTTAACCAACGGTGGTTGGCAAAGCTTTGATGTGTCAAATGGTATGATGGCAAGTGAAGCGCATGTGCGATTGGCGATTGGTTTGGATTATCGTAGTGCAAGCCCTGTCAGTGGTATGCGGGCGGGTGGTGGGGTTGAAGGTATGGCTAGTAGCGTTATTGTTAATCAAGCAGGTGTGCCTATAATCGATCAGCATCGCATTAATGCTACTGAGCTAGAATATGAGGCAAAACAAGCACAGCTTGCCCA
>Ga0255347_1008751_pt1 | contig 10078 bp, 11 predicted proteins | sample wastewater_treat_2_FD_192479 | JGI IMG/M metagenome (GOLD analysis project Ga0255347, IMG submission 192479) | Wastewater microbial communities from Lulu Island WWTP, Vancouver, Canada - plant24 | ecosystem: Engineered > WWTP > Wastewater > Unclassified | place: Canada: Vancouver, British...
GCGATACTGCTCTTAAGCTTTATAAGAAGCTTGAAAGCTACGGTTTGAAGGTTTTCTTTTCCAGGATTACTCTGCAGGATAAGCTGGGAGTGAATTACGAGCCTTATATATTCGCCGCATTAAAGAGTGCTACGGTAATGACGGTTATAGGTACAAAGCCCGAATATTTCAGTGCAGTATGGGTTAGGAACGAATGGTCCAGATTCTATAAATTAAGAGAACTCAATGACCGTAAGCTGATGCTCTTTGCATGTAACGATGTAGATGATCTTCCTCCCGTGTTCAGGCAGAAGCAGGCGCAGCTCCTTACAGAGCCCGATGCAATAGAGAATCTTTCCGAGAACATCAGGGATTACGTATTTAAGATTATGGGTGAAAATAAGAGCATGGTCCAAGCTGCGTGTCCCAATTGCGCAAGCGTATTTCCCGTGGATCCTTCTATGCAGGCAGCCATATGTCCTAAATGCAAAAAGCCTTTTATCGTGGCAGATGCGCTTTTGATGTCTGCAGCGGATCTGTTTACCAAAAACAGGATCAAATGTCCTTTCTGCGGCAAAGAGCAGGAGAAGAATAAATACGGATGTATCTACTGTCATAAGGAAATACCGGTATAAATATAAAGAAAGCCCCTGAGCAGCTCAGGGGCTTTGTTATATCAAACGAATTGAACCAGGACGAAAACGGCGATTCCCAGTACTGCAAGGATGATGCCGGCTATTCTCATTTTCTTGATCTGTGCAGGATCATCACGGAATTCCTTTTTGACACAGTACTGAGGAACGATTGCCATGACGATACCAAGAATTGCAATTGCTAAAACCATTTTATAAATCCTCCGTTATGTTTGCGACTGATTGCATTATTTTTCCTTAGACATTCTATCACATTCTTATACAACATCCTATAAAAATTAAATGATCATGCGATAAATATGCCACGTGATAATTGTATGAAATATATCCGGAAATGATACAAAATTGCCAAAAACTTAGTGAAAACGCGTCTTTTATTGTGAAAGATTACCGATTTGTGATAAAATAATTACGTCTTGTAAAGACAAAATCTTTTAAAGGAGATACGTAATGGCTAAGGAAATGGTAGCTATGATCCTCGCCGGCGGGCAGGGATCAAGACTTTATGCGCTGACTGATAAGCTGGCTAAACCGGCTGTTCCTTTCGGCGGAAAGTATCGAATCATTGATTTCCCGCTTTCAAACTGTGTAAATTCCGGCATTGATACGGTCGGTATCCTCACACAGTATCAGCCCCTCGTTCTTAATGAATATATCGGACACGGACAGCCCTGGGATCTCGACCGACTCCATGGCGGTGTTCACGTCCTTCCTCCATATCAGAAAGCACAGGGTTCCGACTGGTACAAGGGAACTGCAAATGCTATCTATCAGAATCTTTCTTTCCTTCGCAGATATGATCCCGAGTATGTGATCATTCTCTCCGGTGACCAGATCTGTAAGCAGGATTACAATGACTTCCTGGAGTTCCACAAAGCAAAGGGAGCAGACTTTTCCGTAGCCGTTATGGAAGTGCCCTGGGATGAAGCAAGCCGCTTCGGTCTGATGGTTACTGACTCGGACGGACGCATAAGCGAATTTCAGGAGAAACCCAAGGAGCCCAAGAGTAATCTGGCTTCAATGGGTATCTATATTTTCAATTTCGATGTTCTTGAGAAGTATCTTGAAGCTGATGAAGCAAATCCGGAATCATCCAACGATTTCGGAAATGACATTCTGCCCGCACTTTTACGCGACGGAAAGAAGATGTTTGCATATCGCTTCAACGGATATTGGAAGGATGTAGGAACCATCTCATCTCTCTGGGAAGCAAATATGGAGGTTCTTAATCCCGAGAGCAGCGGAATCAATCTTTTCGATGATGACTGGAAGATCTATTCAAGATCTTCGGGTAAGGCAGCCCAGTATATTGCGGATGGAGCCGTTGTTGATAATGCGATGATAACTAACGGATGCCGTATCTTCGGTAACGTCAAGCATTCGATATTGTTTGCCGGTGTTGAAGTAGAAGAAGGAGCCGTTGTGGAAGATGCTGTTGTTATGGGCAACGTTAAGATCGGTGCGGGTGCAAGGGTCTATCACTGCATAGTCGGTGAAGATGCTGTCATCGGTGCGGGGGCCGTTGTCGGTGAACATCCAGAACCCGGTAACGAGAAGAATGTTGCAACGGTAGGCCCGGGCGTTAAGGTAGGAAAGAACGCATGTGTAGGCGGAACCGCCATGGTTAAGGAAGATGTCGAGGAGGGCGGAAAATGCTGAAGAATAAACATGATGCGATGGCAATAATTTTTGCCAACAGCTACGATAATGAAGTTCCCTCACTTGTTAATGAACGTCTGATGGCATCGATTCCTTTTGCGGGAAGATACAGGCTGATCGACTTTACTCTTTCATCACTGGTTGAATGCGGTATCGATAATGTATCGATCATCGTTAAGAAGAATTACAGATCTCTTATGAGACATCTGGGAAGCGGAAGACCCTGGGATCTTGTTAGGAAGAACGGCGGTCTTAATATCGTTCCTCCTTATGCGGAAAAAGGAATAAAGGTTTACAACGGCCGTGTAGAGGCGGTTGCAAGCATAGTAGAATTCCTCAAGGCCTGCAAAGAGCAGTATGTCTTCATGACAGATTCAAACATCGCTTACAATTTTGATTTTGCGGATATGATCCGTGCACATCAGGAGAGCGGTGCGGATGTCACAATCGCTTATAAGAACGAACCGATCCCCTACGGATTCATGAATCTGCAGACAACGCAGACAACGGATCTGTATTACACATTTGATCTCGACGGTGATAAGATCACTCAGATCAATACCAATTCCAAAGAGTACGGCCCGCAGAATCTTTCGATGAACCTTTATCTTATTGAGAGAGAAAAGCTTATCGCACAGATTGAAAGAGCCTACGCTCAGGGTCATGTATTCTACGAGAGAGATGTACTTGCTCCCATGCTCGGAACCGATAAGATCTGCGGTTATGAGTTCAAGGGTTACTCGGCAAGAATTACCGATATGGTAAGTTACTTCGATGAGAACATGAAGCTTCTCAATCCGGAGAATCTTAATGCACTCTTTGACGGTTTCAATGTTTACACGACCGTAAGAGACGATAACCCCGCCAGATATTGTTCGGGATCGAAGGTTTCCAATTCACTTATCGCAGACGGATGTGTTATCGAAGGAGAAGTAGATAACTGTGTACTCTTCAGAGGCGTCCATGTCGGCAAGGGAACACGGATCAAGAACAGCATAATAATGCAGGATACCGAGATCGCAGGAAATTGCGACATCGAATATTGCATAATGGATAAGGAAGTAAACGTAGCTTCCGGCAAGTCCATAAGGGGCGATAAGACATTCCCCGTATTTGTACCTGCGTACAAGAAGATCCTTTGATAAGTTAATAAGGACTTACGGGTCTTCCCCCGGGAAGACCCGTTTTGTTAGGAATAGCTGATAAGGAGGTAAGCATGTCTGAAAGAGACTGTACGAAAGAGATAGCCGAATTAAATGAGATTGTTTCAAAATATGACAATATTGTCTTTTTTGGCGGAGCCGGTGTTTCCACGGAAAGCGGCATACCGGATTTCAGAAGCGTTGACGGTCTGTATAATCAGAAATATGATTATCCTCCCGAGACGATCCTGTCCCATACTTTCTATGTAAGGCATACTGCGGAGTTCTATAAATTCTACAGGGATAAGCTGATCGTAAAAGGAGTGCAGCCCAATGCGGCGCACATTAAATTAGCCGAGCTTGAAAAGGCGGGCAAGGTAAGAGCGGTGATCACTCAGAATATCGACGGTCTTCATCAGGCCGCAGGCTCTAAGACCGTTCTTGAACTTCACGGATCGACCCTCAGGAATTACTGCATCAAGTGCGGTGAGTTTTATGATATCGATTACATCGCAGATTCTCCGGACCCTGTTCCGAAGTGCTCAAAGTGCGGAGGAGATATCAAGCCCGATGTCGTACTCTATGAAGAAGGACTCGATATGGATACAATGCAATCCGCAGTGCATTACATTTCGAATGCACAGGTTCTGATAATAGGCGGAACATCGCTTGCGGTTTATCCTGCGGCAGGGCTTATAGATTATTTCAAGGGTGACAAGCTCGTAGTCATCAACATGGCACCGACAGCCAGGGACTCCGGAGCGGATCTTGTAATACCCGCGCCGATAGGAAAAGTTTTTTCACAGATCAAGGTCTGATCTGAATAAATGTTTTGGAGGAAGTTTTAATGTCTGAATCACGCGGACCTGTGGCCCCTAAGGACCCTACAGCCAAAAGACCGTTCTATTACGTAATGAGGGATAAGGATATCTGCGCATCTCCCATGCCTGACGGAAAAGGTATCCAGCACATCTTTGAAAGCGACGGAAGGCTTAAGGCAAGTGCAAAGCTTGTCGGAAGCATAGAAGATGAGGAGATGCTTAAAGAACTTGATACCGTAACCGGATTCCGCAAACAGGTTCATAGCATAGGTGTTTCCGTACAGAAGTCGGGAGAGCCTGTTAAAGTAAAGTTCTGTTTTCAGATGTACGGACATAAGGATCCTTACAATTCGGGAACCACTCTTACAATGGATCTTGATTCCGACGGAATGGAACTGGTCATGGATCTGTCGCAATATGACTGGTCCGACGATGATAACGTTCCCGGACAGATAAGATTTGAATTCCCCGAAGGCGGGATCACCGCGAAGGTTTCGGTTTGTTTTTACTTAAATGACGGCTATACGGCGCCCGAGCAGAAGGACGACAGGGAAGTGGATACAGGCAGCGAAGACTATAAGAAGATGATCGGAAAATCCCTGATGCAGCTTGGCAATGTGCACCGCATCAAGAAGGCTCTCGAAAAAGCACGTAAGGGTGAGAGAACCGAAGTCGCTTTTATCGGAGGATCGATCACTCAGGGTGCGGGAGCTATTCCCATCAATGTCAACTGCTATGCATATAATGCGTTCAAGGGATTCTGTGACTTAGCCGGAAGAGGATACGAAGACAATGTCGGATATACGAAAGCGGGCGTTGGCGGTACTCCTTCCGAGGTAGGAATACTTCGTTACGAGCATGACGTGCTTGATGACGGTAAGAAGAGTCCCGATGTTGTTATCGTGGAGTTTGCGGTTAATGACGAGGGCGATGAGACGAAGGGAGAATTCTTTGATTCTCTTGTAAGGAAAATTTACAATTCACCTCAGAAGCCCGCTGTGATACTTCTTTATTCGGTATTTGTAGACGGATATAATCTTCAGGACAGACTTAAGTGCGTGGGTGAGGCTTATAACCTTCCCATGGTCAGCATCAAGGATGCGGTTTACGATCAGTTCTATTTAAGCTCGGAAGAAGGCGGTGTCGTAAGTAAGAACAGATTCTTCTATGACATGTATCATCCCACAAGTGTAGGCCACCGCATTATGGCGGACGGACTTATCAATCTGTTTAAGGCGGCAGATGCTGCCGAAGATCCGGGCGATGCGGATATTACGAATATTACACCTCCCAAGGGCGGAGAGTTTGAAAATGTTTATCTCGTAAACAGATTCAACATTGATTCATGTTCTGCGGTTATAAGCTATGACTGCGGTAAATTTGACGGCCACAGCAAAGAGCTTCAGTTTGTTGAAAGAGATCTTGATCTGAAAACAACACCGGAATTCGAAGGCGACTGGTTCTATCCCGGAGAGGGAGAAGGCGAAGCGGTATTTAAAGCGCGCATCAGGTCATCGGTAATCTTAGTCGGATATATGGACTCGGCAGATCCCGGAGTGGGAGTGGCAGAGGTTTATATAGACGGAGAAAAAGCTCTTACGATAGATCCTCACATAATCGGATGGCAGCACTGCAACGTGCTCATTGCTCATCGAGGCGGCCCCGTCCGGGAAAGAGATGTTGAGATCAGAGTAACCGATCCTGCAAAGAGATTTACATTCCTGGGATTCGGAATAGTGTAGATAACAAAATCCCCCGGCATCTTGCCGGGGGATTTTTATGCAGTGACAGGTGACAGTAGAAACGTCCCCATGTCATAATTCTTTGCAGATCATTTTGATTCCTGCATCTTCGAAGAAGTTGTATTCGCGGATGTGTTCAATGAGGTTCTTTTCATTATATTCGGTAATGATGTCTGAGGTGTATTTTTTATATATGTGCCAAATATCCTCATCACCGTATTGATATACGATATCTGCCGCATCCGGATAGTCCTCATAGCAGATGTCGTTGGGAGGGGTGGTCAGGCTTAAGTCGTATGAAACGATCCATCTGTCGGGGAATGAGAAAGCAAAGATCAGATACCATACGGTAACAAATACGGTGATGATCCTGAAGTAGTGAATGCCTTCCTTAAAGATACCGACAATAAGAAGTGTGGTCCATACGGTAAGTACTACAAGAAGCCAGAGAACATATACCCTTAAATGAGACAAACCATAAACACCGACATAGAGGTACATTCTGAGTGCGGATGATGCGATCATTACATAAGTACAAATGCTGATGATAACAAGGATGGTCTTAAGGACTTTGTTATCCGCAAAGTGTTTCTTACAAAATGATACGAGTGCGAGGTTTAAGATGGTTACGGCAAGGAGCTGGTAGAAACCTTCGTGTGCATATTCTGCGTAAGTGTATCCTCCGGGAAGTTCCATCTTGCCTACGAGGTATACGAACTGGATTCCGCTGAAGAGGAGGTATACCAGTGCGATAAGGCTGTTAAAGGTTATTGCAACAACCGCATCGAGCTTCTTTCCTTCTTTTTTCTGATAGAAATTCTCTGCGGGGAGGCATGCGGTCCAGGTGTAAAAAGCAAGGAATGAAAGGAAGAACTTGAAGGGTACTCCAATCCAGTCTTCATCGAGCTCGGGAAGTTTGATGCATTTGAGAATGTCATCAACCATGTTGCCGAAAACCATGTCCGCGGATGCGAGAAGTGCGATGATGATCCAGAGAAGAGGGATTGCGATCAGGATACCTATCATTACGCTTTTGAAAGTCTTCTTGCCGGAATCGTCCCTGACAGTTTCAACTCCTGTGGCAGCCGCCATGGCCTTAGCCTGTTTTGCAGCCGCAGAATCGGTAAAGGGCTTTGCAATGTTTGCAAGAGGAACAATGAAGAAATCCGCAAGCTTGATGAGCATGGTCGTGATGTCACTGTCTTCCTGGTTTGCATAAAGCTTAAGAAGCAGACATGAGAAGAGGAGAAGGATTCCCAGTCCGTTTCCCCACTGCAGACCGACGGATGCGGTTATACATTTGTTGATCGACAGAAGGATAAGAGCGATGCAGTAGAAAAACTTGATATCAAGTTTGCCTTCGATGTTCTTGATGAGGCTCTTTCCCATGCTCTTGACATCCCATGCAAGGATTGCAAGTGTTGAGAGCATAAAGACGGGATAAGCTAACGAGTTTCGGTTCCTGTAAATGGTCACTATTGCGACGATGGCCCATAAAAGGGCTTTTTTAAACGATCGTTTATATCTGAAAAGTTCCATACCTGATCTCCTTTACCTTAATCACCTTTTTGATACTCGAGAAGGTCTCCGGGCTGACAGTCCAGTGCCTTACACAGTTTACAGAGTGTGTCCACCTTGATGGCTTTTGCCTTGCCTGTTTTAAGGATCGACATGTTTGCGAGCGTAATACCTACTTTATCCGCAAGCTCGCTTACGCTCATTTTTCTCCGGGCGAGCATTACGTCTATGTTGAATATTATCCTGTCTTCTTCCATAGCGTGCCCTCCTAGATTGTCAGTTCATTCTCGGCCTGAATCTCGGATGCCTTATGTACCAGATGGGACAGTGCCGCACATCCGACCGAGACCGAGACGCCGAGGAAATCAATCACAAGAGATCCCAGAAGCATTCCCGGATGACTCATTTTAAGGAATAAAAGAATGATGTTACCGAGGAAGAAAAATATCGTATCACCGAGAGCCAGGTAAGCCATCTTTGTAAGATATGACGCGTTCTCTTCACAGAACGATCTGTCGCTTTCGATGTTATTTGCTATTTTCCATCCCATGACCAGAAAGATGTAACAGGGAATTGCAGTTATCAGCAGGAATATCATCCAGGGCGTGAACATGTCCGAAACTTCCGACATGTCAGCATAGATGTCTCTGCCGAAAAGAGGGATGACGCCGAAATATACGATACATATACAGAAGATCATCCCGAAGATCCCGAATCCGAGCAGGATTCCTTTGATCCATCTGGCCAAACTTTTCTGACTCATAAAGTACCTCCCTGAAGGCTTATTGCCTTTCCTCGGACAATATAAACCTAAAATTATCGGATGTCAACACAAATTTATTGTAACACGATAAAAGAATATCAAATCACGAGAAGAATATATCGTGAAAATATTACAAACCGGGCATAAAAAGGGCGAATCTTCTTAATAAATGTTTTATTGGAAAAAAACGCTTGATTTACATTCGGCGGGATGATATATTGAAACTCCGTGATATATTTTCCTTGTTCGCACCATGAGTGCGAGCCAGAGACCAAAAGGAGGTAACAGCATGAAAAAGTATGAATTAGCTGTCGTTGTCAGCGCTATGATCGAAGACGACGCACGCACCGCTGTAGTTGATAAGTGCAAGGCACTTGTTGAGAGATTCGGCGGAAAAATCGCGGATGTAGAAGAGTGGGGCAAGAAAAAGCTCGCTTACGAAATCCAGAAGATGACCGAAGGCTACTACTACTTCATTCACTTTGAAGCAGAAGGCGATCAGAATTCCGAGATCGAGAGCCGCATGAGAATTATGGACGGCGTCATCAGATACTTATGCGTAAGACAGGACGAAGCATAAGGAGATAAACTTATGAATAAAGTTATTTTAATGGGCAGACTCACCAGAGACCCCGAGGTAAGCAGTTCAACTTCAGGCACGACTTTTGCCAGGTACAGTATCGCGGTGGACCGCAGGTTTAAGCGTGAAGGCGAGCCTGATGCGGATTTCTTCAATTGCACATCCTTCGGCAAGCAGGCCGAGTTCGTAGAGAGATATTTGAAGAAGGGCACCAAAGTTGTTGTGTCCGGAAGACTTCAGAATAACAACTATACGAATAAGGATGGTCAGAAGGTTTACGACGTTCGTATCATGGTTGAAGATGTTGAATTTGCCGAGAGTAAGAATGCTTCATCTGAAGGATCTTACAACTCAGGTTCCCAGTCCCAGGGTTCCGCAGCAGGCGGAAATGATTTCCTGAACATTCCCGACGGACTTGTAGAAGAGCTCCCATTCAGCTAACACGTTTTTAGTTTGCAGGAGGCAATCATGGCATATACCAAATCTGAGAGACCGGAAGGACCGGCCAGAAGAAGGGGCGGAATGCACGCAAGACGTAGAAAGGTGTGCGTTTTCTGCGGTAAGGACAACGTAATCGATTACAAGGATGCTAACAAGCTTCGTAAGTATATCTCTGAGGGAGGAAAGATTCTTCCCCGCCGTATCACCGGCAACTGTGCTAAGCACCAGAGAGAGCTTACCACCGCTATCAAGCGTGCTCGTCAGATGGCAATCCTTCCTTACACACAGGATTGATCCCTTTGATCAAATAGTGAACTTAAAAAGACCGGATCGTATGATCCGGTCTTTTTTTATGTCTGAATAATATCATTACTAAATTGCAAGAATACTATTGAAGTTATATAATCAAAATTAAGAATATTTCGCAAATTCACAGAGATTTTAGCCATTTATTTTGGATAATTATACTATAAAACAGAGGATTAACCGGAGGCTGCCGGTTGATATAGATATTAATTTAACGGAGGTGAAGTGTTATGGTGGCAAACAGTACTAAGTCGCTGAAGAGCGAGGGCAAGCTTACGTTTATTCACAAAATGAGTACTAAGATTGCTCTTGCATCCAGTATTATTGTGCTTGTTGCGATAGTTATACAGGTGGTCGTTGCTACAAACAGATCATCTAAAGAGCTGGAAACTACATATCTCAACTATGCACAGAATCTTGCGGAAGAAGCGGCAATAGGAGTCGATTTCGCAACCGAATTCGGAGAGCAGGCTT
>Ga0255347_1008755_pt1 | contig 10075 bp, 9 predicted proteins | sample wastewater_treat_2_FD_192479 | JGI IMG/M metagenome (GOLD analysis project Ga0255347, IMG submission 192479) | Wastewater microbial communities from Lulu Island WWTP, Vancouver, Canada - plant24 | ecosystem: Engineered > WWTP > Wastewater > Unclassified | place: Canada: Vancouver, British...
CCAGTGACTTTGCAAAATGTCCGCAAAGACGTTTCTATTAGCGGCGCAACAACAGCGGTAACAAAACCTGCTGATACTAAATCAGCAAAAGACTTTAAACCAGCTAAAGAAGTGAAAACAGAAAAAGCTGCTAAAACGACTGATACAGTAAAAGCCGATAAAACTGCAACCAAAGCAGACAAACCAGCTAAAGCTGAAAAAACAGCTAAAGAAGTAAAACCTGAAGACACCGCTAAAGCTGATAAAGATAAGGAAAAAGCAGACAAAGCAGCTGCTAAAGAGGCTGATAAAGAAGCCAAAAAAGCGGCTAAAGAAAAAGAGAAAGCGGATAAAGCGGCTGCTAAAGAAGCGGCTAAAGCCGAAAAAGCAAAAGCTAAAGCAGATAAAGCAGCAGCTGACAAAGCAGCAAAAGAAACAGCTAAGAAATAATCTAACAAATTACTTCAGCTTTACACGTAATAAAAAAGCCCCAAAGTTGGGGCTTTTTTATTACTTGAATTACATGATATTTAGTAGAAAAATATACCTAGAGATTTTATTGGCCTGAAAGCCACCAGATAGGTCGCTCTCAGCGGCGTAGCAAAGTAGATAAGAGTTTTAAGTTAAAGCAATTTAATCGACTCAACCTCACCTAGAAAATAATAGATTATTTCACCTTCATGCCAGCTTGAGCACCAGTATCTGGGCTTAAAATAAACGGCCCACCACGCTCATCACTAGCAGCTAACACCATACCTTCGCTCATGCCAAACTTCATTTTCCTAGGTGCTAAATTAGCAACCATCACCGTTAGACGGCCTTTCAATGACTCAGGGTCATAGGCCGACTTAATACCCGCAAACACTTGCCTTGGTTTTTCTTCGCCTATGTCTAAACTTAGCTTCAACAATTTTTCTGCGCCTTCCACATGTTCGGCATTAACGATTTTAGCAATTCGCAAATCCACTTTTGTAAAATCATCAATACTAATATAAGCGCCCTCTTCTGCCACTGGTGCGGCTGACGTAACTGCAGGTTTGTTGACCACTGGCGTAGCCACAGCCGGACTAACAGCTAAATTTTCTTTATTAGCTTCAGTCATAGCTTCAATCGCTTTAGAATCAACACGTGTAATTAAATGCTGGTATTCATTTATGATGTGACCTGTTTTGAATGTCTCATTCACGCTACTCCAACTTAATGGGGCAATATTTAAAAACGCCTCAATTTCAGTCGCTAACTTAGGTAATACAGGTTTAAGATACAGCGTTAACAAACGAAACATTTCTAATGCGTCAGAGCAGTCAAGATGCAAACGTGCTTTTGCGTCGTCTCCTTGTTGTTTAGCTGTCACCCATGGTGCTGCCAGAGCAATATCTGCATTTGCAAGGTCAACCAAACGCATGATTTCACGTAGGGCGCGGCTGTAGTCGCGTGCGGCATAGTGAGCTGCAATCGTGTCAGCAGCCGCTTTAATTTCAACTAGCGCACCTAGACCACCTGCCACTCTTAACTCACCATTAAACCTTTTGTTAATAAAACCCGCAGTTCGACTGGCAATATTGATGTATTTACCTACTAAATCACTGTTAACACGCGCTACGAAATCTTCGAGATTCAAGTCAATGTCTTCCATCGTACTATTAATCTTAGCCGCGTAGTAATAGCGTAAATATTCAGGGTTTTTTATGTGATCAAGATAGCTACGCGCAGTAATAAACGTGCCACGCGATTTACTCATTTTTTCACCATTGACTGTTAAAAATCCATGCGCAAAGATTTGTGTTGGCGTGCGGTGCCCGCTAAACTCTAAAGTGGCTGGCCAAAATAAGGCGTGAAAATACAAAATATCTTTGCCAATAAAGTGGTAAAGCTCGGTTTTACTATCTTTACCCCAATATTCATCAAAATTCAAACCTTGCTGATCACACAGGTTTTTAAAGCTCGCCATATAACCAATCGGCGCATCAAGCCATACGTAAAAATATTTGCCAGGTGCATCGGGAATTTCAAAACCAAAATATGGTGCATCACGTGAAATATCCCAATCATTCAAGCCATTTTCAAACCACTCACCCATTTTGTTAGCGGCCTCACCTTGCAATGTACCACTGCGCGTCCATGTCTTTAAAAAGTCTTCACATTCGCTCAATTTAAAAAAGTAATGCTCAGTCTCTTTACGCACAGGAGTTGCACCTGATACAGCAGAGTAAGGATTTATCAACTCTGTGGGGTTATAAGTTGCGCCACACACCTCACAGTTATCGCCATATTGGTCTTTGGCATGGCACTTTGGACACTCGCCTTTGATAAAGCGGTCTGGCAAAAACATGTTTTTAACAGGGTCAAAGTATTGCTCAATCGTTTTTGTCGCTATTTTTTGGTTACTTCTAAGCGTACGATAAATATTTTGTGAAAGCGTTTTATTTTCTTCAGAATTGGTGGAATAGTAGTTATCAAACTCTACTAAAAACTCTTTAAAATCTGCACTGTGCTCTTGATGCACGGCTTTAATTAAGGCCTCAGGCGTAATACCTTCTTTTTCAGCACGCAGCATAATGGGCGTGCCATGCGTGTCGTCAGCACACACATAATGGACCGTGTGACCCTGCATTTTATGAAAGCGAACCCAAATATCGGTTTGAATATACTCGACCAAATGACCTAAATGAATACTACCATTGGCATAAGGGAGGGCTGAAGTAACAAGGATTTTACGAGCTGTGTTTGCAGATGACATAAGGTAAATGAACCTATTGAATAAACGAAAACCAGCATTTTACACTAGGGAGTGATTTTGATGACTTTGATAGATGAAGAATATTACGTTAAGTCATGCATTGTTTAATAATGCATCAACGCAGAATGATTGGCTAGGGCATAGTCGCGGTATAAATAACGGGGACTTGCCCCTGATGCTGCATAGCGGTATCAGTATTTTTAATGACCTGAATGTTTTGCGCTGGGGCCTGCAAGCTGCTAGATGCACTGAATAGAACCGTACCACTATTGCCCAGCACTCTGGCTGAGAGCTGGCCACTATTTTCTTCAGTCCGCATGTTAGATGTTTTTAAATCATCACCAATGCGTACGTACATCGATTGTGGAATTTTAATCACAAAATTAATACTGGCACTTGATGATAAAGCACTGGTACCAGATGCATAATCAGACTCCGCATAAGACGAGACGGATAGCACAAACAAGGCCAGCAGAATGATTGAGATGATGTATTTCATTTAGATTTTGCTCACAGCCAAGGTCTGGATTTATTTTCAATAAATCATTTAAATTCAAAATATTAATAACTTAAATGCACGCCTAATCCGTAGCATTAGGCTATTTACGGCTTGAAATTGGAAAAATAAAGGCTTGAAACTAAAAAATAATGAAATAACGCAGAGACCGTAATGACCACAGCATTAGGCATAGTTTGTAAGACTAACTCTTTTTATTTTGTAAGAAAATCTGACGAAATATTGTCAGACAATGACTCAATTTCGTCACAATCAAACTGACAAAGCAGTCAATCATTAAAATTAAACCATTACAATCAATTAGTTAAACAACGATTTAGCATTAAATGCGTTTGGCATTACTTTTGCTTAATACTCATTAACAATAATAATGAGTAATAAACCATTTTAATTTAGGAGTTGGAAATGAATATGCAATTGATTCGTCGTTTATGTCTTACCACTTTACTAGTAGTGCCTGCTGTTTCATTAGCGGAATCTAACTTTCAGTCTGGCGCAGGCGCACTAACTGCAACAGGTCGTTTAGACTTTTCTATTACAGTACCCAAAGCCCTTTATATCCGTATCGGTACTGGTGCAACGCTTGCTAGCAATACAACAGTAGACTTGATTAACTTTACCGTGCCTGCTGCTAGCATCGGTAATGGCACTGCGATTGCCGCAACTGCCGGCAGTGGTGATTTAGGCAACGGCACTGTAACTGCACGCGTGATTGGTAACAATGGCGCTATTACTTTTGGTTCAACTACAACAGGTCCTTTAAGCAACGGTGCTGGTGATACGATTTCATACGCAAAAATTGCTACCACAGTTGCAGCTAACACATCAGCCACACCACTAGCGGCACCAGCCCTAGCCGATGGCGCAACAACCAATATTGCATTAACTCCAAATGTGGGCACAAAAGTGACTAACCTTGATGCTAAATGGACATACAGCTACTTGAATGATTCAGTAGCTGCACCAGGTACTTATGGTGGCATCAACACAAATGCTGGTCGTGTGACTTATACTGCTTCTATGCCATAAAAATCGAGTAGAATATTGTTTTTAAACAAACAATATTCATTGACTTTGATTAATTGCAAAGCAGTGGCATGACACATTTCTAGGTGATTCGCATTACTTCACATCGTACCCATGCATTACTAACATTAGCACTACTAACATTTGCTAGTAGTGCTAATGCATGGATACTGACCATCAGCCCAGGGGCAAGGCAAATTTACTTGCAAGTGGGAAACGGTACTTACACTGGTGGTAATTACAATGCTGGAGGTACACCGGCCGTTAATACAACCATTAACACCGTCTCCCTTAACCTCAATGCAGCCACACTTGGTAACGGTACAGCACAAGCCATGACTAGCAACAGCACAACCGCCAATAGTTTTTTTGATGGTTACAATGTGTGCAATCCACCGCTTCAAGTTTACGTGGGGGGCTGGGTTAGAGTGCCAGGTTCAACAGGCAATGGGGTCATGAGTGTTTCTACCCCAACTAATTTAGTCAATAGTGCCGGGGATACCATGCCATTTTCAAACATCAGTTGGACAAGTACCGCCAACGGCACAACCACTGCGCATATTGCAAGTGGTACATTTAACGGTTCAACCATCACACTGGCCAATATAGGTGCTAATACATGGGTAGAGAATTGCCTCTCTTTTAGTTATGCCAACGCCAATATCTTCCCTGCTGGCACTTACACTGGCAGAGCAACCTACACATTGAGTTTGCCATGAAAAAATCACGACAACTCTTGTTATTGCTAGGCGTGATATTAAGCTGCATTCAGACCGACCTGTACGCAGCTACCTACCGTGTTGATGACACGGCCACTTTAACCAATGAATCACAAGTTAAAATGCGCTGGCGTAGCATGGGTGCAAATAACAATAACGGCAATATTGTTGATGGTGCATCACTCGTTACCATTCGACTGAACACGAGCCCATGGCAAAATAAGGTTGGACAAATTTATATGGTGTTGCCTCCACAGCCAATTGGGCAGGTGATGGTTGATTGGTCAACACAAGGTAAACTACTAGCAGGCTCACTGGTTTCAGGTAATCGAACATTGGTTTACGCAGGCTTAATTCAAGCACCCATGATAGAAGATACCATTTATGTGCAAGTCCATAGTGATGGCACACGATTGCTCAACTTGCACAGGCTAGAATTTCACTTTGAAATTGACGTTGAATAATACCCGTATGATGCATATAAATCTTAGAAAATTAAACCCGCTTTTATTGGCTGCAGCTTGTGCTTTGCTCAACACAAATAACGCTCAAGCAGACGATTTTGCGGTCATCGCAACACCTCCTCGTTTTGAAATAACGGGGCAGCCAGGAGTTGTCAATCGGCAAGTGATTGAAATTACAAATGCGAGCCCAACACCTGGTAAATACAGCCTGAAAACAGCTGATTGGACGCTGGATGCCAATGGTGGTACGCAATTTTATGATGCTTTGGCTGAAAATAGCTGCCGACCATGGGTGGCGCTTGAACGGCTTGAAATTGCCGTGCCTTCTGGCGCTAAATACCGCTACCGATTTGAAGTTAAACCACCCGCAAATATCACGGCCACTGAATGCCGATTTGCAATCATGGTGAGCGGTGCTGAACAAACCGCTAAAACAGCTGATGGCATTGCCTTTCCATTTTCTGGTCGACTAGGAATTATTGTTTACGTTGCAGTGGGTGATGTGAAACCGAAGTTAGAAGTCATATCTAGCGCAGTTAAAACAATTGATAACGTTAAAAAGCCAGTTATCTCGGTACAAAATTCTGGCAATGCGCATGGTAGATTGGCAGGGTTTTTATCTGGAACAGATGCCTCTGGTAAGAAGTTTGAATTTTCACCCTCGGGTCTGCCCATCATGGCTGGCGAAACGCGTGAAATTACGCTTGATATTCAACAACTGGAAAATGCACCTATTCCAACCATTCAGTACCCCATTACTATTCGCGGTAAACTTGAATGGAATCAACAATCAACGCCTTTTGAACAAGCCTTCAAGCAGTGAGGATTAGTTGGCATCAATTCAATATTATTGGCCTCAGCATACTGTTAAGTGGTGTTGAAGGGTTTGCACAAGAATTGCCAGTAGAAACCAGCTCCAATACAGGTAAAGAAAAAACGTCAGACTATGTTGACCAAACCATTCAAGATGAGGGTTTAGCGCCAACTATTTTATTTGGTGACAGCGAAGACGTACATTACGACCCAACTGGCTTACCGCACTACTTAAGAGTTGATGGCATTGCCAGCATCTCTAAAAGGAGTGGATCAAATGATAGCAATGAAAATGGCTTATCAATCACTAGCCAATTTGATACTGAACATTATGGTGCTTTTTCTATTAATGGCGTGTTCAGAAACGAGCCATCTGGGCAGGCAGGAGTCATTCTGCAAAGAAAGTTACCTTTCAATAACGATTGGTATGCCAACAATGGTGTTGGTACGCTCTATAGCCCTTCAATCGACTTAGCACGCAATCAGTACCGTTTTTATATCCCAACCTTTCCAATTTTTGGCGTATCAACAGAGTTGATTCATAAAGATGCAGTGCAACTACAATTTGCGACTGGCAATCCTGGGCTTTTTAATGGGTTACAACTCAACGCTTTTAGTCAACTAGGTGGAAGCATCACCACTGGTGGCGCACAGTGGAATATCTCACCACAGTGGCAAATAGGTGCACAAATGGTGAGCACAAATGATGTGTCCAATACCGCTAGTAATGGTGCAGCATTTAATCAATTTTTTGGTTTGCCGAGCAATACGGATAGCGCCAAAATTAGTGGCCAAAGTTTTTATGGTAGCGCAGCTTGGCATAATGAAGATACTAGAATTCAAGGTAATATTTTACAGAGTGATTTGGATTATCTTTCTAGTGCCACTGGTATTTGGCTTGATGCAAAAAAACGTACTGGACGCATCGTACACAGCACAGGCTTATTCAGGTTAGATCCATCATTAACTTGGGGTTACACACCAATTAGTAATGACATTGAAGGCGTATATTACCGCGCAAACTACAATACCAGGCAATGGTTATTGGACGGCGGTATTGATGCCGTCAAAAGTGTTTCAGGTAATGGCACCAGCGGTACCTTGCTTACAGGCAGTGCGCGTTATCAAGTTAACCAAGGCTTAGGCATTGGCGGCAGTGCAACAATACGTAATGCTGAAAATAACGCACAATCAAGCTATATTTTTGCTGATGTGCTTAACAGGTTTGGTAATGGACGCGCTCAAATTGACTATGGTGCCGAAGCACAACGCCACCAAACCAGAGTCACTGCAAGCCAAAACTGGCTAGTGGCAACAGGCTCTAGGCTTAATACGGCCATTTATACTGAGGTAGAAAACAACGATAATCAGCGTATAAAGCATGTGGGGGCTTCGCTAAACGGCGGTAGTGATTTGTTCAACAATTTATCTTGGAACGGTAATTTAAGCTACGATAAGTCAAGCGGCAGCAGTAGCACGCGTAATTTGAGTGCAAACCTTGATCTTTCAGCGCGCTTAAATAACCATTGGTCGCTCATTGCCTCGTATTTAGAAAGCAAAAATAAAGTTACCAACCCATTTATTATCGACCCATTAATACAAACACAGCCTACTACTGAAGTTACTTCTGGCAGCGCTCTATTTTTCACCCTGCGCTATGAAACAAGAAGCGGCACCGCCACTGCACCACTTGGTGGCGCAACAGGCAGTGCTGCAGGCTCAATTGCTGGCTACCTATTTTTAGATGCTAATGACAATAACAACCCAGATGCAGACGAAGAGCCCGCTCAGAACATCACGGTCTTGCTTGATGGAAAGTTTTCTACGCGTACAAACGCACTAGGACGCTTTGAGTTTCCACTTGTAGCTAGTGGGCCACATACCATCATGATTATTGCAGACAACTTACCGTTGCCTTGGCAAGTTAAAGATGATGGAAAAACCAATATCATCGTGAACACGCGCGAAACGCACTATCTGAACATTCCAGCCACAAGAGTTAAATAAATATCGCCACACACTATTTGGTACGAGGAAATTTTCACCATGAAAGCACTTAGAATTGTTCAATACGCCTTTTTGCTAATAGGCACCGCTATGCTGGTGGGGGCTTTTTATTGGTACCAAAATACGCTTCAATTTACCCAAAAAGCGCTAAAAGCAGAAGGTATTGTGATTGATTTAATTGAATCACGCCCTAGCACCAGCTCAAACATAGGCTCAAGTTCAAGTTACACCTATGCTCCTAAGGTACACTTTAACACTCAGCAAGGCCAAACCATCACCTTTATCACATCATCTAGCAGCAACCCTCCTAGCTATCATATTGATGAAAAGGTAGAGGTTTTGTATTTAGCCAACCAACCGAGTGCTGCAAAAATTAATGGCTATTTTGATTTATGGGGCGGCATCACCATATTGGGTGGATTAGGTGGTGTATTTTCGGCAATTGGCGCTGGCATTATGCTATTTAGTGGTATGAGTAGTCGCAATCAAATTAACCTCACAACAACTGGTGAGGCCATACAGGCAGATTTTCAGAATGTCGAGCTAAATAAAAGCATTTCAGTCAACAATACGCATCCATTTCGCATACTAGCGCAGTGGGTAAACCCTCGCACTAACGAACTACATGTTTTTAAAAGTGAAAATATCTGGTTTGACCCAAGTAATTACATCAAAAGTAAAAAAATTAAAGTGTATATTCAACCTAGCAATCCCAAGAAATATCATGTTGATATTTCTTTTTTACCGAAACTTGCCAATTAATTTTTATTTTTTATGACAGAGGCTTCAAACTGCCATACCTACTGCATGCAAAGTTATATGTGCTGTTTCTAGCTTATTTTGGCTTTGTGGGCGTTTGACTACTTCTAACACTTCGGGCGCTGTTATGTCTGCAATAGGCTTATTACCTAACCACGGGAATATATAAAGCTCTAGGCGTCTTAGCGTGCGCTCTTTGTTCGATTCTGATTTATGAATGAAATAAGATTCTGCCCACTCACGCGCGATTAACTCAAAACTATTAGCTTGGTTTGAATAAACACTTTGCTTTTGCGCTTTCTTAACTTCACTAGGGTCAACGGGTGGGCTTTGTGAAAGCAGCTTTCTAGCATCATCGCGCTTTTGTCTTGCTTCAGCTAATGTCACTTCTGGGTATGTGCCTATTGCAAGCAATTTTTCTTTATTCAAATAGCGATACTTAAACCGCCACCACTTACCCCCATTTGGGGTAACTTGCAAAAACAAGCCCTTTTCATCGTACAGCTTATAAAGCTTGTCTTTAGGCTTTGCATTGCGTGCTGCGGTGTCTGTGAGTGCCATTTGGGGTAACTCCCTTTGGGGTATGTGCAGTTACCCCATAAGTTACCCTACTTAATTGGGGTATGTCAAGATACGTTATGCTACGACAATAGGCGTAAAAAAAGCCTAGTTACTTGAATTTACTAGGCTTCTGATACTTCGTGATACGCTTTAAAACATTGAATTGGTGGAGCTGGCGGGAATCGAACCCGCGTCCGCAAATCCTCTACAGACAGTTCTACATACTTAGCCTTGTTGTTTAATTTAACTTGCACCTCACCAACAGACAAGCAGTGTACAAGCGAGTCACCTAAAGGTTAATTTTACGCTAAGTAACCCAACGTAAAACGTATCCCGTGTATATGACGCTGCGATGGTTTTAAGGCCACCCACCCCACGGGAGAGATGGTATAGAACCGTACCACTATTGCCCAGCACTCTGGCTGAGAGCTGGCCACTATTTTCTTCAGTCCGCATGTTAGATGTTTTTAAATCATCACCAATGCGTACG
>Ga0255347_1008762_pt1 | contig 10064 bp, 8 predicted proteins | sample wastewater_treat_2_FD_192479 | JGI IMG/M metagenome (GOLD analysis project Ga0255347, IMG submission 192479) | Wastewater microbial communities from Lulu Island WWTP, Vancouver, Canada - plant24 | ecosystem: Engineered > WWTP > Wastewater > Unclassified | place: Canada: Vancouver, British...
ATGAATGCTCACGATGCGATCTTCTACTTGATGGCTCTTCTTCTTGTACATGCTCTCCTGTTGTTCCAGCAGATGCTGGATAACAAAAAAATATTTCAGTTGCCGCCTGTCAAAAGGAACCGGTTCATCCTTTATGGTGTCCAGCATCTCATTGATAGTCCGTACATCCCGCTTCAGGTAGTTGATTTGCTTGCGTATCGCTTGTCTTAAAACGTTGGCAGGTTTTCTCTTCATTTTCGACACATTCAAAAAATCCTTGCGTGCAACCCTCCTGTAGGTGCGGGGTTTATCCTGAACTCCCAGCTTCAAACACAGTTCATCAATCAGTTCCTCTGCTTTTTGACGACTCTCGTTCAGCAGATCCAGATCGGTGGGATACTTGATATCCGCATCACAGACCGTTGCATCCAATTGAAGCTTCCCCTTGTTCCCGGGATGTGGATCAGGGTCGTCATCATTATCCTCTTCTTCATCCTTCGTAACCGTGTCAGCCTTTTCTTGTTTTGTCCCGGCTTTCAGCTTCAACCCTTTTCTTATTAAATCGTCTGTCAATGATTCAAAGACATCCAGATCAATGCGTTTCCTGATGGAAACCAGCAGCGAGGGCGTCATTACCTGTTCATAAGTGAAAGCTTCGAGTCCAAGAAAATACTGCATGTAGGGATTCTCCTGGATCATCTCTATCACACCGCGATCGTCCGTCTTCATGATGTGCTTGATGATGATCACTCCCAGCACAAGCCGGGCATACTTGGTGGGGGCACCACGGTTGCTCTTGAAGTTCTTGTAGTAAAGCCGGGCGAACTCTTCCCAGGGAACTATTTTTGAAAGAACAACCCACCGGTTATTCTCATCCAGTTTTGCCTCAAAAGGCATCTTGAACTCGGATATTGAAAGCTGTCTGGAGCTCTTGTATCGTATCATAAAATGCAAGGTTTATGAAGTAGAAATACTCAATTTCTTGCAGTTATGCAAATTTTATATCGTTTAATTTACTGATTTTCAGAATAAATATCTATTATTCAGCAGACCCTAAATAATATTTTTCTTTTATCACTTCTGAGTAATTTTAAAAATAATATCCATAGAATTATACTAAAAGTCATATAATGTGATGTGTAGATATATGAAATTGCTCCACATGCAGGTATTATTAAAAGAAAAAAAACATAAAATAAATTTTCAAAACCTATTACACCTTTATTTTTTCGAAATATTAAACTACACAGAAGTAAATATAGAATAGTAATGATAAAAGGTCCTGGCTTATTACTATCCACTAAAAAAGATCCTAAATAAGAATAGAAGACACCTGGATCCTTTCTTGTTTTTAAATGTAAATCTTTTTGATAAGGTACTTCACCCTGATAATCACCTATAATCCAATAATGAGTTGCCGGAAAAAGATATTTAGTAGATAAACCACCTGGATTTTCAAAATTATCCCAAAAATAGCAGTAATTTATATATGATTGTCCTGCATACGTTATGACGCCACCTTTATTACCAGTATCTCTTTCACCGAAACGTGAGTTGGTTACTAAAACCATGTATATGACAGTGAGGATTAGGAGTGTGGATACTATTGGTATAATTTTAATTTTTTTCTTCTTATCTATATATTTCCAAAAAAGGACTATGGATAGACCTAATATAATAATCCAATAAAAGGATTTCGAACGATCAATTCCTAAAATGCCTATTAAAATTACAGGTAATGACCCAGTAATTGCCATGAAATTAAAAAATGTAGATTTTCGTAAAAAGGATATACTAAAGAAAAAAATAAAAATCATTATGTAAGATAAATTTGCAAAGGCTCTAATAGGCAATAAGATGGACTCAAAAATACCAGGATATTGTTGTAAACCTAAATCATCATCACCACGCATTTCACGAAAATCCCCGTAAGTGAACCTAAATATGATATCATCTTTATAAGCAATCACCAAAATGATAAAAGAAAGAAAATAAAAATACGTAATGAAATTTATGAACTTAATATTACTAAACGAAATCCCATTTATATTATTGCTTTTGAATCTGAAGATAGGGTAAATTGCTAGTGATACTAACCCACAATATACAATTGTGGGTATTATTGAAAGTTTATACTGTGAAAGAGGCTGATAATCAAAATGATGAATTAATATCGCAAAAAAAGAAGTGATAATATATAACGCAACTATATAAGAACTTACATCAATACCATTCTTTTTGTATATGTATATAAACAACGCTGAAAAATAAATAAAAGGGACATAAATCATAATTTTTGAGTTATAAAATCTAGAAACTTATTAGGACTAATTTGATTTTTATAGGGGTTTAGGTATGTATTGTTCTGCTTTAAAAAAGCAACATCTATAAACTTTTCATTTAATATTCTTATATAATTACTATCGAAATAATAATCATTCACTATAGACAAATTATTTGTTAGTAGTTTTTTATCATACATTATGGCTTCCCATGTTCTAATAGTCGAACCCTTTGCTTTTCCCTGTACAATTTCAAGAATACATTTAGTGCGAACTACGTGTTTTAAGTTCTCTATATAGCTCATTTTATCTATGTAATTTAAGCCATCCTCTTCAACTTGTTTTATAGAGGGAACGCCAGAAAGATAAAAAAGACATGATATTCCTTTATTTTTTAGTTGGTGAAAAACATCTAAAATTAAATCTAAGCGATCTTTAGCTAATCCGATGAAATAGACATCACTCTCAGGAACATCTTTATCATTAGCTACTTTATAATTGGAATATACAGTAGGATGATATGTAAGACCAAATTTTTCCGCATCACCTTTGTCATAACTTAATAATAAGTCAAATAAATTAAATATTATGTCAGGCTCTGCCCCTTTATGTGTATCCACTAAATCTTGATAAAAACATACAAACTTTGCATTGTTGTATAGTTTTCTTAAATAACTAACATATTCTTTGTAACAAGGGTATTGCATCCATCTTGCATCGAAAATAAAGCAGAAAGGCAAATTATTACAAAATGAATTTTTAAAGTAACTTGAAAACCAAATATTTTTAAAAGGCAACGAAAGAAAACTATTTATTTTTTTTGAATGATGAACTCTATATAAAAATTCAACGATTTTTAAGCTTTTCGGCAGAAATTTATCCTTATATATAACATCTTTTCTTGAATATAAATCAGAATATGATATATTGTAATAATCTAAAGGTGTTTGAAAAATAACATAATTGTATTTTTGCATATCAAATACGTTTTCTTATGAAATTAATAAAGTATTTTCTTTCATTCCTGTCAAATATTACAAGGTAAATCAATAAAGAACCTGTAATTAATAATGATATCAATGAGTAAGCAAAAAGTTGCCAATCCGAAGTGTTATTTTTTAGAAAGAATATCATTGGCATCAATAACAGAACAACTATGAATATAGGCAATAGTACCGTTTTTAAATATTCAATAACATTGAATTTAAAAAGTGAGTTTAAAAAATATAACCCAACAATTAAGTTTATTACACCTCTTGTCATAATTCGTGATATAAGAATATAGTTAGGAGAAATTCCATACCACATTAGTAAGAAGCTTATAATAAGATCTAATAAAAAAACAAAACCAATTGACAATTGATAGTTTCTAATACGTTCTGTTGACATTATTGCAATATTATATGGTCCTGATGTCGCATCAAAAATTACGGAAATGACCAATAACTGTGCAAAAGAAACAGCATATACCGGCACTTCCTTTAACCACAAATCTAAAATCAATGGCATATTAACAATAATAATAATGGCTGGTATGAAAATCAAAGAAAATGAAAACTTTGAAGTCCTAGTAATTAGTTCAAAAAAACGCTTTTCCTCTCGATTAGCATACGACTTAACAATTTGAGGACGAGAAGAAGTTTGAAATCCAGATATTATGGATGACATAGCCTGACTAACCTGGCTAGCTATCCCCATTGCTGCATTAGAAGCTACTCCATAAAAAATATTGATTAGAAAAATAAATCCACTTTGAGTAGCGACATTAGAGAAACTACCAAATAAACTCCATCCAGAATATTTTAGAAGTTTTTTCAATAAAAATGCATCCCAAATAAGTCTATATTTGCTGATTCCAAATTTTGAGTTACAATATATCTTATAAACGAAAAACATTGTTAATGCTATCAAAAACAAAAGCCCTGAATATGAAATAAGTTTATCAAACAGTATAACTTTTATCAAATAAACAGTACCAAGTTTTAAAACAGCATCAATAATACTAGCATATGCAAAAAATGACATTTTTTCATATGCTATTACAGTAGCTTCATAAGGTACACGTAATACATTTACAGAAAAAGTAATAATTGAAAATTGATAAACCCAATTTGCAGCTACTAAACGCTCAGGTGGTATATTTAATTTATAATTTAAGAACCATAAGCCCAATGTTTCAGCAAGAAAAACAACCGCAATTACTATTATAATTTGGGTGTTCAAACTAGTAATAAATACTTTTTGCAACTGTGCTTTGTCTTTCTTCCCAAGCTCAAAAGTAATAAAACGCTGTGAGGCCTGCGTCATCGCAGCATTCAAGAAAGAAAATAATACAACAATACTACCTACAACATTATATATGCCATAATCTTCGACTCCCAATACGTTTAGTACCACTCTTGAAACATAGAGAGATATTAACATTACTATGGCAGTCCTAAAATATAGGAATAAAGTGTTTTTAGCTAAGCGTTTGTTATCTTCCGCATATGACATAAAAAATAATCTTCTAACTAGTAATTAATTCAAAATATTTTCAATTTAACCTTTTAGCACATCTCTGTACTGAATACCTCCAATTCTGAATATGAATATTCAATGCTTTCTTAATTTTACTTTTATCTAATACTGAAAAACTTGGGCGACTAACTTTACTTGGAAACTCATTTGAGTGACAAGGCAGAATTTTACAATTATGCCCTGATATTTCATTTATAGCGATAGCAAAATCATACCATGAACATACTCCTTCATTCGAAAAGTGATAGATCTGTTTCTTAATGTCTATTTCTTCTTTTTGAATAATTAGGTAAATAACATTTGCCAAATCACCGGCATAAGTTGGAGTTCCAACCTGATCAAATACAACCTTTAAACTTTCTTTCTCTGCAGTAAGTCGTTGCATTGTCTTAAGGAAGTTATTTCCGAAGGAAGAGTAGAGCCAAGAAGTACGGAGAATCACATACTCACAACCGGAACTTTTAATCGCATTTTCACCCCGGAGTTTTGTCTCACCATAAACACCCAACGGGTTGGTTTCGTCAGTCTCGGTGTATGGAGTGTTCTTTGTTCCGTCAAAAACATAATCCGTTGAAATATGAATCAGTAACCCATCTCTTTCCTTACAGGATTCTGCTAAATTCTTGACCCCAATGTGATTTATCAGATCGGCAATATCTTTTTCATCTTCAGCTTTATCTACATTGGTATATGCAGCACAATTCACAACGACATCAATGTTATTTGCATGAAGAAATTGTGAGACATCACTTTTGTTGGTGATATCCAACTCTTCAACATCCGTGAAAAAGTAATTGTTGACTTTGTCTTTTTCTTCAACTACGAGTCGAAATTCATTTCCCAATTGCCCATTGGAACCGGTTACAAGTATATTATGCATATAAATCTTCCGTAAAATCGAATAAATAATCTGACGCTGATAACACAGGATTGATTTTGTCTTTACCGGAAAGAATAACATCTTCCAAAGGAATCTGCCAATCAATGTTTAAAGCCGGATCATTCCACATAATTCCACCTTCCGATTGAGGTGTATAGTAGTTATCACATTTATATTGAAATATGACTTCCTCACTTAACACAACAAAACCATGTGCAAAACCACGGGGAACAAAAAACTGTAGTTTGTTATCCTCCGAAAGTTCTACGGCTAAGTGCTTACCGAATGTAGGAGATCCCTTTCTGATATCTACAGCTACATCCAATACTTTGCCTTTTACCACTCGCACAAGTTTTGATTGTGCATAGGGCATCTTCTGAAAGTGCAAACCCCTTAAAACACCGTACGTTGACTTTGATTCATTGTCTTGAACGAAAACTGTGTTGCAAACCTTCTCCTCAAATTCTTTCTGTGAAAAGGATTCAAAAAAATATCCCCTGTCATCTGAAAATACTTTCGGCTCAATGATGATCGCACCCTCTATCTCTGTCTCAATTACTTTCATTCTAAACTTTTATCTGTCCTTATACATTTCATCATAATACCTCTGATACTCCCCACTGGTGACCTTGTCAAGCCATCCCTGATTATCAAGATACCACTTCACTGTCTTCTCAATTCCCTCTTCAAACTGTAATGAGGGTTCCCAACCCAATTCATTCTTGATTTTGGTGGCATCAATAGCATAGCGCAGGTCGTGCCCTGCTCGATCTGTCACGTAAGTGATTAAGATATCAGAAGCACCTACCGGCCTTTCTAATTGTTTGTCAACGACTTTAATGATGACCTTAATCAGATCAATATTGGTCCATTCGTTGAAACCGCCAATATTATAGGTATCTCCGACTTTGCACTGATGAAAAATAAGATCAATTGCTTTTGCATGATCTTCCACATACAACCAGTCGCGAACATTCTCTCCCTTTCCGTACACAGGGAGAGGCTTGTTGTTGCGGATGTTGTGAATAAAAAGAGGAATCAGTTTCTCCGGAAACTGGTAGGGACCGTAATTATTGGAGCAGTTTGATATGACTATAGGCAGTCCATAGGTATCGTGATAGGCTCTTACGAAATGATCTGATGCCGCTTTTGATGCTGAATAGGGACTGTGGGGGTCGTAACCGGTTTCTTCCGTAAACAGTGTATCGTCGAATTCCAAAGCACCGTAAACCTCGTCTGTGGACACATGATAAAACAGCTTGTTGCTGTAATCATCTATCCAATATTCTTTTGCAGCCTGTAATAAATTCAACGTGCCCAACACATTTGTCTTTGCGAAAAGAAAAGGGTCTTTTATACTTCTGTCGACATGACTCTCCGCTGCCAGATGGATCACACCATCCACTTTATGTTCTGTGAAAAGTTCCTTCACAAGTGACTCATCACAGATATCTCCTTTTACGAAAAGGTAGTTCGGTTTCTCTTCAATATCTGTCAAGTTGGCCAGATTACCTGCGTATGTAAGCTTATCAAGGTTGATAATCTTGTAGTCGGGATATTTATGTACAAAGAGCCGCACCACGTGCGACCCAATGAACCCGGCTCCCCCGGTTACAACGATGGTTCTTTTAAATGTACCGTTCGGCATGTCTTTTATCCTTTTTTGTCTACTAGTTTTTGCAAATACTGACCATAACTATTCTTTTTCATCGGTTCTGCAATCTCTAGCAATTGTTCATCATTGATCCAACCATTTCTCCAGGCAATCTCTTCGAGACACGATATTTTCAATCCTTGCCTTTTCTCAAGTACTTCTACAAATACAGAAGCTTCTGAAAGTGATTCATGCGTTCCGGTATCCAGCCAGGCAAAGCCACGACCGAAGATTTGCACTTTCAACTCTTCGTTTTTAAGGTACTCCTGGTTTACTGTAGTGATTTCAAGCTCTCCCCTTGCTGATGGTTTGATATTCTTTGCAATATTAACCACACTATTCGGATAAAAGTACAAACCTACAACAGCATAATTCGATTTCGGATTGATGGGCTTCTCTTCAATGCTCAACACATTCCCTTCCGTATCGAACTCTGCCACGCCATAGCGTTCCGGGTCATTTACATAATAACCAAAAACAGTAGCTTTGTTGTTTATTTCAGCATCTTTCACTGCATTTCGCAACATATTGGGAAATCCCTGACCGTAAAAGATATTGTCGCCCAACACCAAACAGACACTGTCATCACCAATAAACTCTTCACCGATGATAAACGCCTGTGCCAATCCATCGGGACTCGGTTGTTCTGCGTACTGAAAGTTGACACCATAATCACTGCCGTCACCCAGCAATCGTTCAAAACCGGGCAGGTCCTGTGGGGTGGAGATAATCAGAATCTCTCTTATCCCTGCCAACATCAGTGCTGAAATGGGATAGTAAACCATCGGCTTGTCGTAGATGGGCAACAATTGCTTGCTTACTCCCTTTGTGATGGGATACAACCGGGTACCGGACCCTCCGGCAAGGACGATTCCTTTCATATTTCTTTAGCGTTTGGCTGTCAGCTTTATTTTTGATAGTTGTTTCAATAGATTGCGCATACAATCAATTACTTACAGCAACTGTAAGTATCCGAAAATGTACCGTGCAAGCACACTTCGTGACTACCTGTCACATGTGTGCGAGAGGCAGTCCCTTTTTTTCGGCAACAAAATTAAAACAAAAAAACGATAAATCTCTCTTTTTTTTCGTTAAAATCACAGATAGGAAATACGTCCACGGTGAATAGCTCATTAAAATACGAAAAGGGGCAAAAGGCACTGCCGTCGTCACGGGTGCCGGAGACGGATGCCCTCCTTCGCCTATGCCGGATCGAGAAAGAACCTCCCGGGCGAGAACCCTTCGCACGAGCCGGCTCAGGGGAAGGTTCACACCGCTGCGCCCGGCCGTTGAGAATTCTCCTCCGTTGGGATGCAGAGCGACCTTATCTTTCAACAAGGAGTTCAAGAATCCGCGGCTCTTGCCGTTATGCAGGCGTGCCGGATGGTATCCCGGCTTTTTCAATTGAACCGAATGCTTTCCTTTTGCCGTGATGGTGAATGGAAAGCTACTGCCGTTACCGTTTACCACGGGTATTCCCCGTAAAAGGATACCCGCATCTGGGGCATATATGGCAAATTATGGCACTATGTGAAATAGTGTGGGTAGATAAAAATTGAGGTTGCCTCATGAATTACGGATAACCCGTTCCCTCCCTCATTTCTTTTCTCATTTACCATTCTCCGGTACTATTCCGACCTCATCTCCTCATCGGGGCGCCCGATCTGCGCAGAGAGCGTGCCGCCGGGCAAAAGACAAGCTGTTTGATCCGTCAGCTGACGGAGAGTTATTTGTCTTTTAGCGAACATGCAGCTACAACTACAAGCTCACAATTTTTGAACTCAACTTCTTTGTAATTAGCAATTCTCAATTTATAATTCCCATTTCTAACTTCCCCACTTCTTTCTTAAATTGTCAATTATACATTATCCATTATCCATTAGTTCATAACACCTCCCCGCCTTCGGCGGTACCCCTCTTATCTTAAGAGGGGAGTTGGATCACACTTGCCATATAACCGTCCCCTTAAGATAAGGGGACAAGCACTGCCGCCAGGCAGTGCAGGGGTTATGATCTTTCTAACTTCTTTACTTCTTTCTTAAATTCTCAATTGTCAATTATCAATTATCCTTTATTCTCCTGACCTCATCTCATCATCGGGGCACCCGATCTGCGCAGAGAGCGTGCCGTCAGGCAAAAGACAAGCTGTTTGATCCGTCAGCTGACGGAGAGTTATTTGTCTTTTAGCGAACAAGCAGCTATCGGGTCGATGAGGAGATGCAGTCTTGATCTTTTTTGCATACTTTTTTGCATCAAGGCAAAAAAGCATGTGGGGTTTGGGGCAAAGCCCCAAGAATCAATGAACCATGTGTTTAGCAAAAAAGCTATTAGCTAAACCTGCGATGTCTCAAAGATAGTGTTTGTACGTTTACCCATACAAATTCATATAGAACCCAAATTAGTTGAAGGAAAGCCTCTTTGGGATGGAAATCGATGCAAAAATTTATCCGATCGGCTCCACCATGGAGCTGTGCATCTCTACCGTGGCACAGCCGAGTTGTTCGATACGGATGACGATACTCGACTTGCCGTCGATGGTAACGAGCTCGCCTTCCAGGCCGGTAAGCGATCCTTTGATCACGCGTACCTTTTCACCGGGACGGAGCGGGCGGGTGTCGAAGTTGACGGGGTTCTCGGAATAATCGACCATGAAGCGGAACTGCTCCATCTGTGCTGCAGGGATGACAGTGGGAGTATGTTCGCCGCGGAGTACCATGTAGCGCAATACCGAAGGAAGGGTGATGACGGT
>Ga0255347_1008765_pt1 | contig 10060 bp, 13 predicted proteins | sample wastewater_treat_2_FD_192479 | JGI IMG/M metagenome (GOLD analysis project Ga0255347, IMG submission 192479) | Wastewater microbial communities from Lulu Island WWTP, Vancouver, Canada - plant24 | ecosystem: Engineered > WWTP > Wastewater > Unclassified | place: Canada: Vancouver, British...
GTTTGTTTTTCGGGTATCTCGCTTTCCCGCCTTTAATATCCCACTCGGCTACTTCCTCGTCGCCGTCTTTGGTAAATCCTATAAAGTCTTTTTTTCCTAACCCTTTCGTCTTAAAAATACCTCGTTGTATTTCCTCTAAAGGTGGCGGGGTTTTATAAACTGGCTCTTTTTCTTTTTTGTTGTCGCTCATAAAATTAAAAATCACTAAACACTTCGCTAAATCTTTGCTTCCACTCCGCTAAAGTCTCTTTGTGCGGTGCTATCTTATCCTTTTCTATGTAAAGGTTTTCTCTGGTCTTTAATGGCTTTAAATTATCTAAAAATCCTAAATCGTCTAAAGCTCTCTCTACATAGCTATTATGTAAATCTATAAACCTATAAAACTTAATCGTGCTATACCTAACTCTCTCTACATAGCTATTATGTAAATCTATAAACTCGCTCACTTGCCCTAATCGCTGGTTAAGCAAATGGTCTGTCTCCGCTTCGTAAATCTTGTTTAGCTTTTTAAATATCTCTCTAAAAGCTAACAGCTTGGCGTAGCCGTCTTTAATGCTCTCAACGGCGGAAGTAAAAGCCTCTTTAATATCGTCGCTTTTAAACTCTAAATAAATCTCGCCGTCTTTTGTGGTCTCCTTAAAATATCTCGTCGTTTCAAAATGTCTCTCTATGGTGTCTATGGCTCTGCCAAAAATACTAAAAACATTAACTTTGCCGTCTTTGTCTCTCTCGGTAATTAAAAGCTCTCGGTCTAAATTGTCGCCCTTATGCTCTTTGTCGTCGTCTGCGTAAATCAAGCCTGCGTTAGCGTCGTATCTATCTACTCGCTCTTTAAACTCTTTAACAAACTCAAACTCGCCTTTAAAACTATAAAGGCTCTCGCCCGTAATAACTTTGTCGCTACGCCTTAAAAACTTCTCTCTGCCCCTCTCAAAAAGCCTGTCCTGTCCCGTCTCGTCTGGTGTCTGCTCTCTAACTTTTAACTCGCCTTTGTCTATAAGTTTTTGTAGCGTCTCTCTGGCTTTTTCTTTTGCTTTTAGCCACTCTCTAAAAAGCTCGTCGTGCGGTAGTTTTGTTTTGCCGTTATAAGTGTCTCGGTCTTTGCTTATCACTAAAGGCGGGTATGGCAAGCCTTCCTCAAGCCACTTTAATAAAGTCTCTTTTAAAATCTCTTTAATGGTTGTTTTGTTGTCTCTGGCGTAGTCCTCTAAAATCTCTTTTATCACTTCCTCTAACAGCCACTCGTCTTTGTCTCCGCCTTTCCTTTCTTTTAACTCTTTGTAAATCTTGTTTTTAGTTTTCTCGTCGGCGTTTAGTCCAGCCTTTTTTATAAGCCCCCCCTCTAACTTTTCCAGCCACTCATAATCTTTTTGTCTTGGCTTAATGCCTTTGTCTTTCGCCCACTTTTTCGCTATGTCCATAATCGGCAAGCTCGCAAAAGCCCCGTGTAGCTGGTATTCTTTCGCAAAATTGTTATAGCTTCGCTCGGCTACAAGCTCGGCGTATTTTTCTTTAGCCTCTTTGCTTAATTCTGTTTTGCCGTCAAGCAAGTTAGCTATGGTCTCCTCGTCCTCTAAATAGCTCGGCTCGTATTCTGCTTCCTCGTCTAAAATTAAAATGTCTTTTCTTATCTCGTCGCTCAAGCTCTCAAAAGCAAGCTGGTGCGTGGCGTAGTCAAAATCTATGCCGTCCTTTAACTTTTGCTCTCGCTGTTTTTTGGTAATCGCTACTGCCTCGTTAATATCTACCACTTTAATTTTTTTAAGTGCTTTTAGTGCGTTTAAATGCTCTCGGTAAAACGGGTAAATAGCTAACTCGGTAGCCACTATGTTTTTGCGGTAATTCTCGGCTAATGTCTGCTCAAAAATCATCTCCGCCTCTATCCCCGCTCTCCCGCATAACTTCCAGCCCTCGTTGTATTTATTCCACTCTCTCGCTTCCTCGCTGGTCTTTGCCTGCCAATTAACTAAAGCCTCTTTGTCGGCTTCGCTTAAAAATCCTTTGCCTGTTGCAATACCTTTTTTAACTGCGTCCTGTGTCTCTGCTATGTCGTTTTGTATCAAAAGTATGTATCGCTCTCGTGGCGTTAAGTTTCCCCGTTGTAATAAACTGCTAATGTTTTTTGTTGCCATAATTTTTTAATATCTTTTTTGTCGTTGTGCTAATAATCGCTCTATCCTTTCCAGCTTGTCGTTGGTCTGGCTTGCCTCAAAAGCCTTTATTAACTTATCGGCTAAAAACCCTAAACAATTCGCCGTGCGTATATCTAACTTGCCCGCTCTTACTCGGTTAATCGTGTCGGCTACAAGCAAAACTGCGTCGTCTGGTTGTGCTATCGGCAATACTGGCAACGGCTCTTTAAGTGTTAAAGCTCGGTTAGCCCCGCCGTTTGTTTGTGCTTCCTTTTTCTCCTCGTCGCTTATGTCGGGGTTGTGAAAATAACAAAAGCTCGTGCCTTTAACGGCGTATGCTTCGCAATTCTGCCCGTCTGGTTTTATAAACTCGCATTTCATTTTGTCTCTTTTAAAAAATCTTTAACTTTCTCAATAAAGCCCTTTTTAACTGGCTTGTCCTGCCCCGTCTCCCCTGCTTTGTCCTGTCCTGTCTGGTCTGGCTGGTGTCCTGTCTTGTCTGCGTCGCCGTTAATAGGCTCTCTCGGCTTTTCCAGCATTAAAACTTTGCTTTGTAATTGCCCTATTAAAATGTTTGTCTCTCGGTCTCGCTCTATAAGCTGGTCTATTTTCCCGCCTAAATCCTTAATCTGCTCGTCTTTTTTAACTAACTGCTCTTTTAAAAGCCCCGTCGTTTCCTTTAACAGCGTTATAACTTCGCTGTCTTGTCCTGTCTCCCGTGTCCTGTCTGGTCTTGTCTGCTCTGGTGTGTCTTGTCTTGTCTCCTCTGTTTGCCCTTTAAAATCTTTGTTTTCTAAAAACTCCGCCTTTTTAATAGGCTCGTTGTGTCCTGTCTGGTCTGTCTCCTCTGTCCTGTCTTGTCTTGTCTGCTCTGCGTTTAGTGCCTCTTGTGCTTTAAAGGCTTCTATGTCGGCTTTGCTAAACCTATACTCAAGCGTCCCCTGTTGGCTTTTAACTTTTTCGGGGTGCAATAAGCCCCGCCTAATATAACGGCTTATGCTTTTTTTGCTTCTGTTTAACAGCTCGCAAGCCTCAAAAAGTGTAATGTTAAAGTCGCTCATAGTTATTTTTTAATAAGCCCGTTTATAATGTCGGGTATGCTTTGCCCTTTTTCTCGTAGCTTTAAAATCTCTTTAAGCCTCTGGCTGGCTTCTTTGGCTGGGTAATACTTGGCTAACCTCTTGCCGTGTTGCTCAAACGGCAATAATCCTAACTCGCTATAAAACTTAATCGTGCTATACCTAACCCCGTTAAGCTCGGCAAGCTCGCTCATTTTCAAAAGCTCTCTTTTTTTAATCTCGTCTATGGTGCGTTTTCTTGGCATAGTTTTTTATAAATTATCTCTATAATATCCTACTTCCTGTAATTATACTTATCGGAAGTAGCAAGCCATTTTCGGCTTAAAACTTAACTCCATTAAAGGCTCGGTAAAAGCGTGGCAAGTCCGCCTCTCGCTTAATGTTGTCGTTATAGACTTGTAGCATTTCCAAACTCTTATGGCGGGTATATTGTGCCACTTCCAGTAAGTCGCCTTTATAAGTCTTTATAAGCGTGGTTGTAAAGTAGTGCCTAAAGCCGTGCGTCGTCTTTTCAATTCCTAAAGTGTTTAAAGTCTCTTTAACTATGTCTCGTAATGCTCTGGTGGTTAGCCGTCTGTTTTTGCTATTGTTGCTCTGGCTGGTAAATAAAGCCCCGTCCGCTATCTTGTTAGTCTTTAAATAAGCCTGTAATGCCTTAATAGTCTCGGGGTGCAAGTAAATAGGCTCTTTATCGTCCCGTCCTTTGCCCTGTATAAATGCCGTCTTACTTATAAAATCAATGTCTTTAACATCAAGCCTTATAACTTCCACTTGCCTTAATCCTTGAAAAACTAAAAGGCTTAAAATCGCTTTTAGCCGTGTGTTTGCTGGTGTCTCTGGCAATTCCCGCATAGCTTCGGTTAGCTTGCCTATTTCCTCGTCGTTAAGCCCGTCTCGCTTATGCTTCTTGCTCTGGCTAAAGGTTTTAATGTTTTGCGTTATGTCGGCGGGTAAAAAGCCCTGTCTGTTAGCCTCTTTTAAAAATATCTTTGCCGTTGCTAAATACTTGTTTTTGGTCGCTATGCTTAAGTCTGTCCGCTCGGCTAAAGCCCTTTTAAAATCTAAAAAGCTGTTGCGGTTTAATCCTCTCTCTCCCGTAAAATCTAAAAATAAGCCTATGCGGTATTTATAATCTTTGCGGGTGGCTTCGCTAACATCTAATAAATCAAAAACTTTACTGGCTTTTTCTCTGGTGTCCTCTATAACTAAAGCCTGCCCGTTTTCAATTATGGTTAATTGTTTTTGCTTTGCCATATAGTTTTTATTTAATCTCGTTAAAAGCCTCTTTTAAAAACTTGGCTAAATCTTTGCTAATGGTAATACCCTTTTGCGTCGGTATGTATTGCCCGTCCGCCTTTCTCGCAAAAATCCTAAAGTCTATGTATGGCTTGTCTAAATAAATCGTCTCGCTAACTCTAACCTGCTCTTTTAAAGACTTGTCAAAAGAAAACAAAATCGTCTCCTTTTGGTTAAGCGTCCCCCGTTGTGTTGTGTCTGTTTTCTCCATAGTGTTATTATAGCATATCTCACTTGCTACTTCCAGTATATCAAAACAATAAAAGCCGTCAAGTGTTAATAACTCAACGGCTCTACCTGTCCCGTCTGGTCTGTCCTGTCTTGCCTATAACTTCCAGCTTGCCCGCTAAATGCCTATAACTAAAGCCTTTTTTCTCGCAATACTTAACTTTAGCCTCTAACTCACTACTGGCTTTTATGGTCTCGGCTCTTGTGCTGTTTTTAATTTTAACTTTGTATGTTTTCATTTTTTCTCTTTAGCTCTCTTAATGAAAAGCTCGGTTATATCTTTAACCCCTGCGTCTTTTAAAGCCGTCTCAAAATAAGCTGTCCGCCCCGTCTGCCTGTTAAATATCCTCGCTACTTTCTCCGCTTCTTTTTTGCCCTGCTCGTCGTTGTCAAAACATATCTGCAAGTCAAAATCGTTTAACCTCTTAATGCTGTCCTCGCTATAATTGCTCACTCCTAAAACTCCTACGGCGTTATAGCCGTGCTGGTCTAAAATCATAGTGTCAAACTCGCCCTCTGCTAAATAAACTCGCTCGCCCTTTTTAAGCGTCTTTAAAATGTCTGCGTTAAAAAGCCTGTCCGCTACTCCCGCCGTGCTTGCGTATTTCGGGTAGCTGTATCGCCTCTCAAGTATGTATGGCTCGCTTATGCCTCTATCAAAAAATCTGCCCCGTATGGCTATAATTTTGCCGTCCTCTATAACGGGTATAACTATCTTGTTTTTGGTAAATAAAAAGCGGTTTCGGCTGTCAATTAAAACTATCTCTTTTAACCTCTCTAAAGAAAACCTGCTTAATAAAAACTCTTTCGTTTTCTTGTAATCCCTAACGCTGAAAATGCCAAACTTCTTTATGGTCTCGGCGGTTAGTCCCCTGCTCTCGCTGGTTAAGTATGTCTCGGTCTCTTGGTCTATGCCCCCGCAAAACTCCTTTAATGCCCTGTAAATGCCGTCTGCTGGCTTCTCTATGTGTTTAAACTGCTTCTCTACGCCCTTTAACTGGTCTTTTATGCTCGTAAAGCCCTGCCTGCCACTTAAAGCTATTAAATCGGCTCTGTCCGCCCGTTTTAGCCCCCTAAAGCTCGTTTGTAGCCCTAACTGCCCCGCAAGCTGTTTAATCGCCTCTCGGTTGCTTAAATCGTGCCTCTTGGCGTAAAAGTTAATAGCGTCGCCGTGTGCTTGGCAAGCAAAACAATTAAAGGTGTTAGTGTCGGCATAAAAAGTTAAACTCGCCTTTTTCTCATTATGAAAACAGCAAGTCGTTTTATAAAGGCGGTTGCTCTGCTTCTTTAACTGCAAACCCTCGCTCTTGGCAAGCTCAATTATGTTTAGTCTGCTTTTAATATCGTCTATTAACATAAGTTAGTTATAGGCTTGGCGGGGTTGTTTTCTCCCCTCTTAAAGGCTAAAAAGCCTGTTTTTTGTCTGTTTAACAAGCACGGCAATTTTTCAAAAAATCGCTCGCCGTCAATTTTTAAACCTTTTCTCTCTTTGTTTTCTTTAATTCTCATAGTCTTACTTAATCTCTTAACTCCCTAATACTTTTTTTTCTTTATAGTAATAATAGATAACTAATAGGCTTTTAAGTGAAAACGGCATTTTGTCGCTTAAATAAAGGCTAAAGTTAAAAACACTTTGTCGTTGGTCTGTAAGTAGCTTGTCGTTGGTCTGTAAGTAAATCATAGTCCCGTCCTGTCTTGTCCCGTCTGTCCTGTCTCTCCTGTCCCCTCTGGCTTCTCTTGCGGGGTGTTAAAGCTAACTAAAGCGTCTCTAATGTCGCTCAAGCCTAACGGGGTTAAAACCTCTTTAACAAACTCTTTATAATCCCACTCTTTAAACTTCTCTAAATCGGTAATCACTTTAACCTTTTCGCATTTCCCGCTATCAAAAAACCTAACCTCTTTAATGGCTTCGTAATGCGTTGCGGTGTAGTAAATACACTCGGCTAAAACCTTAAAGGCTTCCTGCGGTCTTGTCTGCGTCCCCTCGCTAACTTTTATGTTTTCTAACAGCGTGGAGACTTTTAACTGCGTCTTAAAGTTGCCCGTGCTGGCGTATCTCATCACTAACTTAAAGAAAAAATATAAATAGCCCTTTCTGTCGTCTGTGCCTTTGTCTTTAATCGCCTCTAATAAAATCGGGTAATACTGCTTGCCGTTTAAGTAGTAATCTTTGTATGGCTCGTTGTATTTTATTTTCCACTTGTCTTTTGGGTTTTTCGGCTCAAGTAATATGTAAATGTTTGGCAAGCCGTGTGCCGTGTATTCTTTGCCGTCTATAATCACTTTGTCTAATCGGTATGTCGTGTATGCCCCTGTAAATAAATCTCTTTTAAGCTCGTTATAAAACTCTCCGCCTCTCGCTACCTGCTCGTCTGTATAACCCCTAACTTTTGCGTAGTCGCTTAAAGAAAACTCAAGCTCGGCTAACTTTTCTTTGCTCTGGTTTTCTCGTCTCCAGTTTTCCTGTTGTAGCATAAAGCCTAAAGCGTCTATATTTTTAGCTTGGCTCACTCCTAACTTTGGCGGGGTTGGTATAACACTTAAAGCCGTCTCTGCCTTTTTCTTTTTGCGGTCTATCTTTGCTTGTTTGTTTTTCGGGTATCTCGCTTTCCCGCCTTTAATATCCCACTCGGCTACTTCCTCGTCGCCGTCTTTGGTAAATCCTATAAAGTCTTTTTTTCCTAACCCTTTCGTCTTAAAAATACCTCGTTGCATTTCCTCTAAAGGTGGCGGGGTTTTATAAACTGGCTTTTTTTCTTTTTTAATGGCGGTAAAAAACTTGTCTCTCGTTTCTGGTGTTTTTAGTGCCTCTGGTTTTAAGTCTTTTGTATCGTCCATATAATTAAAAGCTATCGCCAAATAAATCTTTAAAAGCGTCAAAATATACTTTTAGTTTGTCTGTATCTGGCTTAATTTTGTCGGGGTCAAAAGTCGTTGCTAAAAGCTCCTCTATATAGCTCTCGCTTAAATAATAAACTCGGTCGCCTTTATAGTTGGCTTCCATTATGTCGTCGGCTAACATTAAAAACTCCATTTTTAAGCCCTCTAAATCCTCGTTAAATAACAAGATATAGCCCTGTATTTTATAAGTTAAATCCTCATCAAATACTTTTGATATTTTCTTATATAGCTCTAAAAAGCCTAATAGTGTGGCATAGTCTTTTATAAACTTACACTCCCTTAAAAACAAAACTAAAGCCCCTAAAAGTTTAAAGTCCTCTGCCTGCTCTCGTAAATCCTTAACAAAATTAAAATCTCCTTTAAGGTTATAAAGGCTCTCCCCTGTTATAATGGTCTTTGTCTCTGTTATCGGGGTGTCCTGTCTGTCCTGTCCCGTCTCTTGTGCTAACTTTAAATAAAGGTTTTTAAGTCGTTTATACTCTCTTATTTTTCTCTCGGTCTTTAACTCGCCTTTGTCTATAAGTCCCTGTATTATTTTTGTGGCTTCGGCTTTAACATCAAGCCATTTTTTAAATAGCTCTTTGTGTGTTAGCTTGGTGTCCTGCTCGTTGCAAGTCTTTTTTTCGTCGCTCATAAATAGCGGTTGGTGTGCCTGCAATAGTCCGCCCTCTTTGTCATTATCAAGCCCCGTTAAAATAGTCTCTCTTAATAAATCTTTAATATCTTTTTTGTTTTTGTCCGCATAGGCTTTTAACTTATTCCTTAACTCGTCGGCTAAATCGTCGCTCTTTTCGTTATAGGCAATTTTGTTATTCTCCGCCGTTGCCTTTGCTAATTCTAAAAGCGGTATGTCTGCAAAATACCCGCTAAAACTCCACTCGCCACTATGCTTATTAAAACACTCGTCCGCTATCAGCTCGGCTAATTTTTCTTTATCGGTCTGGTTTAACTTGTCTTTGCCATTAAATAAATTATAAATAATCTCCTCTTGCTCTAAATAGCTACGCTCGGTTTTTGCGTCGGGGTATAAAGCTAATAAGTCTTTTTGTAATTCCTCGCCCGCTAACTCAAAAGCATAAAGGTAAATAGTATAATCAAGCTCAAGCCCCAAATAGCCTAAAACAAGGTTTAAAGCCTCGTTGTGCTTGTTTAGCTTGTTATTTAAGGCTATCTCGTTAGCTTCTCCCTCTAAAATTATAGCTGGCTTGCCTGAGGAAAAGAAAAAATTGGTTATCTCGTCTTTTAATGCCTCGCCCTCTATGGTGTCCTTTATGGTCTCTATATCATATTTTCCTATAAGGCTGTCTATGGCTCTGTTGGCTATGCCCTCTTTTATGGTTTTAGTCTCCTTTGTAAATCTGTCTTTAAATAAAATATAGCTTATATACTTACTCGCCCTTAAAAAGCCTACTGTGGCGTTTAAATAGGTGGTCTGTGCGTCCAGCTCGCCAAAAGCTATATAGCGTCTGCCCTCGTTGTATAGGTTGTATTCTTTTACTTCGTTATTGTCTTTTGGTGTCCAGCCCTCGCTTAAGGCGTGCCTGTCTGCGTCGGTTAATAAAGCCTTGCCGTCCCGCTCTCTGCTAACATCATCAGCCACTAAAAGCAAAACTCTGTCTTTCGGCTTTATATTGCCCCTTTGTAATATGCTGGTTATGTTTTTTTTCATAAGGGTAATAGTTTAATATCGTGTCTTTTTCTCTAAAATAACTCGCTCTATAATTTCCACTCTATCGTTTAGCTTGCTTACTTCAAAAGCCTTTAATAGTTTATCGGTTAAAAAGCCTAAACAATTCGCCGTTTTAATATCTAACTCCCCGCTTCTTACTCGGTTAATTGTATCTACTATCAATAAAACTGCGTCGTTTGGCTCGGTAATCGGCAAGGCTGGTAAAGGGTTAGCAATAGTTAAGGCTCTCGCCTGTCCGCCTCTCTGCTTGGCTTCCCGCTTCTCCTCGTCGCTTATATCGGGGTTGTGTGTCCAGCAATAATCAAGCCCACTCATAGCGTTAGCGTTGCATTGTGTCCCGTCTTGTTTTATAAACTTACATTGCATAATTTATTTAAAAATCCTTTGCCAAAATCCCGCCTTTGCTGGTGTCTTTACTTCCGCCTTTGGCTTGGCTTGTTTGGTTTTCTTTTCTTTTAAAGGTTTAATAGGCTTGTCCTGCCCCGTCTTGTCTGGTGTGTCTGGTCTTGTCTCCTCTGTATTGCCGTTAATTATGGTCTCTTTTGGTTGCTCAAGCATTAAAACTTTGCTTTGTAATTGCCCTATTAAAATGTTTGTCTCTCGGTCTCGCTGTATAAGCTCGTCAATTTTTCCGCCTAAATCCTTAATCTGCTCGTCCTTTTTGGCTAACTGGTCTTTTAATAGCCCTGTCGTTTCCTTTAATAAGTTAATAATCTCGTTGTCTTGTCCCGTCA
>Ga0255347_1008774_pt1 | contig 10053 bp, 9 predicted proteins | sample wastewater_treat_2_FD_192479 | JGI IMG/M metagenome (GOLD analysis project Ga0255347, IMG submission 192479) | Wastewater microbial communities from Lulu Island WWTP, Vancouver, Canada - plant24 | ecosystem: Engineered > WWTP > Wastewater > Unclassified | place: Canada: Vancouver, British...
TCGGCTCCCGGTACGGGTCGATCCTGAAAACGGTGTCCGCCAGGTAGCCGAACCAGTTGAGGGAGGAGCCCCCGGCCAGCCCCGCCCGGTTGAGGAAGGAGCGGGCCCAGAGGCCTGGGCGGACGTGAAGAATTACCTCGTCCGGGGTCACGTTGGCCAGGGGGTCTGCCAGGGGGGTCTGGTCCTCGTCCGCGATCAGGTGCTTCTGGCCCGCGATCTCATACGAGACCTCCCACATACGGCTGGCCTGGATATTGACCCTCATGGTGTCGGAGAGGTCCCAGGCCAGCTGGACGGTCAGGGAGTTGAGGAGGCGGGCCTGCTCAATTATGCGAAAGACCTTCTCCTCCCGGGTCAGGTCCTTCCGGTCCCAGAGGCCCAGGTCCCGCATGAGGTCCGAGCCCTTGATCCGCATGTCCTCCGCCCAGGGCTTCTCCTGGCGGGCCGCATGGGCTGAAAAGGCCAGGTGAAGGTAGGCGGTTGAGGTTTCAAAAGCGTTTACGATAGCCCAGGCAGCCTCCCCAACCATAACCTCCAGCCGGCCACTCTCGGGGTTTTCGCTCGTTATGTAGTGAGTGATCACTCCCTTGGAGTCCGTATAGAGGAATTGAGGGGCCAGCCCCTTGGCGATCTCCGTGTTCTTCCAGTGGTCCCGCTGGACGAGGGCCCGGGCGCTGGAGAGGACTGGGGGCGCTGTTGCGATCGGGACCGGGCGGGCGTCAGTGAAGAGCGGGGGCTCCCAGCTGGCGACCTCCCCGCCCAGGAGCTCCGGGGGAGGCCGGAGGGTAATTCCCAGCCGTGTCAGTAACTCGGAGACGCTGGGCTCAGGCGCTGGAGGGGCCGGCGCGGGCTTGGGGCGGTCCTTGGGAGGACGGCCTGGCATGCAGATCAGGGCTCCGCCTGGGTGTTCGGCTGGAGGCGGCGGGCCAGGTAGTCCTCAACGGTGCGGATTATGAGCAGGCGGAGCGGGGCCGGGAGATCCTCGACGGACTGGAGAGCCTCCGGCGGATAGGGGAGGTCCAGGTAGAGGAGGAGGGCCTCCTCAATTATGCGGGAGTTGGGCCAGCCCCGGGCCTTGGCGGCGGCGGCCAGCCTCTCATGGAGGAGCCGATCGATCATGACATTAACCCGGAGCCGGACGGGCTTGGCGTCACTCATTGTGTAATTAGTGTGTAACAGGGTAGTATAAAGGTGTCGGCGGCGGGCGGGCCGCTCAGGCTTCGTCGATCGGCTGGGCCGGAGTCCAGCCCTCCTCAACGGGCTTAGGCCGGCCCCAGATCAGGGCCTTCAAGGACCCGACGATCCCCAGGCTGGGCCCCGGGATCGCCTTCTGGGCTTGGGCCCCCTGGAGGAGGACCTGAAAGCGGGCGGTCTCCTGGGCCTGGCGGTCCTGGGCCTTCTTGAGGTCCTCGATCCGGCCCGCCCGCTCCTCCAGGAGGGCGGCCTCCAGGTCCCGGATCTCCTTCTGGAGCTGGGTTACCTCCGGGTGGCGCTGGGTGGCGTCTCCCGAGGCCTCGGGGCCGGCGGCCCGGGTGTTGCCTTGGGTTACGTCCTCCCGTATGATCTCAGCCCGGGTCACGTTGGCGGAGGCGGCCCTGGCGTCTACTTTCTCCAGGATCTCGTCACTGAGGTTAATGGAGAACTTGGCCATGCCAGGAGCTGGGCTGGGTGTCCTCTTCTCCCTGCCGGTTTTGATCCGGGCTTGGCGCGGGTGGCCTCTGGGTTGAGTTTGGGGGACAAACGGGGGCTGGTCTGGGTGCTAGTCCGATCGGGGCTCAGAAGGGTTTGGTACTCGCCTCAGCGGCCTCCGCTGGCCCGGGTCAGAGGAGGCCGGCGGCCTTCCTCCTCCGGTACAGTTGCATGCTGGTCATTCCCAGGGCCTGGGCGACCTCTCCCCAGCTCCTCCCCTCGTCCCGGAGGCTGGCGACCTGCTCCCAGTCGATCTCAGCCCGGCGGCGGCCCAGGACCTTCCCCTCAGCCCGGGCCCGGTCCAGGCCGGCGCGGGTCCTCTCGATCAAGTTGGCCCGCTCCCTCTCGGCTACCCAGGACAGGATCATGAGGAGGAGCTGGCGGGTGGCCTTGTCCTCCGAGCGGGTAAAGGCCTCATGGGGGCTGAGGCTCCAGACGATCACGCCCAGCCCCTCCAGCTCCTGGACGGCGCTGATCGTCTCCCAGGTGGTCCGGCCCAGGCGGGACAGCTCAACCACTACCAGGCAGCGGACCTCCCCGGGGTGAGCCTCGATAAATTCGATCATACGCTTGAAGGCTGGCCGCTTCCTGGGCGGGACCGTCCCGGAGATCCCCCGGTCAATGAAGAGGCAGTCCTTACAGACGCCAGCGGCCTCCAGCTGGGAGACCTGGTTTTCTGGGTGCTGGTCCTGGGTGCTGACCCGAATATAGCCGATCCGATCACACTTGGTCATAACCTAAACGCCTATAACCTAATAGTCCGCCTGAGCATATAACCTAGACGGTCGTTTATGTTGTAGGAAAGAAGGCCCCCGGGAAAGGTCCCGGTGGGAGTCGGAGGGGCTTGTTAACTACTTCCTGTTAACCTTGGCCCGGGCCTTCTTCGGGCCCGCCTTTTTCTTGGTCCGGGCCTCCCGCTCCTTGTCCCTCTGCTTCTCAGCGGCCCGGACCTCCTCCAGCGTCAGGGGGCGCTCCTTGGAGCCCGGGACCGGCTGGCCGATCTGGGCCCGGCTCTCCGTAAACCAGGAGGAGTACTCCGGGCTGAGAGGACAGGGCCGGCCCAGGTCCGTCCAGAAGGAGCTGAGGCATAACTCAGCCCGGCGCTGGATCATGGCCCGGAGGTGAGCCTCCTTCCGCTCGATCACTTGCTGGGCCCGCTCCCGGTGGCGCTTGAGGGGGGAGGTCTCCAGATCCTCCTCCAGGGAGTCGTCCTCCCCCAGCTGGTAGCCAGCCTCCCAGAGGGCCTGCTCCATTTCCTCCAGGATCAGGACGAGGTACTCGTCCGACAAGATCAGCCCCTCCAAGTAGCGTATATCCTTCAGCTGGAGCCGGGCCATAAAGTCCTGGTCGCTCAGGTCAGCGGCCTCATTACGGTACTCGATCCAGTCCTGGGTTGAGAGGCGGTGGACAAAGTTGTCCCGAATATAGACCAGTTGGGCCTCCAGTTTGGGATCACTGGGCTCCTCCCCGTCCAGGGCCTTCTCCCAGAGGGGGCGGTACAGGTCAGCCATGATCCGGGCCAGCTCCTTGGGGGTGGCCTTCTTGAGGGCGGCGTCCAGCTTCTTGGAGAGCCCGGCTGGGGTCAGGGTCATAGGCCCCGCCTCCGCTTCTCCAGGACCAGCCGGGGGGCCAGGTCCTCCCAGGCCAGGCCTCGGATCTCCGTCAGGAAGGGCTGGACCTCGGGCGTTTTCAGGGCCGTGTAATACTCCTCCAGGTCCTCCCGGAGGCCTCGGAGGTAGTCCGGGAAGCTCGGGACCTCCTCCCCGTCCTCCAGCGTAAGCAGGTAGCCGGCCCCGTCCAGGTTGAGCTCCTCAACCAGCAGCTCATTCTCCGGGAGGTCTGGGCCGGCCAGGGCGTTGAGGACCTCGATCAGGTCACGGATCACGGCGTTATAGTCCTCCCGGGTTATGCCGGCCTGGAAGGCCTCCAGGTCCTCCCGGGTTATGGTGGTGAGGACATAGGCCCAGCCGGCGCGATCGTCGTTTACGAAGAGGAGGTCCTCCCCGCGCTCCCAGGCGCGACAGCCTCCCCCGTCCTCCAGGGTGAATAATTCGTAGACCTTGCGGAAGCCCTGGGCCGGGAGGACCTCCTCCTCAACGGCCCGGACCTGCTGAGCCAGCCAGTCCTGGCAGGCCTGGGTTAGCGCCGCGTCGATCGGATCATGGAGCCGCCTGGCGGACATGAGCATGCGGTTTATTCGGCGGTGGTCGCGCTCCGGGGCCCCGGTAAACTCCTGGATCGCCTCAAAGATCTGGCGGGTTAGGCCCTGGGACTCAAAAGCGGTTACCTGGTCCAGCCCCAGGGCCTCCCGCCAGGCATAGAGGGTATAGCGGGTTGGCGGGGGCTGGAGGATCGTATACTGCCGGGCCAGGTCCTCCGCTGTCAACTGCTCAGCTTGCATTTCGGGCCCCCTCTAGGGCGTTTACCATGCGCTCCAGGTCCTCCAGCTGCTGGTCCTTCAGGACGGCGTTGTAGGCCAGGCAGGCGTCCTTAACCAGCGTCAGGTAGCGTATACGGAGCTGCTCAGCCGCTGGGTTCTTGAACCTCCCCCGGGCGGCCTTGTGGCCAGCCTGGCCGATTATTTGACCCAGGACCAGGAGGAGGTCCTCCCGTCCCGCGTTGTCCTGGCAGAGGGCCAGGAAAGAGGGCTCCGTTTCGGAGTCAGGGGCCTCAGCCAGCCCCGTTCCCTCTTCGACCTGGCCGTTATCGGTCTCTTCCTGGTCTGTCATTTCTCGCTCCAGTTGGTGGCGATCGTCGCCTCTGCGATCACGGGAAGGTCCGTCAGGTAGTAGCCCCCGGCCTCCTCCATGGTGGCCTGGACTACCTGGCGGGCCTCCTCCGCCCGGTCCTCCGGGACCTCCGCTATAACCTCGTCATGGATCACGGCCACGATCCTCCCGCCCAGGGGGGCCAGCCCGGGGAGGAGGTCTGCCAGGGCCCGCTTGAGAATATCGGCAGCCGTCCCTTGGACCGGGGCGTTATACAGCTCCGTTGCTGGGACCCTTGGGTCCGTCCAGCGTCTCAGCCTCCCGGAGAGAGTCCGGGCCTCCCGCTGGCTCCGCTGGCGCTCGTGCCAGGCGGCCACTCCCGGGTAGGCCTGGAAAAAGGCGGCCTTGAAGGCCTGGGCCTCCTGGAGGGAGAAGGCCACTCCGTACTGCTGTCGGGCGTAATCCTTGAGCCCCCGGGGCCCCATGCCAAAGGTCAGCCCGAAGTTGATCGCCTTGGCGGCCTGGCGCTGCTCCGGGGTCACGTCCTCCAGCGGGGTCCTGGTGACCCTGGAGGCGGTCAGCTTATGCAGGTCCAGCCCCGTCCGGTAGGCCTCCAGCATGGTCGCGTCCTGGCTCAGCTGGGCCATAACTCGAAGCTCAATCTGGGAGTAGTCCGCGATCACCCAGCGGAAGCCTGGCGGGGCTATGAAGCAGGCCCGGAGCTCTGGATCGTGCGGGACCTGCTGGAGGTTTGGGCGGGCGCAACTCATTCTCCCGGTGGCGGCCCCGATCTGCTGGTAGCTGGCATGTATTCGTCCGTCCAGGGGGCTGACCCATTGGGGGTATTTCCTCCCGTATGTGGTCAGCAGCTTGGAGGCCTCCCGGTACTTCAGCAGGGCGGCGGCTGCCGGGTGCTTTCCGGCCAGGCCGGTCAGGGTCTCCCCCTTAGTGTCCTTGAGGTCCAGCCCAAGGCCCTGGAGGGCCGCCAGGAGCTGGGCCGGGGAGTTGAGGTTGAGCCCCTCGGGGAGGAAGGCCCGGGCCTCCTTCTCCGCCTCCAGGAGGTCCTCCTCCAGTCGGGCGGTGGCTCTCTCCCAGCGCCCCAGGTCCAGCAGGAGGCCCGAGGCCTCCATTTGGACGATCGCCGGGAGGCAGTTGAACTCCAGCCGGGCGGCCCGGAGGAGGCCGGCGGCCTGGAGCCGCTTTTCCAGAACGGGCTTCAATTCGACGAGTACCAAGGCGTCCTGAGTCGCGTAATCCAGTTGCTCAGGGCTCAGGGTCGGGGCGGTCCAGTCCGAGGTCTGGAGCTCCTTCGCCAGTGGGCGCTGGAGGAAGGTTTCGACCACTGAGCCCAGCTTCGCCTCCAGCGGCAGGCCGGCAGCCAGGACCTTGGCGGCCAGCATGGTATCAAAGAGCGGCCCCCCGACCGGGAGCCCGGCCCGGGCCAGGAAGGCCATGTCGAATTTAGCATTATGGAGGACCTTGGGGAGCGGGCCTGCCAGGATCTCCGCCAGCCCGGAGCGCTCCGCCTCGGGGATCTCGGGAAGGTCGATCACGCAGGCCGGGGTCCCGGGGGCCGCCAGCTGGACCAGGCGGAGGGAGTCCTGGAGGGGGTCCAGCCCGCTCGTCTCAACGTCGATCGCCAGGAAGGAGGCGGCGGCCAAGGCCTCCAGGGCCTCCCTGAGAGCCTCGGGGGAGGTCACATAGGTCCAGCCCGGGGAGGGGGCCCTGGCGGGGGTCGCCGGAGGCGATCGGGCCGGAGCGGGAGGGGCCGGGGTCCCGGGGGCCTTGAGGTCCTGGACGGCCTGGAGCCGGCGCTCCCGGTCCCGATCGGCCTTCCAGGCCAGGAGGTTGGCGAGGGGCTCAGGTAGAGGCTCCATTGTCCTCCTCAGCCTCTTCCTCCTCCCAGGCCCGTCCGGCCAAGTCGATCGGCCTGAATCGGTGGTAGGCCCGATCGTAGACGAAGAGGACCCGATCCTGGCGGCCCCCTCTATTCTTCAGAATGGACAGCATGGCATAGGAGGACCTCAGCCGGGGGTCCAGGTCATAGTTGATCTCAACCTTGGCCAGGGCCTGGAGCTTCTTGGACCCAGGCCGGGCGTACTCCCGGGCCAGCTGCAGCTGGGTCTTGGGTGGCGGGGCTACCTTGTCTCTCCCTGCCGGCTGCTCAATGTCCTCAGTCTTGAGGAGCAGGACCGTATCAGCCGCATGGCTGATCTTGAAGGACTCCCGGAGGGCTGCCATAGTCAGGCCCCCTGACTTGAGGGCCTCAACATAGGCCTGCTTCGTTATGTCCGAAATAGCGATCACGGCGGCCCCCGTGTCCCGGGCCAGCTGCTTGAGGCTGGTGGCCAGGCGGGAGGCCTTCTGGGTCTCGTTGCTCCCGCTGTCCAGGTCCTCCTCCCCGGTATTCATGCACTGGAGGTAATCGATCACGACCAGGACCGGGGCGGAGTCCTCCAGCCCGGCCCGGGCCCGGACCTGGCCGATCGCTCCCTTCAGGTAGGCCGGGGTAACCTCGGGGCCGGCCTCCAGGATCGTCAGCCTCGGGGCGATCGTCTCGTCATATCTCTGGGCGGCCTGGGCGATCTGGGAGGCCAGCGCTCCAGCGGCCTTGAAGCTCGGGTCCGTCCAGCGGCGGCCTTCAATCAGGCCAGAGTTGATCTCCCCCGCGCGGGCCAGGGCGTAAACATAGAGCTGCTCCCGGGTCATTTCGTAGGCTACGAAGAGGACCGGGGTCCCGCTGGCGGCGGCATAGTCGGCGGCCCAGGCGCAAAAGGTCGTCTTTCCTTCCCCGGGCGGGGCCCCCACAACGTAGAGCCGGCCCGGCAGCCAGCCCCCGGTCAGGCGGGAGTTGAGCCACTCCGATGGGGTCTCAATGTGGACGGGGGGACTGGTCAGCAGGCCCTGGAGGATCTCCCCGGTCTGGTCGATCATGGGGAGAATGGAGGCCCCCTCCCGCCTCTGTAGCGTCAGGGCGGACGTGATCAAGTTGTCCAGGACCGCTGGGAGGGCGTCCCGCTGCTTATTCGCCTCCTCCGCCTCCCGGAGGCGCTTGGCCAGGACCTCCCGGTTTCCGGTCTCCCGGAGGCGGTCCAGGTGGTCCATGAAGGTCGATCGGGAGCAGGTCGGGGCGGAGGTCAGGGCCCCCAGCCAGGCGGCCTGCTCACTCGTCACGGGGGCGGCCTGGACCGTCTCCCACTCCGCCAGGATCGTGCTGGGGCGGACCTCCTGGCCCGCTAAGGCCAAGACAGCCTCCCAGACGATCCGGTGCCGGGGCTCCTCCCCGTCCGGGCCTTCCAGCGTCAGGAAGGACTCCGGCGGGAGCTGCTGCTGGAGGGCCAGCGGGAGGGCCTCCTCATGGTTGGCGATCAGGAAGGCGATCGCCTCCCGCTCAGCCAGGCGATCGGCGGGAGAGGCCGGCCTCGGGGCGGGGGCGGTGGTCTCCCCGGTCCCGTAAGGCCAGGCCGGACAGTTGCGGCCTGAGCAGGCCTCCCGCTTCAGCTCCTGGGAGCCCCGGACATAGGAGCAGTTGAATGGGTAGCGGGCGGGCTCCCGCTGGACGCTCCTCAGGGCGGACTGGAAGTTGCGGAGCTTGTCCTGGGGCTCAGCCTTCCCGGTCGGGTGCTCGGGGCGGGTGGCCTGGGCTACTGCTCCAGCCAGGAGGAGGGCCTCTTCCTCCCGGAGGCCTCGGGAGACAGCATAGCGGGCCAGGGTCAGGTTCACTGAGTTATAGGGTTGGCCCAGCGGGGCCCCATGCTCCCGAAGCCAGGCTATGCAGGCGGGCTCCGCCTCCCCCAGCCGGGAGAGGTCGGGGAGCCGCTCCTCCGGGCCGATCGCTCCTGAGGTAGGCGGGGCGAGAGAGGAGAGGGCCCCCAGGACCTGGGCCGGCGCGGCCTGCTCGATCGCCTCCAGGACGGAGCCCTGATCCGGGAGGACCGGGAGCCCGTCCTCTCCCCAGACGACCCCCTCCCCTACAAACCCAGCCCAGTACCCTGAGACCTTATGCAGCCCGCATGGCAGTTTGAAGGGCTTGGCCCCGGAGCCTACCTTCCCGTCCTCCGAGATCCGATCGCCAGCGGGAAAGACCTCTGTCCCGGGACAGCCCGCGCGGTCGGCCAGGGCAGTCAGGAGCCCGCGCATGGTAGCGGCGGGTATAGGGGTCTGAGTGAATACCCAGACGTGCCAGCCCCGGCGGCCCGAGAACTCGATCGCGGTCGGGAGCCCGAGGCCTGCAGCTGCCGCCTGGACCTGTCGGGCGGTCCCGAGGGCGGCCTCCAGGTCCGCGCGGTCAGCGCTCGGGGCGTCCAGGTCCAGCGCTCCGGCCTTGACCAGCAGGGTCTTGGGCTGGATCAACTTGATCCCCAAGGTCCGCTTCCCGTCCAGGTGATCCTCCAGGTCCTTGTCCGTCAGGGTCTCGGAGGCAGGGAGGTACTGGTCTCCCCGCTGCTCCGCATAATACTGGCCTACCTCATGCAGGATCAGCCGCTTCAGGTGCTGGGCTACTTCGTTGGCGTTGGGCTCCATAATCAGGCTCCTCCGGCCAGGCCGGCGCGGGGGCTTTCATAGTTCGTTTTCGTCACATAGGGGCCGCCGACGTCAGGAAGGCGGGCCCCTAATGTTACCTTATGTAACCTTATGCGGTGTAATAATGGTTTTAGAGGGCTGGAGGAATAAAATTCAAACCTGGCTCGGAAAACCAATTGCCGGGCTGAGCAGGCCTGGAATTTTTCGGCGTTGGAAAAAGATCGTCGCGCGATCCGGGGAGATCGTCGCGCGATCCGGGGGTTACGTCGCGCGATCCGGGGGTAGTCGGTAACCCTCTTTCCGGACCTAGCTGCGCTCCATTTCGTGAATACGCTTAGAGGCGGGCTTATTTTCTGACTGTTGCGATTATTACAGGCCTGTAATAATCGGGAGGTGGGGAAATTCAAGTCCGCTCTCCTCCGCTTTCCTCGAAAACCGCCCGTAAACGGGCCAGATCCTCCGGGCCCGGGGTCCGCTTCCCGCGCTCGATCAAGGCTACCCAGGTCTGGCTCTTCCCGAGGATCTCCCCCAGTTGCTGCTGGCTCAGGCCAAGGGCTACCCGTCCCTGGCGGACCTCCTCCCCGGTCAACGGCTGGGATCTGGCCCGGGGCTTCTTGGCCCCTCCTTTCCCTGGGAGGCCCCGGTTGGCGGCCATGCGTTGGGCTATGTCTCCGGGGGGCTGGACCTCCAGGACAGCCTGGAGGAAGGCGGGCCAGTAGCCCCGGGGGAGGTGGCCCTGGGGGCCGCTGCCGTCCGGCCTGGCCCAGCCCGGGACGAGGTTGGCGGGATAAGAGGCCTCGGGGAAGGTGATCCGCCAGCCGGCCTGGCTGAGGACGTACAGGGCGTTGTCAAAGGACTGCTTGACGTTGTAGCGGGCGTCCCGGTCGTGCTGGGCGGCCTCCCGGACTGCTGCCGGGAAAGCATAGTCTACCAGGGTTGAGACCTTCCGGCGGGGGATCTGAGGGGCCCAGGTCAGGGTCAAGTAGACGGCCAGCTTGGAGGCGATCGGCTCCCGGTACGGGTCGATCCTGAAAACGGTGTCCGCCAGGTAGCCGAACCAGTTGAGGGAGGAGCCCCCGGCCAGCCCCGCCCGGTTGAGGAAGGAGCGGGCCCAGAGGCCTGGGCGGACGTG
>Ga0255347_1008775_pt1 | contig 10053 bp, 9 predicted proteins | sample wastewater_treat_2_FD_192479 | JGI IMG/M metagenome (GOLD analysis project Ga0255347, IMG submission 192479) | Wastewater microbial communities from Lulu Island WWTP, Vancouver, Canada - plant24 | ecosystem: Engineered > WWTP > Wastewater > Unclassified | place: Canada: Vancouver, British...
TCCACCACAACCGGGATGTTCTGCGAGTAGGCGATGACATCGTACTCGAAACTGGATTCAGTTACGGATATGATGTGCTCAGAGGTCATGCCATCTCCATGGTGTCGTATACAAATCCTCTCCCTCTCCGCTTTACTCCGAGGAGGGAGCTGAAGGATATTCGAGTTTGAGGATGTTTCCGCGAATATCCAGTACCACGCGAAACCCCATGAGTCCCAGGTATGCCCTGGTTTCTTCAGGGATGCCGTGATCCAACAAGAATTCGTATTGTTTGTCGATATTCTTTAATGATGCTTCAAGGATGGCGTGAGAAAAAATGTCATCCTGCCCGGTCATTTTCGCTGCCTGCGCAGCGATGATACCTTCGTTGCCCTCGACCTGTTTGAATAGAGAACGCAGGATTTCCAGGTCGATGGGTCGCGATGGCACGTGGCGCTTAAACCCGGCATCATCAATGACGTAGCAAGGCTCGCTCCCTACAATCGCGGTATCGACGGGGTGATCAAATTCATCGCTAACCAATCCTTTGAACAATGGTTCAGCAGCCATCATCATCTCCAGTCTTATTATAAAGCATAGTGATGACGTGGAATACCGGCGAGCAATAGAAGAGCGGGTGAGGAGGTTTTAAATGCTGATTTCGACCCGAGTACCGCCAACTTTACTGGCAAGCTGTTCTTCATAAGGCACAACGGGCAGGGTCCAGCGGTAAAGCCACCTGGCGGCTTCTGAAAACAGATTGATACAGCCATGGCTGCGCGGACGTCCAAAATCGTTATGCCAGTAAGTGCCGTGAAACGCTACACCTTCCTCAGTGAAGTAACAAATCCAGGGCACACCTGGCAGGTCATACCCCCAGGAAGAAGCCAGGCTGCCGTTGACCATGTGCCTTGAGGGACGTTTGTAATCCGTGCGGAAGCTACCGGTGGGCGTGAGATAGCCATTGCGGTATGCGGTGCCACTCGAACAGCGTAACATCTGCACGGGTGTATCTCCTTCGTAAGCCACTACAATCTGCTCTTTCAAGCGCACTTCCAGTCGCTTATCCTGAGCATTCACCTCAGGAGATATGGGTTCCACATCAGCCGGCGCGACAACACGCAGGTGGGCGGGGTTGACATAATACTTGAATCGGTAAAAGTCTTCCTGCACCTCGTACCAGTCATTCCCTCTGGCGTCTTGCAGAATACCGGTGATCCAATGCGTGGAAGAGTAATACAGCCGATAGGCCACGATATTTTTTAGCAGCGGGTTCCAGATGGCGTCGGTGAAGGGCACGGTCACTTCTGCCAGCAAACCTTTAACGGGGATATCTTGCCGGGTTTCATTCAGACTGATCTTTACCGGCTGCACTGACCCGGAATGCACGTATCCCTGCCCGTCAAGCTGATACCATACGCGGTTGTGACTGGGCTCTGAGGGGCTGACTTCCATGCGGGTGATGGGCAGCACCAGGTCTTTCCACAGGGTTTTCAGGGGTTTTCCTTCTGCAGAAGGGGTGGGGAACATATCCACCTTGTTGGTGGTGACGCGGCCAAGCGAGGTAGCCGTATCTTGCAGGCCGCGAGTTTGCGCGTAGGCGTAAGTCGTTGAACTGATGGCCAGCAGGGAAAGAATGGAGGCGCTGCCGAGCTTGAGGAACTCGCGCCTGCTCATGTTGCGCAGGTCTAATGCTTCTGCCATGTCAATAATGTACGCTGACCAAAGTACCAACGTCAGCGAAATCGTACAGCCAGGCGGCGTCGCTGGTGCGCATGTTCACGCAGCCATGGCTCATGGGGGTGCCGAAGTTGTTATGCCAGTATGTGCCGTGAATACCGTAACCTCTATAGAAATACATCGTGTAAGGCACGTCTGGCAAGTAGTAATCATCTCCCCGCATATCCGTGTAACGGTATTTCACATAGATCTGGTAATCACCGGTGACGGTTGGGTGCAGCCAGGTGCCCGTTGATACCAGGAAGGAAGCCACCATCTCATCACCATCAAAGGCGTAAAGCATTTGATTGCTCAAATTGATGTCGATCCAGTGCCCTTCATTGTCCGTGCGGATGGCAACCGGCTCTTGCGCAGCCGGTGGGTAAGTTGGCCAGGGGGTCTCTGTGGGCAGGGGAGTGTTTGTGGCGGTGGGTGTGAAGGTACTGGTAGGCGTAAAGGTTGGCGTGGCGGTTGGTGTGGCGGTAGGGGTGGATGTTGCTGTGGGTGTGAGGCTGGGCTTTACCAGCGCGTCCGCGGGGATGGGAGCAGCGGAACTGCGCGCGAGCGCAATCCAATTGGGAACAATGGCCCAGATCACGAAAGCTGCCAGCGCGATCAGCACGGCGACCAGCAAGAAGATCAGCCACTTGCGCTGGGTTTTTCTTCTCAGTGTGGGTTTTTTGGGGCTTGGCGTAACAGCCTGTTTCGCTGGTTGCGGTTGACGGGGTGGTTCGCTCTTTTCACGGGGGGCAGCCGCCATGGGGAGAGGGCTTGCAGGCTGAGCGCTATCAGGCTTCGCGGCGCGAACGCGGATGGGCTGGGTCTCATCCGCCGCTGGGCTTTGGGATTGAGGTTTCGCGGCGGAGGTTTCCTCAAGAGAAGTTCGAGCGAGGCGATTAAGCGCCCAGCGCATGCCTTTGGTAGCCCACTCGCTGGTGGGGTTGATCGCGAGCGCCTTTTGCAGGTATTGGAGGCTGATCGCTGGTGGTGATGCCGCAGCCAGCAACAACCAGGGCTCTTCGCGCTCAGGCGCGATCTGGGCAGCCTGGTGCGCCCACTGCCTGACCTCCGCGAAGTCGCGGTTTTTCAAAGCCGCCTGGGCGTTGAGAATGGCCTGCCTGTAAGCGGGGAAATCCTGTGTGTTCATGGCAAGGGAGTGGGCTGGACGAGGGTGACGTTTTCATTGCGGATGAAGCAAAGCAGCCCATTTACAATTCCCTGGGCGACCAGGTCTGCGTTTTCAGTTAAGATTTGCCGGTCGAGGTTCAGGAAGCCGGTCTCGATGATGACCGCCGTGGTCGTGGAGTGGATCTCATCAAAGGCGTGATAATAGGTCATATCCTCTGAGGCCGCGTTGGGATGGTAGGTGAGCCCGGTAGTCTGCGCATATCGGTCAGCCATGCACAGGGTAAGGCGGGTGGCTTTATCAGGATACACGCTATGGATGGCGGCGGCTACTTTGAAGCCTGTGGCTTCATTGCTGATGAAATCACAGGTATCTGCGTGGATCGAAACCAGCGCCAGCGCCTTGTACTGCGAAAGTCGGTCGTCGAATTCCTCCAGCAGGTCGACTGTGTAACCCTCGGCCATGAGTTTCTGTTGCACCAACGAGGCGATCTTCAGGTTGACCTGCTCTTCGGTGAGCCCATCCGGGCATAAGGCGCCTGAATCGTTCTTATAGTGACCAGAGACGATACCAATTGGCAGCGCGGGCGTTACCGGCGTGTTCACCTGAACAGGAGCAGAAATGCGGGGGTTCGCCTGCCACGCCTGGAAGATGCGGTCAAACATCTCGCCAGAAAAAAGATTGTTGGGTGTGAACAGGGTAAAGAGCGAAGCTAATAGAAAAGCTGTGACGACGATCGACTGGACGCTGCCCCATATACGGAAGGGTTGATGATACTCCTGTTCTTCCTCTTCCGACTCTGGCAATAGGGATTCCTCCTCTTCTGGCAGAGGTTCAAAGGGCGGTTCAACACGGTCAAACAATGGATCGTCGCTCATCCAATCACCAGGATAAATTATAGCAAGGTTTGTGCCAGATGATAGTTTTTCCGCGCCGCGGCGCTTGACGTAGGCTCGCGGCATGAGTATAAAAGGGAGAGGAGAATTGGATTATGTTCACTCAAAATGATCTTCGGCAGGTAATGAGACGCTGGCCCAGCGGAGTGGCCATCCTTACGGCTTCAGATGGTCTTACGACGCATGGTTTGAGCGTTAATTCTTTCACCTCTGTCTCTATTGACCCCGAGATGGTAACAGTTACCCTGGCGAATACCACGCGCGCTAAACGCATTGTGGATAGCACCGGCCTGTTTGCCATCAACCTGCTTCCAGAGACACAGGCAGAACTCTCTGATGTTTTCGCCGGTAAAATACCAGAACATGCTGATCGCTTCGCGGGTGTCGAGACCACGCCTGGGCTCACCCAGGTTCCCCTATTAAAAGCCGCTTCTGCGCATGTGGAGTGCCGGGTCGTACACACTTACGAAATGCCGCATTCTACCCTGTATGTGGCTGAAGTGCTGCACGCGGAGAAAAACGCAGACGCGCCGCCGTTGGTGTACTTTAACCGGGAGTACCATAGGATACAGCAATGACCAATCTACTGACAGACGAAGAAAAACACTACCTGCTTCAGCTGGCCCGGCAAACCATTGAACAGGCGTTACACCAAGCGCCAGAACCTGAAATCGACTTAGAGATGCTCTCTGCAGCGCTCAAGGAACCTGGGGCGTCTTTTGTAACGCTTACCATCCGGCGTAACCTGCGCGGGTGTATCGGCAGCCTGGAAGCTCGCCAGGCGTTAGCTTTTGACGTGCGCGAACACGCTCGTCAGGCGGCTTTTGAAGATTATCGTTTTCCACCTCTCTCGATGGCTGAATTACCCGCGATCAATATCGAAATTTCAAGGCTGACTGCACCGCTTGACCTGGAATACCAACAACCATCCGACTTACCGCGAATCCTGCGGCCAGGCATTGACGGCGTGATCCTTCAGGATGGGTACAGGCGGGCGACTTTTTTACCGCAGGTGTGGGAGCAGCTCCCGGAAGTGGATGATTTTCTTTCCCACCTCTGCGTAAAAATGGGCTCCCCGGCTGACCTGTGGAAAAGAAAAACGCTGCAGGTAAAAACCTACAGCGTTGAAGAATTTCATGAATAACGTAAGTTCTTTGTCTCTCACTTCGAGAATGATCTAGAAGTGGTGTGTTTCGACAACATTCAATACGAAAATCCTGCAACGTTTTTGTGATGGATCAGTGGCTTCAGGGAAGCAGGCTCTGATCAAAGCCAGCGCGTTTTCAAGCTTCTCATCTTCGGCAACACAAAGCAGGGTTGAAAGCCCCCTTCTGAGAAAACCGCCCGTCGAGGCGATGGTGGTGACGCGGTAGTCTCCATGGGTCAGGGCGGACGTGACCATTTCTGAATCATCATCATTTACGATGGCAATGATCATTTTCATGACTATAACTCCTCGTAATGTTCGATCTCAAGGGCGAAAACGGTGGCGCCGCCCACAGTCACAGGGGTAGGCGCGGGCAGGGGCAGGGGGGCGCTTTCTAGCGGCACAGCGATGTATTCAATACGCTGACGGCAGTTATCATGCAGTGCGTTTAGAACCTGTGGCTGCTGTTCTTGCGGAATGCCAATCAACAGCGTGGCGTTGCGCCGGCCTAAAAAAGCGCCGGTGCTCGGCAGACGGATGAGGGATATATTCATGTCGTTGAGGATATTTTCTACCAGGTCAGCGTCCTGCGCCTGGACTACAGCCATCAGCATGGTATTGAGGTTGGCTGCGGATTGTTCACTCATCGCCCATCTCCTTCCTCCTCGCTCATTCCAGGATTATCCTACTGGTCCCTGGCTGATTCAGGTATAAAACTTCTCCAGATTGCAGGTGAATTTCAGTCAGGTGATGCTTTAACAGCAGTTCCAACTGATTATATTGTACCGTAACTGGAGGTTGTTTTCCATCATAGTGCCTGATGACCAACTCGCGGTTGGATAATTTCATCAGACCGTGCAGTCTAAGAAAGAGCGCGGTAGGCGCAAGGTCGGATATTCGTGAGGTTGAACAGCGAGAATGGCCACCCTGGTCAGATGGCCCTTTTTCCAGGTCTTTAAGAAAATGATTTCGAAACAACTGGTCAGCCTGGTCGAATTTACCGTATCTCACCAGACCGTCGATTACCATCGCAGCCAGGTAGGATGGGAGCATCAAACCAGGCGCTGGCTCTGATACCGGGAAGACAGCCAAACCATGGTCTGTTAGATAGGATTTGACTTTGGCACGCGAGGTTATTCTACGGGCGTCTTTTTCACTGAGAAAACCAGCATAACAGGCCATAAGCTCAAAAACGCTCGGAGAATTTTGGTCTATCAGGCTAATCTCTCCGCGCGCCCCCTCTGGCAGACCCTTGATGCTTATCGATTCAATGAATTCAAACTCTTCGCGCGAAACGTAACAAAACGTTGAACCAACCGGCTGAAAATCAGCGGCAGTGATTCTCTTCTCCATATAGGCGCCTGCTGCAAACCCAGTAAGACAACCGTTCAACTCAGCAGGAAGCCTCCCCTGGTGGTCGAGCCGCAGGCAAATCTTCCCGGGGTGGGGTAGATTTTGTTTGAACCGGGGAAGGCCATCATTGTGGAAACTGGCAAGCACCAGCCTGGTGGATCCCGGGGCGGGCGGGTGGTTCACCCTGTCCGCGGGTTTCAGCAAATCTGCTCCCGCTTCTGCCAACCGGGCGCGGATTTGTTCCAGCCATTCAAGCGCGTCATTCATTTCAATCAGGCGGCCAATGCGCAGCAGCTCAGATACCTCGCGGTAAAGCAGCGACACCAGGAAGAGGTTGCGAGGATGCGCAAGCCTGACCCACAGTTCAACCAGGTCTGCCTGTGTATCGGGTGAAGGATCATCAAACCCAAGCTGCAGCGGATGGGTCAAGGCGCTGAGAACCAGGCTCCCCGATTCATCTAATACCACCCAGGTTTTTAAAAAAGTGAGTAGCTGGGGGTAGATACCCCTCAGCCAGGTGAAATCATCCAGGTAGGGCTGCAGTTCAGAAACGAGCGCGGTCAGCATGGGTAAGGATGAATGACCAGTAAGCGCGTGGTTCACGCTGGCGCGGAGATCAATCCGACCGTTGGGTTGCTGAAGGTTGAGGAAATTTTGTAACAGACCTTTGAGCGCTTCCGGGCGGCCTGGCAGGAGGTTGTGAGCGAGCAGGTAGATTTCGGGCAGGGTCTGGCCATTCCACTCTGGCTGTGCGTCCAGGATACTTTCAGAAACGTGGTAGCCGAGATCTGGTGAGCGGTTAGCCACGTAGGTGATTTGGGTGTGCTTTTGCAGCGGGGGCATGAGCAACTGGTAAGTTCGATCCTGCGCACGCTGCAGTTTTTCATCAAGCGCAGCCTGGGCCGAGCTGCAATGAACTTTCGCGCCTTTATCGGCCATTTCTATTCTGATTTGTTCAAGCTCAAGCGCACTGGAAGAGAATTGACGCGCCTGTTGTGTGGAGGACTCAACAGAGGTGAGAGAAGCCAACGCCCATGTGACCTGGCGGCTGGCGCCTGGCATCAGGAGCATTTGATGGCCCAACCCTGGAAAATCGGTCAGAGAGGCCATTGCTCCACCGGTAAGGTAGAAAACCGGGTGAAGGTTGGCGCATTCTCCTTGCATGATAGAATTCAAGCCTGCCTGCGCGTGTTTCATGGGGCTGCCGCCTTGCAATGGCTGCAGATGAACGCGCCAATCAACCGCGACTTTGAGCAAAGCTTGTCCCGTGTTTAGGCAGTTCATTTGCCCAACCACCACCTGCGGGTGAGGAACCCAGACGCGGTATTCAACGTCTATGGATGGAAAAGGAGAGAAGGTAAATTTAATCAAACAAGTGGATGAAAAGGAAACCACTGGGTATGCGCTGAACCTGGTTGGGTCTTGAATCACCAGGTTTTCAATGGAGAACTGTGGAAAAACGTGCATGCGCGAGGCGCGTAATCCGTAAGTCGTGAGCAGTGATAACGCCTTTGGTTCTCCCAGTTCTGTTCCAATCGCCCAGCATTGATCATCCAGAATACCAGGTTTTCCAAAGCGCATATCCACGCAGAGAAAACGGCAAATCGCTTGTGGTGGGACTGAGGGTAGCATTAAATCTTATTGTATGAGTACACGCTCACGAGGTCAATGGAATTATAGTAGAATCAAGCCATGGCTGTACAGGATAAAGGTGTAAATGACAGATGATGTAAATATGCCGGCGGATGAATCCGCGGTACCCCAAAAACCCATCGACCCTTCCTTGCCGAACATTGGTCGTTTCCAGAACCTGCCGAACCCTGAAGAACCGCCAGGCTACACCTGGCAACTCATACAAGATCGCAGCCATTCTCAGGCGACCGTGCCGGTAACGCCTTCCAACGAGGAACAAGTGGCTGATAGCAAGACGGAGCCATCTTCACCTCACCCTGAGGATGAGCAGGGCGCTCAGAGAGCAAGCGGTGATACAGAACCCCACCGCCTGAGACTGAGAACCTCCGATACAGGCGGGGAAAAGGCGGAGAGTGAACATTTCGAAGACCAGCCGACAGCGCCTGGCGTTTCGCTACCCTCAATAACGAGAAAAGAAGACGGTTACCCTCCCCGCAAGGTCGTTCCGCCAGCGGGGGGGCGCGATGGATTGCCGCGCAAGGTGGATGAAGTGGATTTATCCGCGACTATTGCCACCCCTGCCGCGCTCCAGGTGAATAGAACCGGAGAGAAAGCGACGCGTAAACTACCTGCCACGCCGGCTGCCCGGGCGAAGACCCCCGCACTGAACAGGAGAAAACCCGCCCGCCCAAGGCGGCAAAAAAAACCGGGCTTTGATTATGGCGGCTGCCTGGTAAAGGTGGTTGTCATTCTGTTGTTTATGCTTGTGCTGGGTGTTATCTTCGCTGGTATTGTCTTTGTATATCAATACTACACCATCGCTTCTACCCTGCCCAGTGTGGAGGATATTCGCGGGCACGCGTCTCAATTTGAAACCACGCGCTTTTTTGATCGCAACGGGCAGGTTCTCTATGAAATGATCGACCCGAACGCGGGACGTAGAACCTACACGCCGCTTGAAGATATCTCGCCGTATGTGTTAGCGGCAACCATCGCTACGGAGGATAAGGAATTCTACAATCACCCTGGTTTTGACCTGTTGGCGCTGATCAGGGCGATGGTCACCAATTACACCAGCGGAGAGGTTGTTTCTGGCGCTTCCACCATCACCCAACAACTGGCGAGAACCTTATTCTTTACCCCCGAAGAACGGGTTGAAATCTCTTACCGGCGCAAGGCGAAAGAAATCATCTTGTCTTCAGAAATCACCAGGCGCTACACAAAGGATGAGATCCTTGAACTTTACCTGAACGAGATCAATTACGGCAACCTGGCGTACGGTATTGAGGCGGCCGCAGAAACGTATTTCAACACCACAGCGAAAGAGCTTACCCTGGCTCAGGCTGCCTTTTTGGCTGGGTTGCCGCAGGCGCCAAGTGTGTATGATATCTTTTCGAATCGCGACATGACCTTGAACCGCAATAAGCAGGTTCTTACCGCCATGTACAACGTCAGTAAAGAGAAAGACTGTATCTATGTGAGCAACAGCCCACAGCGCATTTGTATAGAGGCGCAACAGGCAGCTGACGCCTATATCTGGATCGGCAATTATGAGTTTAAGTTGAAAGCAAACCCAATGGTATACCCGCATTGGGTCACATATATTCGCTATCTGCTTGAAACCATGTACGACCCGCAAATGATCTACCGTTCGGGGTTCAGGGTATTCACCACACTCGACCCGCACTTACAGCTTGAGGCAGATCGTATTGTTAGAGAACAGGTGGAAGCGCTGGCAGACCGCCATGTGACAGATGGCGCGTTGGTGGCGATCGACCCGCAAAGCGGGGAGATACTCGCCATGACCGGCTCAGCGGATTTTTACAACGAAGACATTGCCGGGCAGATCAATATGGCGCTGCAACCGCGCCAACCCGGTTCATCCATCAAACCTCTCACTTACGCCGCCGCTTTTGAAAAAGGGTGGACGCCGGCGACTGTTTTATGGGATGTGCCAAGTGAATTTCCACCTTCTGGCGACCCCAACGACACACGTGACCCTTATATACCGGTCAATTACGATGGCAAATTCCATGGCCCTGTTTCAGTAAGGTCAGCTCTGGCGAATTCTTACAACGTCCCGGCGGTCAAGGCGCTGGAATTTGTGGGAATTTATGACAACCCTGCAACAGTTGAAGCGGATGGATTGATTGCTTTTGCCCGCCGACTGGGCATCAGCACACTCGTGCGCAATGATTATG
>Ga0255347_1008778_pt1 | contig 10052 bp, 12 predicted proteins | sample wastewater_treat_2_FD_192479 | JGI IMG/M metagenome (GOLD analysis project Ga0255347, IMG submission 192479) | Wastewater microbial communities from Lulu Island WWTP, Vancouver, Canada - plant24 | ecosystem: Engineered > WWTP > Wastewater > Unclassified | place: Canada: Vancouver, British...
TTGGACGCCCGTAGAGAAATTTGGGGCGGATGCCAATTGGCAGGCGGCCAACTCAAATGGCGATGGTAGCTTTGATGTGCTATTTGCGGGTAAGCTGCAAGGCCGCGTTAATTGGAACCTGCTAGGCGAGCACAACCGCATGAATGCGCTCGCAAGCATCGCCGCAGCTCGCCACGCTGGTGTAGCAGTAGAAACCAGTATTGCTGCTCTCAGCGAATTTAAAAATGTAAAACGCCGCATGGAAACCAAAGATATTGTAAACAACATCACCGTTTATGATGATTTTGCCCACCATCCAACTGCCATCGAAACCACTTTGGCTGGCCTACGAGCCAAGCTAGATGCAGCTTCTATCGGCAATCGCATTATTGCTGTGCTAGAGCCTCGTAGCAACACCATGAAATTAGGCGTGATGAAAGATGCTTTGCCTGCAAGCTTAAAAGAAGCAGATTTGGTATTTTGCTATGGTGCAAATTTAGGCTGGGATGCAACCCAAGCACTTAAACCCATTGCCCATAAAGCGCGTACTTTTGACGATTTATCATTGCTCGTAAACGCTATTGCAGAAGTTGCTCAGCCACAAGACCACATTTTAGTGATGAGTAACGGTGGCTTTGGTGGTGTTCATCAAAAAATACTGGATGCATTAAATAAACATTAGGTCATTCACAACTTGGCACTCACACAACAAAAATCAAGCCCAAAAGTAGTTGCATGGCTAAAGAATAAGTTGAAATCAGTCAGCTTAATGGCCATTGCACTTTGGGTTTCATTTTGGTTGCACCTGCTCGTTTTAAGTATTCATTTTGCGCCTGAAATTAAAAAAGCCGCCAACAATTTACCCATGTTAGATGTGGTATTAGTTAATGCTAAAACCAACACCAAACCAGTTAAAGCAGATGTGATTGCTCAATCGAATTTAGACCGCGGTGGCAATACCGAGCTAGACAAGCAAGCAAAAACATCTACACCTGACTTAAAGCTGCAAAAAGCAGAGGTGACGATTAAACCTACTGATAAGAAAAAAACCGGTGGAAAAGCGGCAAAAAAAGCCGCACAAGACACCAAAATTGAAGAGCATGTTCAAGCACTTGAACAACAAGCACAAGAACTGCTCACGCAAATTAAATCGGATAAAAAAGTTGATAATACTAAAGTTGATTCGGCTACCAGCAATGAACCGCAAGATGGTGCTGAAGAAACACCAAGTAAAATTAACCTTGCCGACGCGATGGCAAGTGCCGTTGAAATGGATAGACTACAAGCGCAAATTGCTAAGCAACATGAAGCTTACCAAAAGCGACCAAAGCGTAAAGAACTAGGAGCAAGGGCACAAGAATCGCGATTTGCTATGTATGAGGATGTTTGTAGGCAAAAAATTGAAAAATTTGGCAATTTAAACTACCCTGAGGCAATGCGTGACAAAAAAGCTCAAGGTAAAGTGCTGTTTTCTATGGATATTAAATCTGACGGTAGCATTGAGAAAATCGCCATTGTTCGCAGCTCTGGTAATAAAATTTTTGATCAAGCTGCTGAAAATATTTTACGTCTTGCCGCGCCATATCCTGAATTTCCACCCGATATTCGTAAAGATTACGATATTATCGGCATTACTCGAACTATGATTTTTACCCGTGAAGACACTTTTGAGGCGCAATGAGTTACTTTGAACACCACGTATTTTTTTGCTTAAATCAACGCGAAAATGGCGATGCATGCTGTATGAATTTAGATGCAGAAAACGCCTTTAACCACATGAAAGCACGCGTTAAAAAACTTGGGATTAGCGGCGAAAGCAAAGTGCGGATTAACCGCGCAGGCTGCTTAGATCGTTGTGGCGAAGGCCCTGTTTTAGTCATTTATCCACAAGCTATTTGGTACACATTTGTGGATAACGCAGACATCGATGAGATTATTGATAGCCATTTATTACAAGGTAAAATTGTAGAGCGCCTTGCTATTTAAGGGCATTTTATTGGTTAGTTTTTCACCATCTTTTTATGCACCTCTGCAAGCCAGCTAGAATGCTGGCTCGCATAGACATTAAACATTCTCGTTGATTTTTTTGTATGAATCCTGACGATTTACAACGCTTAGTCACACTCGAAATGCCTTATGGCAAATACAAAGGGCGTGTGTTGGCAGACTTGCCTGGGCATTATCTCAATTGGTTTGCTCGTGAAGGTTTTCCTAAGGGTGATTTAGGTCGACTATTACAACTCATGCAAGAAATTGACCACAACGGTTTATCCAGCCTGTTAGCGCCGTTGAGACGTGAATCTTAAGTTAAACTACTCACTCACTTTCTAAAGTTTGCGAACATGCTAGAGATATTAACCAAAATTTCACTATGGGATTTAGTCAAGCATACCAGTAGCTGGCTTGCAAATTTAAAACGTGCAAGCGCATCTAGGCAGTTAGAATCGACCACAGCGCTCAGGAAAGTGGTGATTGCTTCACGAAAAACAGCCGTATATATGCGCAAAATTAAAGAAACCGAGCTGCGCTCTCATGAAACTGAAACAGAGCTTGCAGTACTATGGACTGAGTTGAGCTTTGCGATGCAGGATTTAGGCCTAATCAAACTGGCTAAGCGTTGTGCTATAAAAGGACGAGAATGGGCAGACCCCAGCCAATTTGATCAAGATTTTTTAGACAAGGCAGATGTTGGACTAGATAAAATTGAGCATCTAGCCAACCAATTACTCGCCGAAATAAAACCGCTCAATACCCAATAACATACATGCTCAGTTGAAGTTGAGCAAACCATCTTCTTTTGAAAAAAATGCTACTCTTTACCACGCAAAAAATCTGGCTTGCCTAATTCAACCCCGTTATGACGCAGAATGTTGTAGGCTGTGGTTACATGAAAATAAACATTCGGATTAACCCATTTCAATAAATAGTCTTGGCCAGTAAATTTAACATCGGCTTTTCGCACAGTAATGGTCACCTCACGTGCTTCACTACCAGCAAATTGCTCTGGCTTAACTGTTTCAATAAAGGCGATCGTTTTAGCAAGACGCGCTTGTAAGTCAGCAAAAGTTGTCTCATTATCATCATACTTAGGCACCTCAATACCTGCCAACCTTGCAGCAGCGCCCTTACTCATATCTGTCGCAATTTGCACTTGACGAGTGAGCGGGTACATATCGGGGAAAAGTCGCGCGTTAAGTAGTGCGCTGTGCTCAATACTTTTAGCATCAGCATGCGCTTCACCTTTTTTTAAAATATGCGACAAATTATTTAAAGCACGTAATAGGGGGGGTATTGTCGCGTCAAACATAGTAAACATGGTAATTTCCTTCATATCAATTAAAACATGATTTCATTTTTTGCATTTTATTTGCAATAGGTAACAAAAAAGCGGCTTAACGCCGCTTTTTTTAGTGTAATCGTGAACTTAATATTTTATCTGCCAGCATTTGAAAGCGTGGTGAAACAAATTTTCTACTTTGCTCGCCCGTATCGGCAATTGATAATAACTCCTCAATTGCAGACCTAAAACCAAGCTCAAACAACCAGTAGTCATCTTCACTTATTGCTGATTTTTTATCGGTATTCACTTCCTCACAAAGGCGGTCAAATGCCTCTTTACATACATTATGCTCAGCCATATCTCCTCCAAGATTTACATTGCAAGCGCATCATATCAAAATTTGATGCGCTGCGGCCGATCTAACTAAATCTCACCCCAGCTTTCTTCCCACATGCAATGTTTGATTTTGCGGCGGTTAGCAATTAATTCATCAATGCTAGGCTCGTCATTTAACGCACGTTTAATCGCCAATTTAGTCGCTTCGTAATTATTTTTGTACATATCAGCTTTATCTAATTTGCCTTCTTTTTCTAAGGCAATGCAACCTGGATCAATCCAAACTAAGCTGATAATACATAAATCGTTCACTTGGTCTTTAGGGATAATGCCTTCAATCACGCAATCTAAAATTGCATCAGCAGTTGCCGCCTGCACCACGCCGCCAAACAAGCCAACATCGGTGCTACCTTTTAAAGTGACTTTTGGCACCATCATGCAAGCAGGGCGCACTAATTGGTTAATATCACGCACAGCAAACATAGCCGTATGGCCTTTGGTTTGCGCCATCATGTTAGCAAATGATTGGCCAACTGGACCATCCACCGAACCGATTAAAATTTCTGGCATCGCGGCTGTAACATCTTTACCCTCTGAATATACGGTCGCTTCACCTGCTTTAAATACAATTTTTGACATAATTTTCTCTTTAAGTGTTAATAAATAAAACGTTATTTTACCAAATGCTGGGAATCATTTTCAATTTAATCACAAATCTAAAGCCATATCTACATGCGGAATATCCACATCGCAATATTCATCACTTGTTTGTATAAAACCAGCTTTTTTATAAAAGCCGATTGCATGAGTTTGGGCTGATAATGTAACGACTTTACTACCAAATTGCCTGCATATTAGAACTGCCTCTTGCAATAAAGCCATGCCAACACCCCTATTACGCCACTCTTTAAGCACGGCCATACGTCCAATTTTTTGATGTTTAATAATACGCAAACAACCTACCGCTTGTGGGCCAATTAACGCTAACAAATGTATAGCATTTGCGTCTATTTCGTCCCATTCAAATTCAGGTGTTACAAATTGCTCTTCAATAAAAACAACCGTGCGCACCTGACGCAATTGCGGCTCAGCTTGCGACCAAGTAAGTTGTTTAATTTGTAGGTGATTTATTGCGTTTTTCATGAACGAGACTTGCAGAATTAATGTGTTCAGTGCATGATGCTGGCTAGTCAATTTTGTCATTCTGGAAGAAAAAAATGCCACACAAGCTCACCGCACTTGCCCGTATTTTACTTGCACAAGTTTTTTTAGTACAAGTGATTGTTTTAATTAAAGGCTTTAACTTACCTGGCGGCTATCAACAGTATGAGGCTAATCTTGGCAGTTTAGGGCTGCCTGGCATTGTTGCACCATTTATTATTTTGGTGCAATTAGTGGGAGGACTTGCTTTATTTTTAGGCTATAAAACTAAGTTTTTTGCGCTGGTTTTAGCCATTTATGCGATTGTGGTTTCATTTCTCTTACCTGTTTCTGTACTCAATTATATTTCAATTGCTGGCGGTTTATTGCTTTTATATTTACATCCAACAACTGCTTTTAGCCTAGATAACTTAAAGAAAAAATAATCTTTAGCTTTAACGAGCCAGCCAGCATGCGCTAGAAGCCGCATGTTAGCTAGCTCATTCGACATGCCAAACACAGTTAGCCGCTACAGATCACAGAGTGATCATTGATCATTTTCACTCCCACTCTAAGGCTGGAAACAGAGTATTCACATTGCGTCGATTTGCCACATCAAACAAAGCCCATTGACCTTTTTCACTCGCAGCAGCTGTATTCATGGTGGACTCCATGCTTTCACCTTTTTTGATACTAGCGCGAATATCTGCCAACAATACACTTAAGTAACGCTGCTCATTATTAATTGCTATTAGCCACTGTTGAGTAACAGGGCCATGACCTGGTACTACTTGCTTTATCGGGCTACTTTTAAATTTATTCAACTCACCGATCAATCCGTTAATATCACCTTCTAACACGGGAGTACGTTCAATAAACAATAAGTCACCCGTAAATAAAGTGCTGGTTTTGCTGTCAATCACAGATAAATCGGTATTCGTATGCGCGACTGGATGCGCCGTAAGATTGAGCGTTCTATCACCCAAATCTAGCTTCAAGTTGGTTTTAACCGCTAATGTTGGTTTAATTAATTCACTACCTGTGGCGGCATCACCCAATAGTTTTTCATTGAGTTTAGTATAAGCAGCATGCCGCAGTTCCATCGCATGAGCCAATTTTTCATGCCCAATAAACTGCGGTTTATCAGCTAAAAACGCCGCGTTGCCATATACATGGTCGGGATGCACATGCGTATTAATCACATAGAGCACTGGCAATTGTGTTATCTGACTTATGGCTTTGCGTAGCTGCTGCCCTGTTTTAAGGCTACCTCCCGTATCAATAACAGCAACACCCTTACTACCTAAAATAAAACTCGCATTGCAAATATCGCCTTGGTAACCCTCATCTATATCTAAATGCACGCCATGGTGCACATAAATCCCATTACCTACATTTTCAACTGCAAAGCCATTTTGGGTTGCCACATCTGTACTTGGCATCTGCGCACAGCCAACTAGGCTTACTAGGGTCATGATTATCATTAGATTGCGCATGAGTGAATCCTAAAGTTAAGTTTATTGTAGAATAATGCGCTGCTATGCAATTTTTTGCTGTGACGTATGTCACACTAAGCGAAACGACTATACAGGAAATTCAAAATGACTCAACCCAATACCCGCTATACTAAAACCGCCGTTGTACTACATTGGTTAATTGCGCTTTTTTTAGTGCTACTGTTTGTTTTAGGCTGGTTCATGACCGATCTACCCAAAGAGGCACCCAAGCAATCGGCTTTTGATTTAGGGATTATGACTTGGCATACGAGCGAAGAAATATCACCCAGAACCTTTTATTTCAATTTACATAAATCGCTTGGATTCACTATTTTTCTACTTATTTTAGTGCGTATATTTTGGCGTATTACTCATAAACCACCAGCCATGCTGACCTCGTATAAAGCCTACGAGCGCAAACTTGCTACCGCTGCGCATCATTTGCTCTATTTACTGATGTTTGCGATACCCGTTACAGGGCTCATCATGACGCTTTACAGCAAATATGGCCTTAAATGGTTTGGTATGAACGTGTTTTCAGGCTTAGATAATAGTGCGATTCGCGATGTATTTGAAGAAGCACACGAAATTGTTGGGATAGTCTTATTAGCGGTGTTAGCTGTTCACGTGATTGGCGCGCTTAAGCATAAGTTTATTGATAAAGATGAAACTTTAAAACGCATGACTTTAAAATAACGTTGTCTAGGCCAGCTCAACATTTTTAAAAATGTATTAGCTGGCCACTTTAATACCACCACCCAATACGCGATAAAGCGTTTGCTGATTTTCGTATTCCACCAGTTTAACTGCAATCAATGCTTTTTGCGCTTCATATAAGGTACGTTGCGCATCTAACGCATCTAAATAAGAAGCCACACCTTTTTTATAGCGCTCGTTAGCAATCATATAGCTATCAGACGCAGCCTCTACAAGCTTTTGCTGCGCAGTGAGCTGCTCTTTAATCGTACCTTTACGGGCAAGCGCATCAGCCACCTCTTTAAATGCTGTTTGCAAAGTTAACTCATAAGTTGATAAATAGACTTTCTGTTGAGCCTTTGCAGCGTCTAAATTAGCTTGATTATTACCATTGTCAAAAATGGGAACGGTTAATGAGGGAATGATGCTCCACACACCCGCACCACTGAATAAACTCAGCAGCTCAGCACTTGCAAGACCCGTGCTGGCTGTTAGTTTTAGTGACGGGAAAAATGCAGCCCTTGCAGCGCTGATATTCGCATCAGCAGATTTCAATTGATGTTCCGCTTGCGAGACATCTGGACGACTCAGTAAAACACTGGAATCCAATCCAGCAGAAATATCGGCAAACCATATTGCTTCATTAGGCAAACCTTCTGGTATTAAGCCATCTGGTACTGGCATACCCGCTAGCAGCTCTACAGCGTTGCGTGCTTGTGCCACAAGGGTGGTGTAGTTAGCCACATCAGCCCGTGCTGTTTGATATACCGTCTCTGCCTGCCTAAACTCTAACCTTGTTGCTACACCAATCTCTAATCGCTTTTGAATAATAAGCATCGAGCTTTGAGCAGAATCCATCGTATTCTTTGCAAGTTGTAGCTGGCTTATATCGGCTGCTAATGTTTGATAAGCACTCGTTAATTCTGATATCAAGCTGATTTTAGCTGCACGGTGCGCATCCTCTGTTGCTAGATAAGTTTCAAGTGCCACTTGCGATAGGCTACGCACTTTGCCAAAAAGATCGACTTCATACGCCGACATGCCCACTGTGGCTGAATAAGACTTTACGTTAGAAGTGCTAATATCTCCATTAGGTGAAACCGCTGCACTACGTCCACGTGTAGCACTCACTCCAGCTTCAATCGTGGGTAAAATTGCGGCGTTCTGTATCTTATATTTTGCCCTTGCTGACTCAATATTAGCCAGTGTAATACGAATATCACGATTGTTAGCCAATCCTAACTCAATGATTTTTCTAATTTTTTCATCCAACACAAACGCTGCCCAAGGCATCTCGCTAGCTAACACACCTTGGCTGTACACGCTATAACTATCACCTTTAGGCCATTGTGTAGGTATAGTTGAGTCAGCTTTAACGCTATTGGGTGTATTAGTTGCGCAGCTAGTTAGGCTCAACACACATATCATCAATAGAGCTGATTTATTCATTTGGCATAGCTCCTTCAACAGCTTGCGCCTTAATCTTTGATTGACCACTAAACAGCTTACCAATGAGCACAAAAAATAATGGCACAAAAAACACAGCTAAAAGAGTTGCCGTTAAGGTGCCTCCCACAATCCCTGTGCCTATTGATACGCGGCTTTTTGCACCAGCCCCAGTCGATAAAGCGAGCGGCAATACACCTGCAATAAAGGCTAATGATGTCATTAAAATAGGCCGCAGGCGTAACCTAGCTGCCTGTATAGCAGCCGCGGTCAAACTAGCGCCATTTAAATAAGCGGCCTCAGCAAACTCAACAATTAAAATAGCATTTTTAGCTGATAAACCAATAGTAGTCACTAATGCCACTTGAAAATACACATCATTTTCAAGACCGCGCATAGTGGCAGCTAATACAGCGCCAAACACCCCAAGTGGAATAATCATAATCACTGCAAACGGTATTGACCAACTCTCATAAAGCGCCGCTAAACAAAGAAAAATGACTAAAATTGAAATGCCATACAACGAGGCGGTTTGTCCTGAGGCCAATCGCTCTTGATAAGAAAGACCACTCCAAGCAAAATTAGTACTAATCGGTAAGGCTTTTACCAAGCTTTCCATTTCATCCATTGCCACACCAGAGCTTACGCCATCTGCCGCAGAACCTTGAATGGTGTAAGAGGCCAGACCATTGTATCGATTCAATCCTTCTGGGCCAAATACCCAGCTGGTTTTAGCAAATGATGAAAATGGCGTCATTGCATCACCACTACCTCTTACATACCACTGGTTAATATCATCTGGCTTAGAGCGAAAAGGAGCATCTGCCTGTACATACACTTTTTTAACACGAGAACGGTCGATAAAATCATTCACATATACTCCAGCCCAAGCAGCACTTAACGTATTATTAATATCACTCATCGATAAACCCAATGAGAACGCTTTATTCTGATCAACATCGACTTTTAACTGCGGCGTATCCTCTAATGATCCTGACCTGATACTACTTAACTGTTGATTCTGATTAGCATTTGCGATTAACACATCGCGCATGGCTTTTAAATCATCTCGTGTAGCGCCAGCCTGCGCTTGCAACTGCAACTCAAAGCCATTTGACTGACCTAAGCCGCGCACAGGTGGCGGATTTAATGCAAAAACTTGCGCATCTCTAACATTTGCAAATGCTTTATTAGCTCTTGAGATAATGCCCTCTGCATTATTTTCTGCACCACTACGTTCGCTCCAGTCTTTAAAAGAAACGAATGCGCTACCTGCATTTTGTCCGCTTCCACTGAAATTAAAACCCGATACTGTAAATATAGCCTTGGTATTATTTTTCTCTTCGTTTAAAAAATACTGCTCAACCTTATTGGCCTGTTCTAAAGTGCGGGAGACAGAAGCACCAACGGGCAGGGTAAATTGCACCATTACTTCGCCTTGGTCTTCTGCTGGCAGAAATCCAGTTGGCAACTTAATTAACAAAATCGCTAATGTAGCAGTAATCAAAGCATAGCCCAGCATCCAGCGAATAGGGCCTTTTAAAATATTGGCTACATGGCTTTGATACTTGGCTGTTAAGCGGTCAAAATTTGTATTAAACCACCTGGCCCAGCTTTTGCGCGGCTCAGCACTGTCAGGTTTTTTAAGCAAAGTAGCGCACAATGCAGGTGTCAGCGTT